>Ga0075012_10001573_pt1 | contig 23003 bp, 17 predicted proteins | sample All_14_2_FD_71474 | JGI IMG/M metagenome (GOLD analysis project Ga0075012, IMG submission 71474) | Freshwater microbial communities in response to fracking from Pennsylvania, USA - Allegheny Zone_MetaG_DW_15 | ecosystem: Environmental > Aquatic > Deep subsurface > Groundwater > Drilled...
GAATGAAGTCGTGGCGCTGGCCATCCCGCTGGCTTGGGGCATTGGCAGTTTTAAGGCAGTAAAATCAAGGGTTCAACTGCTTTGGCAGCGGCGTGGACAGGTGTTTTTGGCTGGCGCAATGTTCGTGCTGGCCATTGCGCCGCAGTTAGTTTATTGGCACTGGATTTCGGGGGAATGGCTCCACGACAGCTACCCCGACGAAAAATTCGATTTCACCAATTCCCGCATCTGGGATGGTTTTTTCGATTACCGAAACGGGTGGCTCGTCTGGACGCCGCTCATGTTCCTAGCACTGGCCGGGCTTTGGTGGCTGCCCCGTTTCACGAAGAAACCAATCCTACCGTTTTTCATTTTCATGCCCGTGCATGTGGTGGTGATTTACGCTTGGTGGGCATGGAACTACCCCAACGGCTTTGGCTCCCGTCCGATGGTGGAGACTTACCCACTTTGGGCATTTCCTTTGGCAGCGATGCTGCAAAAAATGAGGGAAACACGCTGGCTGGGTTGGCTACCTGCTGGGTTAGTCTGCCTTTTCATTGCGCTGAATGTTTTTCAAACCTGGCAATGGGGTAAAAGCATTTTCTGGACGCAAAACATGACGCCCGCCAGCTACTGGGCCGCCTTCGGGCAAACCACCTGCAACCAAGCCATTTTAACGGGATTGGATGTGAAATCCTATCCGCCGCTTTTTACACCCAAGTTTGAAAAACTGCTGTACGAAGCGGGCTTCGAGACGCCCTTGGACAGCAATTTCAGCCAGTTGACCGCCCATGCTGGTACGTGGAGTTACCACCTTCAAAACGCCCAAGGCCCCGGTTTTAATGTTGGTTTAAAATCGGTGGGTGCCCGCCCTGGCGACTGGCTGCGGGTGGTCGCACACGCCTGGATACCTCCCGAGGAAATGGCCTGCGACAGGGGAGAATACTCGAAGCTGATATTTGATTTTGAGGGTAAAAAAACAAGCTCAAAGTCCATTCACATCCAGAATAAAATAGGCGAACCAAAGACGTGGTTCCACTGCGGCGACACCAGCCAATGGGGCGAGATAAGAGCTTTCGTCAAAATTCCGACATACTTGGGCACTGATGGCCGGATGGAATTCCGTGCCGTCAAGCCGCCGAACAGCAAAAAAACAGTTTACCTAGATGATTTGCGGGTAGAGTTGTGGCATTGATTTTTTTGATAATATGGAAGTGGAACGCCATATTTAAGAAAATCCTAAACCTAGGCACTGCCTGCCCAACTCCCGCCAAAACCCCTACCTTCGCCCCCGTTCTCATTCGGCCAGCCTAACAAATTGCGCTGCCACAAAGCATTTTTCACATGGAAAAACAAGACCTCGGACGCACGGAAATTGACTCGCTCGGCGAGTTTGGGCTTATCGAGCATTTGACCAAAAAATTTGAAATCCAGAACCCCAGCAGCCACCGTGGCATTGGCGACGATGCAGCGGTGATTGACAACACAGGTTATCTCACCGTCGTGAGCACCGACCTGCTGGTGGAGGGCGTCCATTTCGACCTGATGTACGTGCCGCTGAAGCACCTCGGCTACAAGTCGGTGGTGGTGAACCTCTCGGACATCTACGCCATGAACGCCCAGCCGAAACAGGTGACGGTGTCCATCGCCATCAGCAACCGCTTCAGCGTGGAGGCTTTGGAGGAATTTTACGAGGGGGTGAATTTGGCCTGCAAATTCTACGGCGTGGACCTCGTGGGCGGCGACACGACCAGCTCACAGAAAGGCTTCCTCATCAGCGTGACGGCCATTGGGCAGGCGAAGGAAGGCGACCTCGTGTACCGCAGCGGCGCTAAGCCCGGTGACATCATCTGCATCACAGGCGACCTCGGTTCTTCCTATCTCGGCCTGCAAATACTGGAACGGGAGAAACAGCTCTACCTCTCCAACCCCGGCATCCAACCCGACCTGGAGGAGCAGGACTACCTCATCGGCCGCTTCCTGAAACCAGAAGCCCGCAAGGACATGATTGATATTTTCAAGCAAAATAAATTGAAACCTACGGCCATGATGGACGTGTCGGACGGCATCAGCTCCGACCTGATGCACATCTGCAAGCAGTCTGGCGTGGGAGCCATCATCGAGGAAAACGGCGTGCCAATCCACAACGACGCAAAAATGATGGCCCTGAAGTTCCATCTCGACCCGCTCACCTGCGCCCTCAACGGCGGTGAGGACTACGAACTGCTCTTCACCGTTGCCCCAGAAGACTTGGAAAAAGTGCGCCTCATGCCTGACATCTACATCATGGGCGAAATAACCGAGGCGAGCGAGGGTGTGAAACTACATTCCTCAGGTGGGAAGATTCATGATTTGCTGGCACAGGGGTGGCGGCATTTTTGAAGGGAAAAGCTTCGAATGACTCAAATGGCTTTGAGTTTTTGATTTGAGATTGCTGATTACATGATTCCAGATTTTACGAGGCATGTGCCCACAATCTTAAATCTGGAATCATGTAATCAGCAATTGTCAATCAAATTCCAGCCACTTGAAAATTACAACCTATTTCAAATGCATTGGATAGACTGGACCATCATGATTTTAGTCGTCGTAGGCATCATCGCCTACGGCATGTGGAAGACCCGCAGCGTGGACAACGTGAAGAGCTACCTCATGGGCGACCGGGAACTCGGTTGGTGGACCATCGGCCTATCGGTCATGGCTACCCAGGCGAGCGCCATCACCTTTCTCAGCACGCCGGGGCAGGCTTACGACGACGGGATGCGATTCGTGCAGTTCTACTACGGCCTTCCGATTGCAATGGCCATCATCGCCATTTTTGTGCTGCCGATTTATTACAAACTCAATGTTTATACGGCTTACGAGTATCTAGAGCAACGTTTTGACCTGAAGACCCGAACGCTGGCGGCCATCCTTTTTTTGTTTTCGAGGGGAATGGCAGCGGGCTTCACCATCGCCGCACCGAGCATCGTGTTGGCCAGTATTTTGGGTTGGAACCTCCAGTGGACCATCATAGTGATGGGAGCGCTCGTCACGATTTACACGGTTTTTGGGGGAACGAAGGCCGTGAGTGTAACCCAGCAGCAGCAGATGACCGTGATTTTGGTGGGGCTGGTCATCATCGCTTTTTTGATTGTCGCCAAATTCCCAGCCGAAGTCAGCCTCTGGGACGGCGTCGGGGTGGCCCGAGAAATGGGCAAAATGGACACCCTCGACACAGAATGGAACCTCGCCAACCGCTACAATATCTGGTCGGGACTAATTGCCTCGACCTTCCTTTTCCTGTCGTATTTCGGCACCGACCAGTCGCAGGTGCAGCGCTACCTGAGCGGGCGCTCGCTGCGGGAAAGCCGGGCGGGCCTCATTTTCAACGGCATCATCAAAATCCCGATGCAGTGGTTTGTGCTGTTCACGGGGGTGATGGTGTTCCTGTTTTTCCAGTTCACCGAGTCGCCCATCCACTACAATAAGGCCAACCTTCTGGCCCTCGAAAGCGCTCCTGCTTACCAGCCCAAACTCGATGACCTCAAGCAACGGCACAAGGCCATTTTCGAAGAAAAAGAAGCCGAAATGCTGCACCTCGTGCAGGCCATCAAGCAGGACAACACTGTCGAAAAAGCCACCACAAAAGCAAAAGTCATTGACCTGAACAAACGGGAAATCGCCATCCGGGACGGTGTGGACACCCTCATCCAGCAGTACGCCAAGGACACCGGCCAAAAGTTGGAATCGAACGACAAGGACTATATTTTCATCACTTTCGTGGTCAATTACCTTCCCAAAGGCATGATTGGGTTGCTGCTGGCGGTGATTTTCTGCGCCGCCATGTCGTCGTTTTCTTCGGAAATAAATTCCCTGGCCACCACCAGTGTCATTGACATTTACCGCCGCTCAATGGTGAAGGATGCCTCCGACCACCACTACCTCAACGTGTCCAAATGGCTAACTCTCGGCTGGGGGGCGCTGGTTATTTTCTTCGCCTCCATCACCCTGCTCTTCGAAAACCTGATACAGGCCGTGAACATCGTCGGCTCGCTGCTCTACGGCACGATACTCGGTATTTTCGTAGTGGCTTTTGTGTTGAAATGGGTGCGTGGCACGGCAGTATTCATCGCTGGGCTTATTGGAGAGTTGGTGGTCTTGGCCACTTATTTTTTGGACAAAATGGATGGCAAAGAAGACATCGGTTTCATTTGGCTGAACCCGATTGGGTGCTTCACGGTGATGGCAGCAGCGTTGGTGTTACAACTAGTACTGGGTTGGGAAAAAACGGAAGCTAAGGCTTAGCTGAAATCCCACCTACGGACTGCTGGGGCAAAAAAATAGGGCGAGCACTGTTGTTGCTCGCCCTATTTTTATTGCGTTGAAAAATAAAACTACTCGTGGTTGCCACCACCCACAGCTCCTTTTTGGTTCTCGTAGCGGCGGATGTACTCCTCCACAATGTCGCCAAGAATGTCTTTGAGGTAAGCCTTTTCCATCCTGGCAATCGTCTTGAGTTTGCTGAGTTTTTCCTTGTCGAAGGAAACCGTGAGGCGGCGGGTGCCCGTGAGTTGGTCTTCCTCGACGCTGCCCCGCTCCACCGTGCGGCGGATGAGCATGTCAAGGCCACCAAGCGGTTTGCGGCGATGCGCCTGCTGGTGGAAAGGCTGTGGCGTCTTGCCAGCGTTGGAGGCTGCTTCCCGCTCCTGAATCTGCTCTTCGAAAGACTCCTGCATGGCTTCTTGCAGCAGGGAATCGAGGTCGGTCGTGAAGTTTTTGCGGGAAGTGCTTTTGTTCACAGCAGGCTTGCCTCCCCCCGGCTTCAGCTCATCGGGGTTCATCCCTTCCAGGAAGGTAGTCCCCTGCCCGCTCTCCTTGTTGTGGTCAATGGAAAAGAGGCTTTCGAGTCCGTCTGTGAATTTCTTTTTGCTCAAAACAGTGGTTGTATTTGGTTTGATGCGTTCGAGGGGTTTGATTTGATTGGAAACACGCCAAACACCTAAAGCGAATCAAACAAAGTTACTTGCCCGCTTCGATTCTGACCAATATCTCATGGCAAAGGCTCATGTAATCCTGTGCGCCGATACTGCTACGGTTGTAGTTGAAAATGTCCGTGCGCTGCGACGGTGCCTCCGCCAGCGAAACGTTGTCGCGGATGAGGGTGTCGAAGACTTTTTCACCAAAATATTTCTTGATGGTGTCCACCACATCCCGGTTCAAGATTTTCCTTGAATCGTACATAGTGGCAATGACCCCGCCAATTTCGAGGTTTTTGTTCAAACGAAACTTCACCTTGTCAATTACCTGCTTTATTTTGGCCAAACCCTGCAAGGCCAAGAACTGTGTTTGCAGCGGGATGTAAACAAAATCGCTGGCGGCCAGCGCGTTCAGCGTGAGCAGGCCAAGCGACGGCGGGCAGTCAATGATGATGAAATCGTAGTCGTCTTTGATAGGCTCAAAAAGTTCCTTGAGAATGTACTCCCGGCCAGCTTCGTTGATGAGTTCCATCTCAGCACCTGACAGGTCCAACGTGGACATGACCACGTCAAAATTCTCCCGAAAATTGAAGGGTTCCAGTTCCGACTCGCCACGCAATGCTTCGTAAATGGTGTTTGGCTGGCGAGGGATGCCCAAGGAAAGGGAAAGGTTGGCTTGGGGGTCGAGGTCAATCAGCAGTACTTTCTTGCCAAGCTCCACTAGCCCAGCGCCTATGTTGATGGTGCTTGTGGTCTTGCCCACGCCTCCCTTATGATTTAATAGCGAGATGATTTTTCCCATATAGTTCGTTTACCAGTTTTGCCCCTTATGCTTTGTTAGGAGGGACGGGCAAATTTATACAAATAATCCTAGCCTACACCTCGATTTTTCCACACCCCTTTCGCAATGGTGAATTTTGGGATAAAAAATGCGATATGCCCCCGAATTCATCTTCAATTGCGACTTTTACAAACCAAACGCCCACTATGCCGTTTTAAACTGTTGCGCCTTTGCTAACCCAAGGCCACCAACTGACAACTATTCAACCGATAATAATTTAGCAACATGATGATTTCAAAGAAAATGGAAGAGGCCCTCAACCAACAGATTGAGTTTGAAGGCTATGCTTCTTTCCTCTACCTCAGCATGGCCACTTGGTGCGACAACCAAGGCTTGAAGGGATGCTACGACTTCCTGAAACGCCAGTCCGACGAGGAGCGGATGCACATGCTCAAGATTTTCCAATACCTGTCCGACGTGGACGGCTACCCGCTAACCCCTGGCATCAAGGAGCCGCCCCGCCAGTTCGATAGCGTGCAGACGCTTTTCAAGCAGGTGTACGAGCATGAGCAAAAAGTGACGGCCAGCATCAACAAACTCATCACCCTCGCCAACAAGGAGAACGATTACGCCACGCAGACTTTCCTACAGTGGTACGTGAACGAACAGCGGGAAGAGGAGGCACTTATGCGCACCGTGCTCGACCGCATCCGCCTCATCGGCGAAGGGCCGCAGAGCCTGTACTTCATTGACAAGGAAATGGATGCCCTCAACAAAGCTGCCGTGGCCGCCGAGGCTGCTGGCGGCGAAGCGGAATAGCCATGACCCAAATCTGGGATTATTTCAAAAACTTCTTTCGGGAGGCAGAGGAAAGCTCTGCCTCCCGGCCAATTTTGAGCGAGCCACTGGAACGCTCAGCGGCGGAGCTTGGCGCCTACGAAAACTGGAAGGGCACGCTCCCTTGTCGCCGTTTGCTGGACATGCTCGCAGCCCAGTACGCCATTTTTCAGTCTAACCCAAGCGGCGTGGATGCAGCGCTTACGTTTTTGAAAACAAATTCCTCGAACGGCTTTGCCTTCCACTTCGACAGGCTGGACGGCTCCCGTACGGATGCACCACATTTTTTGGAGTATCTGAAGGAAAAAACACAATCCCTCAACTACCGCCTGCAACACGCCGATACCCGCACCTGGTCCGAAAAAGATTGGGTAAAAACCGTGGAACGGTACTACCTGAAGCCCCGACAAAATTGGGCCGAAGGCCAAAAAATCAACCAGCGTTTCGGCAACGTGACCATTGAATTGGCGCTTCGCAACGACGTGCCCAAACTCCTCACCTTCCGGGCCACCAGCTACGCTGACCGCCTGTACGCCCAGCCCGACGACTTCCACGAACTCATGCAGTTGCTTTTGTCTTAGCCTTTTTGTTTTAAAAAGGCCGCTATCTTTGCCCCAATCGTTGCCGAAAGGCAACCTAAACAAGCACAATCATGTACCCAGACCTTTCCTACTTTTTTCACGACCTCCTTGGCACACAGCCCGACAACTGGACTTCCGTTTTCAAGACTTTTGGGGTAATGCTCGTCTTGGCCATCCTCACGGCAGCACTGTTTTTCTATTGGGAGCTCAAACGCAAGGCCGAAGAAGGAATTTACCAGCCGACGCTCGTGAAAACGATGGTAGGCGAGCCTGCCAACATCTGGGAAATTGTGTCAAATGCCTTGTTCGGGCTGCTGCTCGGCCTCAAGGGCGTGTATATTTTCCAGCATTTTGCAGAGTTCCAGCAGGATGCGGCGGCGGTGCTGATGTCATCGAAGGGCAATTGGCCAGCGGGTATCGGCCTAGCCATCCTGTTCGGGGCAGTGCGCTGGTGGGAGAAGAAAAAGCAGGCTTTGCCCAAGCCAAAGGAAGTTTCAACGCAGGTTTATCCACACGACCGCATTGGCGACCTGACTATTATCGCCGCTGTCACGGGCATTCTCGGTGCCAAGATTTTCGCCATTCTCGAAGAGCCGAGCGGCTTTTTTGAACATCCGATTGACACTTTCTTTTCGGGCAGCGGTCTGGCCATCTACGGCGGCCTTATCTGCGGCTACCTCGGTGTCACTTGGTACATGCGCAAGCACAAAATCCCATTCTGGCCAACTGCCGATGCCGTTGCGCCAGCCCTCATCATCGCCTACGGCGTGGGCCGCATCGGCTGCCAACTGGCTGGCGACGGCGACTGGGGAATTCCGGCTGGGGCGCAACCCGGTTGGTGGTTCCTGCCCGACTGGATGTGGGCCTACGATTACCCGCACAACGTGAACAAAGTCGGGGTGGCTATCGAAGGCTGCCAGTGGCTCCACTGCACCCACCTTGCCGAACCCGTTTATCCTACGCCACTTTATGAATTGGTAGCTTCCTTTCTCATCGGTGGCTTTCTCTGGGCCATCCGCAAGCGGGTGAAAACCCATGGGATGATTTTCTTTATCTACTTAATTCTCAATGGGTTCGAGCGATTTTGGATTGAAAAAATCAGGGTGAACGCCACCTACAAAATCGCTGGGTTCGAGCCTACGCAGGCGGAGATCATCGCCACGGCACTTTTCCTAGCTGGAATTGTCGGCGTGTTCTATGTCCGGCGGAAAAATGCGCCTGCTGCATGATTTTTTCCTTCGGAAAATAGGGGAGTTGGTCGGGCTGTAGCATCTCTGCAAGAGAAATCACCTGACCTTTTTCAAAAAAACTCCTGCTTATTATGAAACTCCATCTTGTGTTGTCGCTGCTGGCGGCTGCTTTTCTGTTCTGCTGTGTCCCTTCGAACTACGCCGCTTCCAGCGCTCACGGCGCACCGCTTCACCGTGTTTCGGCCTTAAAATCGGAGCAAAAAGCGGCGGCAGCCGGGCACTTCAAAAAAGAAAAGCGACAGAACCGCTTGAAAAGTTGGTGGGAAAACAAAATCGGCAAGTTTTTCCAAAAATCTAGGCGCAGCCAACGCTGGAGCCTAGGCTTCGTCGGCTTCATCGTGACGATGCTAGGCGCCATGTTCATCGTGCTGGGCATCGTAATACCTTACCTCGGCATCCTGTTTTTGGTCATCGGCATCATCATCGCCTTTGTAGGCATCATTTTGTGGGCTTTGCTTGGCAAAATTGGAGTGCGGGTTTCCACGGGTGATGAGAGGGATCGGCGGGCGAATTGATTTCCTCAAAACACCGCCCCCACCTGCGCCCTTCCCACATGCACCAAGTTCGCCGTGCCCGTCTTCCGCCCCTCGTAGGTGATGCCAATGCGGATGTTTTTCGCCACCTGACGGTCCAGCGTGATGTTCCAGATGAAGTTCTTGCCGTTCTGCAAGCCCTGCAAAAAGGCAAAGCCCACGGGCGAGTTGGCCTGCCCGTTGAAGTCAATTTTTACGAAGGAAAACTCCGAACGAAGGCTCGTCGTGGCGCTCTGATTGAAGGTGGCCTCCCATTTCAGGTCGTTGGTTCGGGCATTTTCACTGAGCGTGTCGAGGCGGTTTTCGGCCTGCTTGCGACGCCAAGTGACGCCCATGCGGAAATTGTTCGAAGGCTGCCAAGTCAACTGCGGCTTCATTTCCCACGACTCGATTTTGTAGCGCTTGCTCTCGAATTGCTCCGACCCTTGTTCATCCGTCCCGAGGTTGAATTCCGTCTGAAAACTGATGGATTTTGAAATGTTCCAGCGGGTCTTCACGAACTGCGTTTGCTGTCGGCGGCTCTCGAACCCCGTCGTCTGCACCAGCTTGTTTTCGTTATCAGACATGCCGAGTTGCAGGTCATATTTCGGGTCGGCCCTGTTGAAAAACAGCGTGTTGTAAACCGAGGAGCGAGTGCTCACCAATGCTGTGTCCGCCACGTCCAACTGAAATGGATTCCAAGGACTGACCCCGTCAATTTTTCGAACCTTGCGGGTAATTTGCAAACTACTTTGAGTAGAAAATTTGCTCAAAAACTTCTTTCCACCCTTTGCATTGAACCACACGGCCTTTGGTTCCAGCCGCAGGCTCTGGTTGAAGGTCACGTTGTTGGTTTTGATGAAATCATCGGTGAAAACCGTCACACGCACGGCATTGGCCACATCCTGGAACGGGGCGATTTCCACCTCGTCGAGTTGCACTTTGCCGTCGCCGTTGCGGTCGGTCCAGACGTGTGTGCCTTCGCCAGCGGGCACTTGCAGGTAGGTAAATTCCAATTTTCGCTCCTGTCCGGAACCAATTTCGTAGCTCGTGTTGCTCTGCGCCACGCCTCGCAGCACGTTGAGGCTGTAGTCGAGGCGGCCCAGGTAGGTGTCGGACGGGTCGAGTTTGGAGAGCGTCGTGTCCTTGATGGCGAGCTGCCGCCAAGTAAAATTCCAGCCGAGCTGCGAGTTCCGGCTTTGCTGCCAGTTGCCGTTCAGGTTCAGTTCATCCGCCGTGGTGGAGCGCTTGAAATCCTCGCCGTTTGGTGCATGGTCTTCCCGTCTCTGGTAGCTGGTTTTGAATGTAAATTGCTCATTTTCAGGGCTTTCTACATAAAATTTCACCAAATCATAAAAAAAGCTGGCGGCGTTCAGCGTGTCTGGCATTGCCCCAAACTGGTTTTTTGCGAAGCGGCTATTGCTTTCCCTTTCGCCGTAAACGCCCGCCTTCCAAAACACCGTGCCCGTGCTATCCCGCAGGAACGGCAAAGCGATATTGGCCTTTGGCCTAAAAAATTCACTGCGCTCCGTTAGGCTTTTAGTGGTCAAAAAATCGCCCTGCGCCCACAGGTCCACGCCGTTTTTCAGGTAGGCATACCTGCCAAAATGCTTGAGGCCCGTGTACAAACTGTCCCGCAGGAAGCCCCCAAAATTGTACTGCAAGCTGCCCATTTTCGGCGTTCGCAGCGTAGCGCCGCCATTGAAAAGATGCTCGTCGGTGGGCCTCGTCACAATCCCCACATCGTTCACGGTGCGGTTCACGTTCCAGTCCCGGGTGAATTCGGCAGGGCGGTACGGGTTCAGCTCCTTGAATTTTTGCTGCGCAAACTCGTAGTTGGCCTCCAATTCGATTGTCGTTTTCAAACCAAGCTTAGGAGCATTTAATTTAGTGCTATCATTACTCGAATTGCTATCAATTTTTTTACTCAATTCAAATATTCGTTTAGCGCCTATGGTCCCCGCCAGTCCCACATTGTCCCCATCATCAAAATCAGACAGGCGGTTTTGGTCAAAATTGCTCAGCGCTACCTCTGCCCGCACTTTCGTTTTTGCCGAAGGCGTAAACTCCCCGCCCGCCGTGTAAAGCTGTTGCCGATTCGGCGCTACCAGCCGCCGGACGGGTTCGAACTGGCCCTGGGGCTGCCCCGTCAGCGAGTCGGGCGCTACCCAGCGATAGACCCGGCCATTGGCGGCGGTTTCGGTGTCAAGGATATAATTTCCGTTGCCTTGGCCTACTTGGGAGAAGCCCGCCGAATACTTTGCCAGCGCTTGGTTTATGCTGAAAATCAGCACGTTAGGATAGGTAACGCCGTGCACGACCGTATCCCGAAGCTCGTATAAAACCCGAAAAGCGCTGTACTCCTCCACCGTGTCAATGGCGCTCACGACGGCATTGAGGGAGCTGTCACCAGCATTGCGGAGCACCTCTAATTCGGGCTGCGAAAAGTCGTCATCAATGGGCTGCTTGCTGTCCTGCTCGGAGTAGGTGTTGAGGTAGAGGCGGTAATTTTTGCCCTGCCACTCTGAGTTGAAAGCGTAGAGCGAGCGTTGGTAATCCTGCGTGTTGTAGTCGAATTCCACGACGATCCGGCTGTCCTTCGTGATGAGGCGGCGGTTGGTGAAAGTGATGTGCCCGGCGTTGTAGTCAATCACGTAGTCGGCGTCGAGCCCACGTTGTATGAGTTTTCCGTCCACGAAAACCTTCTCCGTTCCGCTCAGCACGATGATGAACTGCTCGCCTTCTGCCCCGACGAGACGGTACGGCCCTTGGTTTCCCTCCTGAGCGGCGATGGTGTTTCGGGCAAATTTTCCACGGGCAATGGCGGCAGAAGCTTTAGTTTCAAGCATCGGACCCGGCGCTGCGAGTTTCCCAGTCCCCGACTGCCGACTGTTTACCCCTTTGGGTCCGACTGCCCACTGCCGACTAAAAGTAGCCCCTTGCAGTTTTTTGAAATAGTTCATGAAATAGCCGTTTGGGCGGGCCAGTTCGTAATCGCCAGCGATGAGCTTGGTGCGGTCTTTCGACACTTGGATGAAAATCTTGTCGAACTCCCGAAGCTGCTGCGTGTTGCCTTCTGGCTGCAGCGGGATGTTGTTGTCGGTGATGGCAGCGAGGATTTCGAGGTCGCCGAGGGTACCGCCCATTTGCAGGTTGAACTGCGAATTGAGCACCAGGTTTTGGTTATTCCCGAAAGAAAGCCCACGGGTGTAGTTGCCGTTGTAGTCGAGGCCACGTTGCGGCAGCAGGGGGCGCTGCTCATCGGCATAGGGGTCGTAGGCGTAGCCGATGAGTTGTTCGCCGGGCTTTTTCAAAACCGAAGTATCTAGGCGGACGACGGGGGCTGCGAGGTTGAAGGGGAGGACACGGTACTTGACGGTGATTAGTGATTGGTGATTGGTGATTAGGGTGTCGAAGCTGATTCGGTTGTTTTTTAAAGTGTAGAATTGGGAGGAGATGCGTTGACCGGTGGCAGCGTCGGCCACTTCGACGGAATTTGGAACAACCGTTAGCGTGTCGAGGAGTTGCGGCATCGTGAGCACGGGCAGCACCTTGCTGCGCAAATTCGAGATTTGCGCAGCGGCGAGCGTGGGCAGCATTGCCAACAGGAAAATGTAAAAGATTCTACTCATCCAGCCGCTGGTCGGGTTTGGGTAACAAACGTAAATTAGCTTACTTTATGGCCTGATAAAAGTTTCTGTGCAGACCATTTTTTGAAACCCAGTTCAATGCTGGATGAATTTTGGGTTAAAAACCTGCTACCACTCAAACACCACTGGATTAATCCCCGTCTCAATCACCTCGCCAACCACCGCACCGGGACACCAAGTTTCCCAGTCGTTTTGCTGGTTTGGGTTCTCCGGTGCTTTCAGCTTCATGTCCTTGTCCATGTAGATGACGGTCATCACCTGGCGCATCTGGTCGGTGTGGTTGGCACCTGCCCGATGGAAGACCCAGCCACTGTGGAAGCTTACTTCGCCCAGTTCGAACGGCTCGACGACGTGTGGGAAGTCATTGATTCTCAATGCTTTGGAGATATATGCCTCACTGTCGTCGCTGATTTTCAGGTTGCGGCCAAGTGGGATTTTTTGGCTGCCAGCGCTGAACTCCAGCGGCCCCATTTCCAGCGGAACTGCCTGCATCGGAATCCAAGCGGTCACGGTGTTGTCGTTGGCGAGCGGCCAGTAGTATTGGTCGGCGTGCCACGGGGTGAAGCCGCCGCTCGGCTCCTTGAACAGGGCTTGGTCGTGGTACATGCGTACGCCCCGCACGCCCATCAGCTCGGTAGCGATGCGGGCCAGCCGCTTGCTGAAGACGAAACGGCGCACCTCCTCGCTTTTCGTCCAGATGTTCATGATTTGCAGGAACGCCTTGCCGTAGGTGTCCCGCTCCGACATCGGTAGATGCTGGGTGTTGAGTTCCCACACTTTTTCCGAAATAATTTGACCGTAATGTTCAAGCAAGTCGGGCGGGAATACCTGTTTTAGCTTGATAAAATTGTGCTCCCGGTAAAAATCAAGCTGCTCAGGATTGAGCACGAAGGGTTCGTTGAGGATGTCAAGGTCAAGTGCTGTTTCTGTCATAGCTGTTGTTTTTTACAGATTGAAATTGTGGCGAAATATACAGATTTGCTTTTCAATCTCAGTTTGCCGCCCCCGACATTTTAACTAATCGCTATGTTTGCCGATAAAATAAAACCTATGCCAACCACCATCATTTCCTACAATGTCAACGGTTTCAGGGCTGCCGTAACCAAGGGCTTGTACGACTGGCTTCAAGCCATGAACCCCGACATCGTCTGTTTCCAGGAAACAAAAATGCAGCCCGAGCAGGTGAACCCGGAGCCGTTCGAGGCGCTCGGCTATAAATTCCACTACTGGCATTCGGCGGAGAAAAAAGGCTACAGCAGCGTGGCCACTTTGTCCAAAATTAAGCCCGACCACGTTGGCATTGGTTGCGGATTGTCAAAATACGACTGCGAGGGCCGCATCCTCCGCACCGATTTTGGCGACGTGACGCTGCTCAATTGTTATTTCCCTTCGGGAACGAGCGGGGAACTGCGCCAAGGTTTTAAGTACGAATTCCTCGATGATTTCTTCAACTACATTGCGGAGCTGAAAAAAGAGCGGCCAAAGCTCATCATCGTCGGCGACTACAACATCGCCCATGCCGATATTGACATTCACAGCCCGAAGACCAACCAAAAATCCTCTGGTTTCCTGCCCGAAGAGCGGGCCTGGATGACGAAATGGTTCGAGGCGGGCTTCACGGATGCGTTCCGCCACATCAACCCCGACAAAAAAGACGACTACACCTGGTGGAGCGTCCGCTTCAATTCACGGGCGACGAACAAGGGCTGGCGCATTGATTATCAATCAGTTAGCAACAATATCAAGGACAAAATCCTCGACGCCCGCAACCTGCAGGATGCCGTGCACAGCGACCACTGCCCGGTCTGGATGAAGATTGACCTTTGATTTTTACTCCTTGGCTTTCGTGTCCATCACGATGGTCACGGGGCCATCGTTGAGGAGGGCAACTTTCATGTCGGCGCCGAACTCGCCCGTGAGCACCTCCAGTCCCGATGTTTCCCGAAGGGCGGCTACAAATTTTTCATACAACGGAATGGCCAAGTCGGGCTTTGCGGCCCGGATGAAGGAGGGACGGTTGCCCTTTTTCGTGCTGGCGTGGAGCGTGAACTGGCTGACGACGATGATTTGCCCCTGCACCTCCTGAACAGACAGGTTCATCAGCCCGTTTTCATCGCCGAAGATGCGCAACTGCGCAATTTTCTTGGTGAGCCATTCAATATCTTCCCCAGTATCGGCGTCTTCAACACCGAGCAGCACCAAGAGGCCGAGGCCGATTTGTGATTTTACTTGGCCCTCGATGGTGACGGAGGCTTGGGAAACCCGCTGGATGACTGCTCGCATATTCGATTTGGTTTGAAAAAACTGGTGCAATCATAAGCAAAGTGGCGGGTTGTTCGGCATTTTGGCGTGAAAAAGCTGCGAACCCATTTCGTACATACATGCCAACTTCGTTTCGTAGTTTTGCGCCTCGTCCCGCAAGGGAGAAAACTTTGGCAACCGACCCGTTTGCCTGCAAAAACAAACAGAAAAGATGTCCAACATCACCCCGCAACGACTAAGAGAAATGAGGCTTCCGGTGTACCAACGCATCGTCCGGTGGATGTGGCGCTTGGTGGCACTTGGTATTGGCGGCCTGTTGTTGACGATGTTCCTGCTGTCCTTCTCCAACCTCCCCGATACGGAAGAACTGGAAAATCCAAAGAGCGAACTTGCCTCCGAAATCATCGCCGACGATGGTTCGGTGCTGGACCGCTATTTCATCGAAAACAGGGTGCCCATCGAGTTCAATCAACTGTCGCCGTTCGTGGAGCAGGCGCTGGTGGCCACCGAAGACGAGCGCTACTACAAGCATTCGGGCATTGATTTTCGGGCGTTGGGCCGGACTTTTGTGAAGACCTTCATGATGGGCGACAAGAGCAGCGGTGGGGCGAGTACCATCACGCAACAGTTGGCCAAGCTGCTTTTTACAGGGAAAAAAGCCAACAACTTAATTGGCCGGGTGCCCCAAAAACTGAAAGAGTGGATCATTGCCGTACGGCTTGAAAGCAAGTACACCAAGGAGGAAATCATGGCAATGTACTTGAACAAGGCTGAATTTCTCTACGATAGCTATGGCATCAAGTCGGCAGCGGAAACCTATTTCGGAAAAAGCCAAGACTCGCTCAATATCCAAGAGGCGGCGATGCTGGTAGGCATGTTGAAAAACCCCTCGCTTTTTAACCCAAAAAGAAAAATGGACATCGCCAAGCAACGCCGCTCCGTGGTGCTTGACCAGATGCGCAAGAACGGCATCATCAGCGAAGAAGAATACGACTCGCTGAAGGTGCTGCCCATTGACTTGACCCGCTTCCAGCGCAGAAACCACACGCAGGGTTTGGCAACTTACTTCCGGGCTTCCCTCGCCGATGAACTGATGAATAAAATACTGGTGAGTGGGGATGCCCGAAAGAAACCGGACGGCTCGCCTTACAATATCTGGAAGGATGGCTTGAAGATTTACACCACCATTGACCCCGTCATCCAAAAACATGCGGAAGAGGCGATGGTAAAACACATGGCCAAGGTGCAGAAAAACTTCTGGAACCTTTGGAACAAACAAATTAAAAAATCGCCTTGGGACTATAAAACCGACAAGACGACCGAGGCGGAACTTGCCTACCGCAAGCGCAAAATCTCGCAGATGGTGCGCACTTCCGACCGCTACATCGCCATGCGAGATGCGGCCATTGGCTCCCTGGAGGCCAGCCTTGAATCGGATGTGGAAGGCCTCCGGCTGAACGATTTGGCCATTGAAAAAATGCTGAAAGGAAAAGACCTCAGCGGCCCGCAACGAGAGGCAATGGAGTCGGAAAAATGGAACAAACTCAAGCGGGAGTGGGAAGCTTTCCAAAAGAAAGTGGAGGTAGCCTTCAACAAAAAAGTGAAAATGACCGTGTTCGACTACAATCCAAAAATGGAAAAGGACACCGTCATGTCGCCGCTCGACTCGCTGAAATACCACCACATGTTCCTGCAAATCGGCTCATTGGCCATTGAACCGAAAACGGGCTACGTGCGGGCATGGGTAGGCGGCATCAACCACAAGTATTTTGCCTTCGACCACACCCGTTCCAACCGGCAGGTAGGCTCTACATTCAAGCCGTTCATCTACGCCACGGCCATCCAGTTGCAGGGCGTGTCACCCTGCATGGAAGTGGACGACGTGCCCCGCACCATCTACGCGGGCAGCGGCAATTTCAAACTGATACAAGACTGGACGCCCCGCAACTCAGACGGCAAATACAGCTACCGCAAGTTGCGGTTGCGCACAGCGCTTCAAAAATCCATCAACACCGTATCCGTCTTCCTCATGCAGCAGCTTGGCAGTGTGGAACCCGTTATCGAATTGCTGGACAACATGGGCATTGACACCAAAAAAATTCCCCGCCAGCCTTCGATTTGCCTGGGTGCAGCCGACTTGAGCGTAATGGACATGACCGGGGCTTACACCACCTTCGCCAACAATGGCTACCACAGCAAGCCCATTTATATCACAAGGATTGAGGATAAAAACGGGCGCACCATTTACACCCAAGACGAAAAGGACAACCAAGCCCTTCAGGAAGAACCCAACTTCGTGATGGTGGAAATGCTGAAATATGCGAGCGGTGGCATGGGCCTCAGCAGCGAAATCGGCGGCAAAACGGGTACCACCAACGACTACGTGGACGGCTGGTTCATGGGCGTGACGCCCAGCCTGGTGGTCGGCACCTGGGTAGGCGGCGAAGACCGCTGGATACGCTTCCTGTCCATCGGACAAGGGCAGGGCAGTGTGATGGCGAAACCTTTCTGCAAAGAGTTTATTTCCCGCGTCGAAAAAGACCCTAAAGCCACGAATTACGATGCCAAAGCACGCTTCCAACGCCCGGGCGGCGACCTCAGCATTGGCCTCGATTGCAATACCTACGATGACCGAGGCGGTAATGATGACGAAGGCGGCGGCGGCCTGGATGATGGCGGTGCTCCCGCTGGCGGCGATGGTTTCTACGAAGACCCCTTCGGTACTGGCAAAGTGCTGAAACAGGACACCACGAAGAAGAAACCTGTGGACGACGGTTTTAACGGTTGAAAAATAAAAAGGCGCTGAAAGCTGTTTTTCAAGAAAAAACATGAGAAAAGCCGCCTTCCTATTCCTGACAAGCTTGCTGACGCTGTTTGTTTTTTATCTTTTTTTGATAAAAAAACATAGTAGTTCCAAGCCCGCTTTCTATGCCAAGGTAGCAGTTAAAAAAATTGAAAACGCATTCGAAGCCGACACTGTCCGCTGGCAAGACTTCGACATCCAATTGACCCCAAAGCGTTCGGATTACGACCGCAGCTGCCAATTGGTAAAAACCAACAGAAAAACGCTAGCCTCGATGGAGGCCAGCGAAATCGGGAAGCGGTTCGAGGCAAGTTTGATGGATGAAATCATCCCGCATTGGTACGGCACGAAATGGAGTTTCGAGGGCCATACCGACCAGCCGGGCGAGGGTGAAATCGCTTGCAGCTATTTCACTTCCACCACCTTGCAACATGCTGGCGTGAACCTGAACCGCTACCAATTGGCGCAGCAGTCTCCAAAAAGCGAAGCCCAGACATTGGCACTTGGGCAACCGATTCTGGAGGTGAGCGGTGAAAGTAGCACGGAAAACCTGGAAGTGATGAAAGCCAACTTAGCGGATGGTATCAGCTTCGTGGGCTTGGGCAGCAGCCATGTCGGCTTTCTTTTGAAAAGAAAAAATGAGCTTTTCTTTCTGCATTCCAGTTACTTTACGCCCGGAACCGTCATCATTGAGCTGGCTTCAAAATCCCCCGTTTTCTGCGCTTACGATGAATATTACATCGTCGAGCTATCCAAGAACGAGGTGTTTTTGAAACGATGGTTGAACAACCAAAAGATTGAAGTAATCAAAGATAAATGAGCAAATATTTACCCTTACTGATTGTCTGCATCGGCCTGTTCACGCAATGCGTGCCACCATCCGAGGAAAAGGCATTGGGTGTACACCTTGACTACACGAACCCAAGCTACCAAGCCCTCTACGACCTCAAGGACCGGGGCCAGACCGACAGCCTGCTGAATTATTTCAAGAGCAAGGACCCTACCAAGCGCTACATGGCCGTGCTGGCCTTTGCCAGCATCAAAGACCCCGCCGCCATTGACAGCCTCGGCTACATGATGGGCGACCCCGAAGAGGAAGTGCGTATTGCGGCTGCCTACGCCTTGGGGCAAATCGGGGACGTGCGGGCCGAGCCGCTGCTCATCAGGGCCTTCCAACAGGGCGACACTGCCGGGGTTTACAAAAACATCAACGCCGCTATTTTGGAGGCCGTGGGCAAATGCGGCACCAAGAAAATGCTGCAAAACCTAGTCTCCATCGGCACCTACCGCAATACCGACACCCTCCTGCTCGAAGGACAGGCATGGGGCATCTACCGATTTGGACTTCGGGATTCCATCCTACCGGAAGGCACTACAAAAATGCTGGACTTTGCCACCAACAGCCGCTACCCTGCCAGCGTGCGGTTCATTGGCGCAAATTATTTATCGAGGGTAAAAAAAGCGGAACTGGAAAGGAGCGATAGCCTACTTGGCCCCGCTCTGGCAAGGGAGGAAGACTACAGCATACGCATGTGCTTAGCCATTGCCTTGGGAAAAACGAAAACCGAACGTGCCGCCAACGCCCTGCTACTTCAGTACAACGTGGAAGGTGACTACCGTGTGAAGTGCAACATCCTGCGGGCGCTCGGCAATTTTGATTATGAGGCGATGAAAACAACCGTTTTCAACGCCATTTCCGACCCGAATCTGGCCATCGCAACCACTGCCACTGAGTTTTTCATAGAACACGGCGTGCCCACCGATGCTGGCACATACTGGGAAATTGCGAAGCAACCGGGCCGAAAATGGGAGATTGCGATGAATATGTACGCCGCAGCTTCCAAGTACCTTCCCTATGGCTACGAAGAAACCCGGAAATACCTCAACTGGGAAATCAAACGGCGGTTCGAGAATGCCCCTTCACCTTACGAAAAGGCCGCCGCACTCAAAGCCCTCAGCCAATACGGCTGGAACTACCGCTACATCCGCGATGCAGGCTACCCTTCCGAGTTCATTGCCGTGCGCACTGCCAGCGTGGAGGCACTCGCCAACATCGCCAAGATGCCGAATTTCAATTCGTTCTTCGGTGGCGGCGTAACGGCGAGGCGGGAGTTGGCCGAATGCTTCCAGGATGCCATTAGCTCAGGCGACGTGGGCATGATGGCTGTGGCAGCTGATGTGCTACGCGACTCCACGGCCCATTTCAAATCGGTTTTCGACAGCATCGGTGTTCTCGAAAGCGCCTTGAAAAAACTTCGTTTGCCACAGGAAATCGAAACCTACAACGAGGTCAAGCAGACGATTGATTATTTCAAAGGAGAAAAAAGTGCTCCTGCGGTGACCAAGTTTAACCATAAAATTGACTGGAAACACATCACTGATTTCAAGCCGGGTTCCACCGTCGTCATAAAAACAAAGAAAGGCAGCATCGTGCTCGACCTGCTCTACAACGAGGCTCCTGGCACGGTTTCCAATTTCTTGGTGTTGATAAAAGACAAATATTACAACGGAAAAAATTTCCACCGGATGGTGCCTAACTTCGTAATCCAAGGCGGATGCACCCGTGGCGATGGCTATGGCGGCCCGAACTATACCATCCGCTCGGAGCTTTCCTACCTCCACTACGACCAGGCTGGCTACGTCGGCATGGCCTCCGCAGGCAGCAACACGGAGTCGGCGCAGTTTTTTATCACGCACAGTCCCACACCGCATTTGGATGGCAAATACACCATTTTCGCCAAGGTGAAGGAAGGAATGGAAGTCGTGAATAAAATCGAAGTCGGCGATGTGATTGAGGAAGTGACCTTGGTTGAACCAAAATCCTAATCCCGAAAATCTTAAAAATAAATTACCTAACCAACTAACAATCAATTCTTTATGAAGAATACACCACTAACTGACAAGCATATTTCATTGGGCGCAAAGATGGCCGAATTCGCTGGCTACAACATGCCCATCAGCTACGCTGGCATCCGGGAAGAGCACGATACCGTGCGCAAGGGCGTCGGCGTTTTCGATGTGTCGCACATGGGCGAGTTCATCGTCAAGGGCAAGCAGGCACTCGACCTCGTACAAAAAGTAACTTCCAACGACGCCTCCAAACTCGAAATCGGCGACGTGCAGTACTCCTGCCTGCCCAACGGCCAAGGCGGCATCGTGGACGACTTGCTGGTTTACCGTTTGCCGGAAGATATGTGCGCCGAAGGCGAACAAGCGTTCATGCTCGTGGTCAACGCCAGCAATGTGGACAAGGACTGGGACTGGATTTCGAAGCACAACAGTTTCGACACCCGCATGGTCAATATCTCCGACGAAACCGGCCTGCTCGCCGTGCAAGGCCCAAAGGCCGCCGAAGCACTCCAGTCGCTGACCGACATTGACCTCGGTAGCATGAAATATTACAGCTTCGCCAAAGGCACATTCGCAGGCATTGAAAATGTGCTCGTCAGCGCCACGGGCTACACAGGCTCCGGTGGCTTCGAGATTTACGTGAAAAACGAGGATTTGGCTGGCCTCTGGGACGCCGTTTTTGCCGCAGGCGAAAACTACGGCATCAAGCCCATCGGCCTCGGTGCAAGGGATACACTCCGGTTGGAAATGGGTTTTGCCCTCTACGGCAACGACATTGACGACACGACTTCCCCGCTGGAAGCTGGCCTCGGCTGGATTACCAAGTTGAACAAGGGCGATTTCAACGACGCCGAATTTTTGCGCCAACAAAAAGAAGCGGGCCTCCGCCGCAAGCTCGTCGCCTTCGAAGTGCTTGACCGCCGGGTGCCCCGCCATGACTACCTCATCGAGGACATGGACGGCAACACCATCGGCAAAGTGACCTCTGGCACGCAGTCCCCATCGCTGGACAAACCCATCGGCATGGGCTACGTGACCACGGCATTTTCGAAGGAAGGCGCTGATATTCAAGTAGTTGCAGGCGGGAAGAAGCTGGCTGCGAAGGTGGTGAAGTTGCCTTTTTACAAAGGGTAAATTTTTGGTACTTAAAAGCCCAGTTAGCGTTTGGCAGCGCTAACTGGGCTTTTCTATTTTAGAAAATGAGCCACCAACCCATGAAAATGGTGCACCCCCTTTTCCATCGTCGGTGAAAAGCGGCCCTGCTGGTAGAACCTCGACTGGATGCCCCGCTGCACCGATTCCACCACGACCTCGTCCTCGAATTCCGTTTTCTCCAACTGGTTTTCACTGCGGTTAAATGGTTGGTTTTCAAACCGATAGGTACGGAAACGCACCTTCGTAAGCGCATGGCTGAGCGGTTCGACGACGTTGAGCGAAATGCCCCACGGGTAAAAATTGAGCATCAAGTTCGGGAAGAGCCAATAGTACCAGGCGTATATTTTCTTCCCAAAATCGGGTTGCCCCTCCGGCAAATCAAAATGTGGCTGGCCCTCGTCGGCGATGCCGATTTGGAGGTTGCAGTAAGGGAAAAGCTCGTAGTCGTACTGCCCAAAATCCAGCGCCTGGTTCAGCGCCGGATGCACGAACGGGATATGAAAACCCTCCAGATAATTGTCGCAGTAGAGCGCCCAATTGGCGTTCACATGATAATCCTTGGTGCCTTCTTCCTCAAAAATCAAGGTATCCGTTGGCAAAAAACCGACCCGCTCACGGACGGGCTGGGTCGCCTCCTCAAAATCAAAAGCAGGGTTCAGCGAGACGAAGACCATGCCCAGCCACTCCCGCACAGGCACTTGGTGCAGGTCGTCGGCGGTGGTGGGGAAGCCCTCGGCCTGCCCGAATTCCGGCATGGACTTGAACGAACCATCCAGCCGGAAGCAGCGACCGTGGTAGCCGCAGCGCAGCATAATGCCTACATTTCCAGCATTTTCAACGATGATTTTTCCACGGTGGGTGCAGACATTTGACAAACAACGAAGCACACCTTCCTTATCCCGAACCAGTACCAACGGTTCATCCAACACGCCCGGCAGCAGCGTGAACGGGTACACCTCGCCGGGATTTTTTACCACCGAAACATCGGCGACATAGAGCCAGGAGGCGGCAAAGATTTTCTCTTTGACTTCGTCAAATACGGCTTTGTCCCGGTAAAAACTGCCGGGCAGGGTGGCGGCATGACGAATGTTTTCGTTGATTTGTAGGTAGGCTGGCGTCATCGGCTGTTTTTAAAGGTAAAAATAGCGACAAAAATTCCGGTTGTGCGGTTCCAAGTGTTTTTCAATCTGCTTCTCAAAAGCCTTCGCATGGAAAGAAATTATTATGGATTGTATAGAAATGAATTTGGAAGGACCCGCAAAGGGTTTGGAAGGGGTGGAAATCCATTTCGGATGGAAAGAAATTTTTATGGATTGTATGGAAATGAATTTGGAAGGACCCGCAAAAGGTTTGGAAGGGGTGGAAATCCATTTCGGATGGAAAGA
>Ga0075012_10001574_pt1 | contig 22996 bp, 20 predicted proteins | sample All_14_2_FD_71474 | JGI IMG/M metagenome (GOLD analysis project Ga0075012, IMG submission 71474) | Freshwater microbial communities in response to fracking from Pennsylvania, USA - Allegheny Zone_MetaG_DW_15 | ecosystem: Environmental > Aquatic > Deep subsurface > Groundwater > Drilled...
GAGCGACGCGCTCGACCTGGCCCGCCGGACGCAGATCGACCGCCTGCCGGTGCTCAATGCCAATGGCGAAGTCACTGGATTGCTGCAGATTTTCGATTTGTTGATCGATGGCGTGAAGTCCGGCCGCGTCCAGTCCTACGCCCGGCGGGTCATCGCCGTCCGCGCCGGCGAGCCGGCCATCGAAGTGCTCATCCAACTCCGCGCCGCGCGGCTGGCCATGGCGGTGGTCACGGACGCCAACGGCAAAGCCCTCGGGATTCTGCCGGCGGAAGATTTGGTCCGGAAGATGCTGCTGGGGTGAGGAGAAGACCCGCCGCGGGGAGCCGGCTCAACTTCTCCGCCGCGCTGATTCTCATTGGTGGGTGCGGCGAAAACCGGCCGGGGATTCCCCCACGATTTGCTTGAAAACCCGGCTGAAATACGCCCGGTTGGGGAAGCCGGTCCTCTCGGCGATTACCTCGATGGTCTTGTCGGTTTGAAGCATCAGCCTCGCGGCCTCCCGCACCCGCATTTCGCTCACGTGCCTCGCCGGCGAAGTGCCGAGGCACCGCTTGAATGCTCGGTTGAAGCTGGCCGGGCTCATGCCGGCGAGGCCGGCCAATTCATGCATGGACATCTTGGTGTCGAGCCGATTTTCAATGTGTTTGAGGAGTTCGCTCAGGTTTTTCGGAATCGGCGCCTGCCAGACCAGTTCGGGGCGGGAAAGAGTGACTTGCAGCAAGGCGACGCTGTTCCGGTAAACGGCATCATCCGGCCGCAAATCTTCATTGGATAAAATCAGCCTCCGCAAATCGCGGATCAGACACAACTCGGTATCCCGCGCCTCCAGCAACGCCGGGGGGAAAACGTCCCCGCGAAGCCGGCGCGTGAAACTGAATGTCATCCAGAACGCCGGCACCGACTCCTCCCCCAGGCAATGGAAAAGGCAATGGGGAGGAATAAGCATCAGGGTGCCGGGGACCAGTTCCACGATCCGCTCGCCGAAGATCACGCAATGGCCGCGAGCAGCGTTATGGTAGAACCGCCAGAAAGGACTGAACACTCCCGGAAAATTCCAGCGTGAGCTGGCTTCCAGAAAACCCGTCTCATGAAGGGTAATCCCCGAGCGCCCGGGCTTGATCCCCAGCGGATCGAACTCGATTCCCACGCCGGAGAATGGCCAGTCGTAAGAACCCCTGTTCCCCCGGGTATTGATCCGATTAGACACATTTCTGAGAGTTCCAGAGATAGACGATCTCGGCAATCAATCAGATAGTCACGACGTCATTGACGCTCTCCGGCCATTCCGGGTGGCGTCCAAAAATTCCCCAACACCTTCGACTAACTTTGATCGAGCCCCCGCCGGGTTCCCGAAAACGATGATGAACAATCCAGAAAACAGCACCGAAACCGGCGCTCAGCGTCTGAGCCTCGACCAGCTTCGCCAATGGGAGGCGCTGAAGTTTGGCATGTTTATTCATTTTGGAATGAGCACGTATGACGGGGATGAGCTTTCCAAGGGGGACATGCCCGCGACAACCTATGCCCCGGACCGCCTGGATGTGGATCAATGGACCGGGATCGCGCGCGACGCGGGGATGAAATATGCGGTGCTTACGGCGAAACATGTGGCCGGACATTGCCTATGGCCGTCGCAACACACCGACTACCATGTGGGAAACAGCGGAAATTCGACGGATGTGGTCGACGCATTCGTAACGAGTTGTGAAAAGCGGGGGATCCTTCCCGGGCTTTACTACTGCGCGTGGGACAACCATCACACGTTCGGTTCGCTCACTCCCACGGCCATCGAGGCTCTGCCCAAAAGCGGGAATGCTTTCGGCGCTTCAAAAGGATCGGAGGCCTATACCACCCGCGCCTATCAGGATTTTCAGAGCGCCCAGATCGAGGAACTCCTCACCCGATACGGAAAAATTGCCGAAGTGTGGATTGATATTCCCGGGGTGCTTCCGCGCGGATATCGCCACGACCTTTACCGGCAGATTGCGGAATTGCAGCCGGAAGCCGTCATAGTGATGAACCACGGCATCGGTGATGGTTCGGAGTTCAATGTCCCCTACGCCTGGCCGACGGAGGTCATCGTCATCGAGCGTTTTCTGCCCAACAGCCAAACCGGGCACGTCAAATGGCGCGAGATTGAGGGAAAACGATACTACCTGCCCGCAGAAACCTGCGATCCGATCGGCAAGGAATGGTTTTTCACCGAGGCCGACCAGCCCCGCAGCGATGGAGAGCTCCTCGGCATGTATCTCACCGCGACGAACCGCGGTTCCAATTTCGTGCTTAACATCGGCCCGGACAAACACGGACTCATTCAAGAAAAATACGCCCGAGCGCTGCAGCGTCTCCGGAAGAACCTGGACTTATTAAATTTTGCCGAGGAGTAGCGCTTCCCAAGGCCGACTGCGACTGCATTCCTCTTCCGCGTCGCCCCCACTTCGTTTCTTTCAGCTACAGCCGCTCCAGCAGCTTCTGGTGGATGCCGTCGAACCCGCCGTTGCTGAAGACCACGACCACGTCGCCGGATTGGGCCAACGGACGGAGCTTTTCCACGATGTCGTCCGCGGTCGGCTCGTAGAAGGCGGGCTTGCCCTGCGCGGCGATGTCGGCAACGACCTTTTCGGGATTCAGCCGTTCCTCGGGCGCAAGCTGTTCCAGCCGGGCAACCTGGGCGATCAGCACACCATCGGCCAGCTCGAAGGCTTGTGGCAATTCGTGCTGGAACACCGCGCGGCGCGTCGTGTTCGAGCGGGGTTCGAAAATAGCCCAGAGCCGCGCTTCGCCGTAGCGTTCGCGCAGTCCTTTCAGCGTTTGTTTGATCGCCGTCGGGTGATGCCCAAAATCGTCAATGACCTTGATCCCGCGAACCTCGCCGCGAATTTCCTGCCGGCGTTTGATGCCCTTGAATTCCGCGAAGGCGCGGCGGATTTCCGTCGGGGTGATGCCGTAGAAATGCGCGGCGGAGGCCGCCATCGCCGCATTGCGGATGTTGAATTCGCCGAGCAGCGGAATCTCGAACGACTCGCCGAAAATTTCGAACTTCGAGCCGTCGGCGCCGTAGCTGACATTGCGGATGTGATTGCCTGCATTGGGTGAAAAGCCGACTTCGAGAATCGGCGCCGGACAGGTCCGGGCGAGGTCGACGCAATTCGAATCATCCGCGTTCAGCAGCACCATGCCCTCGTTCGGCACGATGTTCAGAAGGCGGCGGAAGCTGGTTTTGATTTCCTCGAGATTCGCGAAAATGTCGGCGTGGTCGAACTCCAGATTGTTCACGATCACGAGTTCCGGCAGGTAATGCACGAACTTGGAACGCTTGTCGAAAAAAGCGGTATCGTATTCATCTCCTTCGAGGATGAAATGCTTCGAATCGCGCAGCACGCAGCCCTGGCCGAGATTGTGCGGGATGCCGCCGATCAGCCAGCTCGGATTCCGGCCGGCGCTCTCGAAAATCCAGGTCAAAAGCGAGGTCGTCGTCGTCTTGCCGTGCGTGCCGGTGACGACGAGGTTGTGTTTGCCGCGCAGGAAGAAAAATTTCAGCGTCTCCGGAAGCGAAAGATAAGGCAATTTACGATTTAGCACCGCCTCGACTTCGGGGTTGCCGCGGCGGATCGTGTTGCCAACCACAAACAAGTCCGCATCCGCGGGCAGGTTTTCGGCGCGATAGCCGGACATCAACCGGATAGCCTTCGATTCCAGGAACGTGGACATCGGCGGATACACGTTTTCATCCGAGCCGGTGACCTCGTAACCGCGATCCTTCATCCCCGCCGCCACCGCGCCCATGGCGGTGCCGCAGATGCCGAGAAAGTGAACGTGCTTGGGAGAGGAGATGGCGGGCATAAACTAAACGGGATTATCCAAGATTCCGAGGATTAACAGGATTTATTGGAAAATTAAAACCCCGTTAATCCAGTCAATCCTGAAATCCCGTTTAGTTGGGAATCAATACACATCGCGACGGTAGCGTTTTTCGGTCTTGAGTTTGGCGACGTATTCCTTCGCCTCCTCCTCCGTCTTGCCGCCGGCGGTCTGGATCGCCTGATGCAGGGCGACGTCGACATCCTTGGCCATGCGGTTGGCGTCGCCGCAGACGTAGAAATAGGCGCCGCCTTCGAGCCAGGCATACAGCTCCGCCGCGTGCTCGGCCATGCGGTGCTGGACGTAGATCTTGTATTCCTGATCGCGCGAAAACGCGGTGTCGAACCGGGTCAGGATGCCATCCGCGGCATAGCCCTTGAACTCCTCCTCGTAGAGGAAATCCGTGGACGAACGCTGGTCGCCGAAAAACAGCCAGTTGCGGCCCTTGGCGCCGGCAACCTTGCGCTCCTGGAGAAATGCGCGGAACGGCGCGATGCCGGTTCCCGGTCCGACCATGATGATGTCGGTGTCCGGATTTTCCGGCACGCGAAAATGCTTCGCGGTGTGCACGAAGACGGGCACCTTGCCATCATCGCCCACGCGATCTGCGAGATACGAGGAGCAAACGCCTTCCCGTTTCCGTCCGTGACTTTCATACCGGACGACGGCCACCGTCAAATGCACTTCCTCGCCCACGGCTTTTTGCGAGGAGGCGATGGAATAAAGGCGCGGTTGCAGCTTGCGGAGCACCTTGACGAATTCCTCCGGCGTGAATGCCGCGTCGAATTCCGTCAGGATGTCGATCACTCCGCGGCCCCACGTGTATTTGTCCAGCTCGGCCTTGACGTCGGGATTCAGCAGGTCCTTCAGGAACGTCGCGGAGGAATCCTTGTTGGAGACGGCTTCGAGCAATTGTTTCGACGGCTCGGTGAGGATGTAATCCTTGAGCAGCGCCTGCCGGATGGGCACCGCTTCGCCGGCGGGATTCGGGGCCAGTTCTTCGCCGGTGAATTTCAGGGCGGCGAGAATTTCCTCGACCAGCGCGGGATTATTCGTCGGAAACACGCCGAGCGAGTCACCGACCTCGTAGCTCAGGCCGGAGCCGGCGAGGACGATTTCAAAATGGCGCGTATCCTTTTCCGAACCCTCGCCAGTGAGTTTGCGGTTGGTTTTCAGTTCGGCCGGAAACGGATTTTTCCGGGAATACAAGGCGTTGGGATCGGATGACATGGTTTCGCATTAAGGAATTGCCGCCGCGGCTGCAATGGGAAATTGCGCGCCTCATCGACGACGGCCGGTTTCCCCTTCGCCAGCAGAAAGGATGCCAAACTTGCCGGTCAGGGCTTGGCCGGCGCCGGGGCGAAGGCGGATTGCTCCGACTTCTGGAAGGAAGGCACGATTTGCGGAACGAAGGTTTTCAGCATTTCGAAGGTTTCCGCTTCGCTTTTGCCGTTGGGAACGAAGCCCTGCAGCACGGGCGCGCTGACGATGACGTAGGCCCAGCGATGGGCCCGGTTGTGCAGCAACATGTCGAGATTCGAATGCAGGATCCGCTGCAGGTGGTCGTGGGTGGTGTAACTGCTGCCCCCCACAAACCAATACAGGAAAAGCAGCGTGAGCGGCTTGCGGACTCCGCCTATCTCGTGCGGACGCGTAAGGGTGAGCTGGGTCACCTTCAATTCCCGGCCACTGGCCAGCGGAATGCTTATCGTCCGGGAATCACGGGTATTCCAACCTTGTCCCGGCAGGCAGATTTCCGGCCGATGGATGCTTCGCTTGTCCGCCCCGCTCAGGACGATCTGGCAGTTGATCTGGTCGCCGGACGCATCCTGGTAGAGTTTTTTGGCAAATTCGGTGTCCTTGGGCAAAATGACCCGTTCGCCTTCGGAAACCTCCACGTCCTTTCCGACAAATCCACCCACCCGGTCCGGCAAATCCATCGAGACCCCGGCCTCGGGAATGGTTTGGTGCCGATAGCCCCACCCGCAGAGAATGACGGTTACCACCGCCAGTCCGCAGAAAGCGCCCAGGACCTTCCAGTTCAGTGCCGGAGCCGGGGACGCAGGTTCGACAGTCGCAGAGTTCATGGATTAATATTCATCCTCCATCGGTTCGGGTTTTGCATCCGCTTTTTTAGGTCTCTTTTCCTTGCGGGCTGCATCGGGCGGGACGGCTTTCTTCCGGCCCGGCCGCCATTCCAGCAACTTATGGATTCCCACCATTCCCGCCACGGCTACGCCGAAGACCATAAATCCCGCCGCCGAATGGAACCAGGACGGATCCTCCAGGCCGCCACCGATGGCAAATTCCGTCCCGAACACCAGCACCCCGATCGTCAGCATCAGAATGCGAAAAATATTGCCCACCACCGCCAGCGGGATGGAGGCCAGGAAGAGCACCCCCCGCTTCCACCACGACCCCAGCGTAAAATAACCGTAAAGCGCGGATACCATCATCAATGCGAACAACGACCGGATGCCGCTGCACGGGTCCGCGACGTCCAAGCGGAACCGGTCGCCGGGTTTGAGGAATTCAATGCCGGCCAGCGACTCCGGTGCGGAGAGGATGCCCGTGCCGTTTTTGATGGCATGAATGCCGATAGTATTCAGCACCTCCACACTGGCTCCGGACACGATCAGGCGGAGCGGAAAAGCCAGGTAGTCGTTCAGGAACAACAACGGCCACATGAACGCCAGAAAGGCCCAGGGAAAGAAAAGCTCGCCCATGAATTTCCAGCCCAGCACCGTAATGATCATCGCGGCGACCAGAATCTGGAAGGCGGCGTAGCCGATGTAATGATTGTCCACCCGGTAGCCGGCCCAATAAAGCGCAAACCCCAGCAGCGCGACCAGCAGGCCGCTGGCGGCCGGCCGCGGAATCAATCGCTCGATCCGATCCTTGTCGAGATACAGAATAAACGCGCAGATCAGCGGCACCAGACCGCAATACCCCCAGTCCGAATCCGGCTTGCTCCATTGATCCGCCGCGCTGAAAAGCAGCGGCTTGCGGATGAACCCGTAACCGGACGTGTAAGGCTGCAGCGCCAGCAGATAAACCAGGACCCCGGCGGGAATCCAGACGAATGCCAGCAGCGTCAATTGCCGCCGGGCATCGGGGGAAAGGGAGAATAAATTCATGAAAATCGAAATGGGGCGCGGTCCGCGGGAGGCATTACATTATTTGCTTTCGATTTTTGCGCAATCCGCAAGGTTGGCTGCATGGCTTCCGGGTCACCCCAATTCCACCCGTTTCCCCGTCTGCTTGCCTGGGGTTTCTGGCTGATTGCCATCGCGTTTCTCGCCGGTCTCGTGGGACCGATTTTCCGGGACAACGACCAGGCTTCGATCCTGATGGGCGCCTGGGAAATCGCCCACGGCGAGGCCGCTCCGTGGCGGGCGCCATTCTACCATTACGACAAGCAATTTCTCACTTATGGGTTCCTGGCCTTGAGCTTGGTTCTCATTCCCGGCAACGCGGTCGCGGTGGCGAATCTCGCCGTCTTCGCCGCATTCTGGGCCTCCCTGGCTGGATTGCTGGCGAGAAAACCGCCCCGCACCACCGGACAATTGGCCGGATTCGTGGCCTGCATCTGGGCGCCGGTCATCTGGCAGCACGCCGCCTTCTTCTCCGGCAACCTGCTGGCGGCCGCCCTCATTTTCACCGCCTTCGCGATCTGGAGCCCGGCAAATCGCGGGCGCAAAATTTTTGCCGTCATTCTGCTGGGACTCGCCGTGGGCGCCCGGGCCGACGCGCTGCTGGCCCTGCCCTTCTGCGCCTGGCTGGGATTGTCCCGCCGCTCCGTGCGTCGATTATTGACCAGCGCCTGGGCTTGGGCCATCGGCCTCTCGGGCGCCGCGGTCCTGATCCTGGGGCGCCTGACCTTCACGGGACAGGCGATGGATTGGGCGCCTTTCTTTTTTGATTCCCGGGTATTCGCCGCGTATTGGATCTTCGGGTTCGGCGCGGCCGGCCTGGTCCTTTTCTGGCTCGCCGCCCAGCTGCTGCGTCTCGCCATCCGGCGGTCATCCCGATACCGCCTCTTTTATCTTGCGGGATTCATCGCCCTGCTCCTGCCGGTGCTCTATTATTCCCTGCAGTTCTTTTCGACCCTCTATTTCGTGGCGGAACTCGCCATTCTCATTCTCTTCGTTCTCAGCCGGCGGGGTCGCGTGCTCCTCACCGGCGGCATCCGAATGCGCTGGATGCCGGCATTCATCGCCGCCGTTACCCTGATTCCCCTGGTGGTGGGCTTGAATCTCAATCTCCTGAAGCGGCCCCAATTGACCTGGGGACCCGGCACCATTTTCCCGACCGCCGACGGGCATCTCACCATGGGGGGTTACTGGCATGCGCTTCTCCGGCAAATCCGCGCCGGAGGAATCCGGGACCACAACCAGGCATTGTGGCTGGCCGCTCAATCCGTCGATTACCAGACCGCCCCCGACGGGCGCGTGCCGATCCTGGACACCCCGATGAGCGCTTACCTCAAACTGGCGGCGACCCTGCAGGGCAAGCCATTCCGCCTGGTGCCATCAAGCTCCCCGTGGTTTTACATGGACTCCCGCCACCTCGTCCGCCGCGTGCCCGCGTTTGGCGGCAGCAAGGAAGCGGACTGGCGGGATCGATTCCAAAACCGGAACATCGAATGGGCGTCTCCGATCATCAATGACTACGGAATCGTGCGCCTTTCCGCGGGCCGGCCGAATGCCGAATTTCAACGAATGGCGCGGCTCAGCCGGATTTTCGAGGGCAACGAGTTTCGCGAAATTCCGCCGGGCGACTCGTTCGCACCGGCCCGCTGGGAGGGGAAGACGCTGGTCTTTCTGGCGGATCGTCCGTTTGCAATCGAGTTCCGCCCGAAAAATCAAAAACCGCGCATTCTGGCCTCGAAGCCTCTCGAGGGAATGCACGGTCTGAAGATCACCGGCGCCGAACGGACGGATGACACTCTCGGCCCCGGAACGGATTTTTCCGAAGGGGGAGTTTCCGTGTATGTCAGTAATTTGGTGGATTACATGAGCGCCAAAAATCTGGCGGATTCCTCCGAAACCGCATCCGATCCGTAAGTCATCAAAACCGCATCCGGGCCAGGACGAACTCCGGCAGGCCGCGAATAATCCACATGATCGCCCGCCAATACCCCGGAGTGTAAAGAACGGAGCGCCGCTCGCGGAGCGCCCGCGCGATCTCGCCGCCAACCATGGCGGGATTCGCCATCAATCCGCCTTTCTTCATGCCCGCCGTCATCGGAGTATCCACCGGTCCGGGTTTGATCAGCGTGACACTCACGCCGCTGCCCCGCAAGCGCTGCCGCAGTCCCGCCGCAAACGCGGAAAGACCGGCCTTCAGGCTCCCGTAGATAAAATTACTCCGGCGGGCCCGGTCCCCCGCCACCGATGAAATGATCCCGATGCGCCCCTGCCCCGCCGCCTCCATGACCCGGGCCACTTCCAGGCAAAAAATCACCGGCGACTGCCAGTTCGCGATCGCGGCTTCGGCCACCAATTCCCCCTGCTCCTCGCACCGCGCCTGATCGGGCAGATTGCCCTGGGCGATGAGCAGCACATCCACCTGTCCCAGTTGCCGGCAAGCCGCCCGCGCCGCTTCCGCCACCGCCGCAGCCGAGGCATCTTCCAAAAGAAGCCAATCGCAGGCCGCCCCGGTCAGCGTCGACAGATGCCGGGCGACGATCTCCAGTCTCGCCGCGTCCCGGCCCGTCAAAACCACGCGGGAGTCCGGCCCGAGCATTTGCTCGAGGACCTGCCGGGCGATCAGGGACGTCCCGCCATGCACAATGAAGTTCGTCATTTTACCAGTCCCACCCGTTTGGCGAAATCGGATCGGATGCCAGCATCGACCAGCTCCAGGAAGCGGGCATAGTTGGGAAACCCCGCCCGGAACATGGCCGGCTCCATCTGCGAATCCTTGGCCGGATACAACGCCCCGCCCAGACGCATCACCCGTTCGTTCAATGCCTGGAAAAGAGTCCGCAACTCCGTTTCCGGTCCGGGAAAATCCAGGGCGATCGTGATTCCCGGCCGCGGAAAGGAGAGCCATCCACCGGAGGCCCGTTCGCCGAAGGTTTTCATGACCGCGAGGTAGGGCATGCGGCCCGACTTTCGAATCACTTCAAACAACTCGGCCGTCCCCGGCCGGGCCGACGCGGGAGGGATCGCGCACTGGTATTGAAACAGACCCCTCCGCCCGTAAAGGCGCTGCCAGTTCAAAATCCCGTCCAGCGGAAAAAAGAAGGGATCATAAGGCTGCAAATAAGTTTTCCGCTTTCGCGAGTTTTTCCAATAATAAGCCTCGTTCAGCGCGCGGATCGCGATCCGGTTCAGGAACGCATCCGGAACCCGCCGGGGAATCGACCAGCGGGAACCGGGATGCGCCAAGCGCGCCCCTTCATCCGCCGGATTGCCGCGGTGGTAGATCCCCCGGAGTCGTTCAGGCCCAAGCGACGCGCCGTCCAGCCAGGCCACCGTGTGCTCAAAGGGCGCGGCGGATTCCTCGTTGATCTTCCAGAACGCGTCGATCCCGGCAAAGGGAATTGACTCCACCGACAAGAATGAAGACCGGATCGGCCGCAGCCGCACGGCCGCCCACAGGATCACTCCCGTCAGTCCCAATCCCCCGATGGTCGCAAAAAAGAGGTCCGGATTTTGACTCCGGTCGCAGAGCCATTCGCTGCCATCCGAACGGCGCAGCCGGAACCGCTCCACGTGGCAGCCGAAGGCGCCGGCGCTGTGGTGGTTCTTTCCGTGAATGTCGTTCGCAATCGCGCCGCCGAGGGTGACGTATTTGGTGCCGGGAACCACCGGCAAAAACCAGCCTTGGGGCACGGAAAAAGCCAAAATCTCATCCACGCTGATCCCCGCTTCGGCCGTCAAGAGCCCGGATTCCGCGTCGAAGGAAATCAAGTGCCGAAGGGGGCGGCAATCCAGCAGGACGCCATCCCGGTTCAGGCAAACGTCCCCATAGCTCCGCCCGAAACCATAGGGAAGGAAAAGCCCGCCGATCCCGGCCGGCAGCGGATCACACCGCCAGTCCAAACGCGCCCGAACCTGGCCCGGAGAAAGATTTTCGTTGAGTGGAGCGATCAAAGGGGTTTCCTCCAAACCGTCTCAATAACCGGCCGCCGCCGCCCAGACAACCAGCAATCCGCCGAAGCCGATGGCATAATTGACCGGATCCTTCAAAGCAAAGACCACCGGATCGCCGTGCATCCTTCCTTGAGCCGCCGCCCGCCACATCCGTCCAAACCAGATCAGCAGGAGAGGCACCAGCGCGAGCAAGAGGACCGGATTCCGATACAACTCCCGCGCGGTGGAACTGTGGATGTAAAAGGGGAATACCGCCGCGGAAACAAGCGCACAGGCAGTTCCGGCGATCAACAAAACCCGCCGCCACGTGACGGAGTAGGGTCGTCCCCGCATCCGGGATTCGCCCAGTCCCAGCCAGGTTTCCATCTCCGTGTAGCGTTTCAGCAGCGCCAGGCTTCCAAAAAATGCCGCCGCCAAAATCAACAACCATTCCGAACACTGAATCCCCACCGCAGCCGCGCCGAGCAGCAGGCGCAGGAGGTAAAACAATGTCAGGATGAGAAGATCGATACCGAAGATCCGCTTGAGGCCGAGCGCATAAGCTGCCGCGAGCGCCCAATACCCGAGCAGCAGGAATCCAAATGGGGCCGGCAACCACCAGGCAATCGCCAACCCGCCCGCCACGCATCCGACTCCCCAAACCAGGGCGGTGCTAAAATGAACGTCCCCCGAGGCAATCAACCTCCGGGACTTTTCCGGATGCCGCCGGTCATCGGGAACGTCGAGGAAGTCATTGAGGATGTAGACGGCCGAGGCCGCAAGGCTCAGGGCCAGAAAAGCCCCCCATGCGGCGGCCAGCAGGGGCGGCTCGTCCAGCCGGTGCGCCATCGCGAGCGGCACGAATACCAGCAGGTTCTTGACCCATTGATGCGGCCGCAGAATCCGCCAGGGCGCCCGCCGGGCGGGAACCGGCAGGGGCTGGAGATGGGGAACCCGGGCCCGCAAGGCATGCGGAATCCGCCCACCGTAAGCCACCATCCGGGCGACCCCCGCCGCTTGCCATACGGGCACATCCGCGGCGCAATCGCCCACGTATTCGTAACCCTTGTCGCCGAAACGTTCCTTCAACCACCCCGCCTTGCGGCGGTTCTTGAGATTGATCCCGTGGCCGCTGCCGCGGACTTCGTCGAAATACGGATGCGTCGCCGCAACCGCCTCGGCGATTGCCTGATCCGCCCCCGTCACCAGCAGCGTGCGCCGCCCCGCCGCCCGGGCCCGGATCACGTAGTCCCGAACCTCCGCGCGAATGGGCAGGTGCGAAGTTTCAAACCGGACCATGCCCGAAAGAGCCGCCTTGAATTTTGAGCGGTTCCAATCCAGGAGAAATCGCCCGATGGCGGCCGCCAATTGAAAGGGATGCCGCCGAAGCGCCAGCATCGCGACTTCCCAGAGCGTGTCCACCTTGCAAAAGGTCTCGTCGAGATCCACGCAGAGGGGCAGTTGATTTTTTTCCTCCAAGGCCATTCGCAGTCAAATCGGCAGGTTGAGGGACGGCCGGGCCCAAATGCCCCGGCAATTTTCAGGTCTTTGATCGGTCCGGAGCGCGGCGGTCATCATCCGTCGCACGCGTTTATCCCTTCATCTGGCCGTCAATCCAGCCATAGGTCTTTTCCAAACCATCCCGCAGCCGCATGGACGGCTCCCAGCCGAAGATTTTCCGGATGAGGGTATTGTCGCTGTTGCGGCCGTTGACGCCCTTCGGGGCGTCGAGCTTGTAACGCCGCTTCAGTTTCACCCCGGCGATTTCCTCGACGATGTCCACGAGTTGATTGATGGAAACCAGCTCGCTGCTGCCGAGATTGATCGGCTCCACGAAGTCGCTGTCCATGAGCATCCGCGTCCCATGGATGCAGTCGTCGATGTATTGGAAGCTGCGGGTCTGATGGCCGTCGCCCCAGATTTCGATTTCCAGATTGCCGCTGCGTTTGGCCTCGATCACCTTTCGGCAAATGGCCGCCGGGGCCTTTTCGCGTCCGCCATCGTAGGTGCCATGCGGGCCATACACATTGTGATAACGCGCCACGCGGGTCTCGATCCCGTAATCCTCCCGGAAGTGGCGGCACATGCGTTCGCTGAAGAGCTTTTCCCATCCGTAACCATCCTCCGGCATGGCGGGATACGCGTCCTCTTCCTTGAGCGCCGTAACGTTCGGATCGCGCTGCTTGTCGGCATTGTAAACGCAGGCGGACGACGAAAAGAAGAAGCGCCGGGTCCCGGCGTCGCGGGCGGCGACGAGCAGGTGGGTATTGATCAGGACACTTAGCATACAGGCGGCCTTGTTGAGCTCGATGAAGCCCATTCCCCCCATGTCGGAAGCCAGGTTATAGAGATGGCTTGTTCCCTCGACCGCCTCGCGGCAGGCGGCGAGCTCCCGCAGATCCAGAACGCGGTTATCCACGTCGGGAAAGGATTGGAACCATTCCGAAACGGGCCGGTTATCCACCGCCCGAAGATTCCGGAAACCGGAACCGCGCAGGTGATTGATCAAGTGCCCGCCGATAAAACCGCCGGCTCCGGCAACCAATATGGGGATGTCTTTCATTGTCAAACGGAGGAAAATCTATTTCAGGCGAGCGGGAACTTTTTCCAGCCCAGCCATTGGAGCAAATACCAAAAAATAAACCGGGGATTGGTGTGAAGGTAACGCTTCCACAACCGCCCGGGTTCTCGGGTCAACCGAAAGAACCATTCCAGGCCCGCCCGCTGAATCCACCCGGGAGCCTGCTTCACCCGGCCGGTGTGAAAATCAAAGGCGGCCCCTACCCCGATGAAGATGGCTTGGGGAAGCTGCGGACTCAATTCGGCGATCAGGCGATCCTGCTTGGGAGTGCTGATGCCCACCCAGACAAAGGCCGGCGAGGATTGGCCAAGCCGCTCGATCAATTCCGCCCGCTCGTCATCCGTCAGTGGGCGAAAAGGCGGCATGCCGAATCCGGCTATCCCGATGGCGGGAAACCGCTGTCGCATCCGGTGGGCAAGTTCCGCCGCAACGCCCTCATTTCCGCCGTAAAAATAATGCGCCAGGCCCGAACCTTCCGTATCCCGCAGAATTTTCAGCAGCAAGTCCGGCCCATACGTGCGGTCCATGGATTTGAAGCCACTTGCCCACCCGATCCAGGAAAGCGGCATGCCATCCGGCGTGGAAAGCAGAGACTGATTAAGGATTTGCCGCAGCTTGGGGTCGTCCTGCGCCTCGATAATGGAATGCACCGTGCAGATATTGACATACCCGCCCCGTCCGGCGCGGGCGCGCTCGATCAGGAATCGGGCCGCGTGGGACAGATTCGTCACGCTGATGCCTACTCCGAGAATATTCACGCGAGGAATCGTGTGATTGGCGGCTGGTGACTGATGATCGGTCATTTGTCGTTGGGGAGTTCCTGTTTTTGTTCCTGGCTCAAGCCAGGGATGAGGAATCAACCATGAGAAACGCAGCCTGCATTATTACGATTGAGGCTCCACAACACGCAACCGCGGAAACCAAGTTATGAAATCCGCCGGCCAATCCTTACCCCAGCTTCTGAACTTCCCCCGAAATCTGACGCGTTCGCATTGCGATGTATGACTTCGGAATCACTCCCAGCAATCTCTCGGTAAGAATTTCACAATCAGGGAACAACTCCGTCATTTCTGTGCGGGTAAGCAATCGAGTCGTATCCACCATGTCATTAATTGTTTGCTGGGAGGGCTTGGATATCCAACCCATCGGGGTAACCCACCGAATCCATCTTTTCTGAACCGATTTCGGCAACCAATGAATAAAGGGAGCCAAATAATGCGGTTCAAGCGGACATTCAAACGCGGGAGTTTGCACCCAAACGGCCTTTCCCACTTTCCGAATCTCCTTCGCCATACGACGCTGATTTTCCCAAGCTCCCACGTGTTCAATCACGCTGTTTGAAAAAGCGATGTCATAGGAAGCAGCCGGCTCTCCCGTATCGCAGCCATCTCCCACTTTGGTCAAAATTCCATCCGCGGGATTTTGAGGATGTAAATTTAATACCGTAATTTGTCCCACCCCGAAGTGCTGACCTTGCCAAAACTGCACGGTTCCACCTATGTCCAGCAAGCGGTCCCGGGACGTCGGTTGGATTAAATTATGAAAAAGCTGAAAGCGCTGCTTCCGCCAAATCCGGAAAATGAACCGATAGATTTTATGAATGTTCATTGCTTCAGAACTTTTGCTTCTCAAGCGCGAGAAATTACCTGCGCTATCCACCCCCATGGATTTTTGCATCCCTCGTTCAGCCACCGAATCGGCAGAGCCATTTTATCTTGAATCGACCAGAAGAGAACCGAAGTTTTCTCTCAGCCGATTGATTCGGTAATAAGTTTCGTAATGCTTGCGATTTCTCCGCCCCCATTCATTCCATTCCGTCATTTGCTCCAGGGCTTGGCGTAATGCTGCCGCAAGAGCTTGCGCATGATTTTCACTCGGCTGATAAATAATGCCGCCGCAATCCATCCCCCGAGCCACTTCCGCATTGGCCCGCCAATCACTAACCACGAGCGGCAACCCAAACATCATGGCCTCGATTAAAACCATGCCGAAAGATTCATAAGGAGCCATGCTGGGAAAGACAAAAAGCGAGGCGCGCCGATATTCATCGAAAAGCGCATCGCCGGTTTTCAAGCCGGCAAGTTCAACGGAGTCATCCAGCTGAAGCCTCCGGATATCCGCCTGCAACTGCTCGGTTGAATATGGGGCAAGGCACTCCCCGACAAGGCGGAGAGTCACCCGGGGATAAGTCCGTGAAACTTTTGCAAAGGCCTCCAGCAAGGCGGGAGTTCCTTTATCGGAACAAAGGTGCCCCACATTCAATAGGGTAATGCGGTCTTCCGGAAAACCTGAAATTTTCCCTTCGGGATTATGATCTTCGATCGCATTGGGAATGACAAAAACCCGCGGAATTTTCAGAGCTTCGGGATCCGTCCGGCCGTATTCGCTCAACGTAACCGCCCCCCAGCACAGGCGATGCACGGCCCGCAGCATCCAACCTTGCCAGAAGGGAAGCTGCTTCATCTTTCGGCCGATACCGGCAGCCCGGAAGTGCACGATAATGCGCGGACAGAACAGACGGCAATAAGGGAGCAGAATCAAGTCCCGCAGAATCGGTGCCAGATGTGGCCCGCCAGTGGGAAAAAGAATATAATCAAACCGGCCGCCGTGGAAATAAAGCCGGACCAGACGGCTCATCACCCGCGCGAGCTCGACCAGCTTGCCAATGCTTTGCTTGCGGAACTGATTGATTTGTTTCGAGAAAGCCAATTCCCAATAAAGGACCTGAATTCCTTCAATACCCGAAAGCAAATGAACCAGGCGCTGGATGTTGAGATTCTGCCCGCCATAAGGAGGCGGCATTTTGCCCGCAACGACGACGCGAATCGGCCGCTTCACTTCCATACCTCCCGTCTCAACCACTCCACTGTCTCACCGATTCCCTGCTCCAATGAATAAGGAGGTTCTCCCAGCAAGCGAAACGTCGCTTCGATATCGACGAGATAATCCTCCGTCATGCTTCGCAATCGGGAGGAAGTGAGGTAAAAGGGCTTTCCCGTGATTTTGCTGATCCCGTCACCCAAGCTCGCGATTCCCCGAAGGGCCGCATAAGGAATCACCCAGGGATTCGTCCCCCGGATCGCTCGATGAAACCCAAACACCCATTGGTCGATGGAAATAGGCCGGTCCCCCACATAAAATGTCCGCCCGGAAATTTGTTCCTCCGGGAGTTCCAGCAGTCGCTGAATTTGCCAAACGACATTACCCACGTAACCATAGGCCCGCACGGGACTGCGAACTCCGGGATGCAAATACCATCCTCGCCGCACAATCTCCCAAAACTCCCGGGTATAACGCGCATGATAAGGTCCCCAAATATTCACTGGCCGAATGAGCGTCCAAGGGCAGGACAATCCCGCCGCCCGGGTCAGCCTTTCGGTCTCAACCTTGCTCTGGCCGTAAATGGTATGCGGAAAATAATCGGCATCATTCTGCGGCAACCTCCCAGGACCGGCCACGTATTGACTGGAAGTGATGATCACTCGCTCAACGCTGCGGGTCTCCTTGATGGCCCTCAGAACATTTTGAGTTCCCACCGTGTTGGACTGATACCCTTTTTCAACCGTCGTATTTTCGTCGCAATCCGTGCGCCCGGCCAAATGAATCACCCAATGCGGCTGGAATTCTTCCAGCGCCGCCCGCACTTCCTCAAAGTTAAGAATATCCCCCCGGCGGTGGAATTGACCGTGGGCAGGCTCCTGCGGCGTAGCCAAGTCAAAATTCACCACTTCGTGGCCGGCTTCGAGCAACGCCATTACCAAATTGGTGCCAAGAAATCCACTGGCACCGGTGATTAGCAACCTTCGTTTAATTTCCATCGCACCGAGGAAAACTCAATGAGTGTTCAAACCACTGCCGGCATTCTCGCTCCACTTCATCGACTGACCATGCTTTCATGCAGGCCATCGGGTTTTCTAAATTGATACATCGATTCAAGGGTCCATCCAGTGGGTCACAACAGATGCAGCCCAATGATTCATCCCGTAACAACCGCATCCTCTCCGGATACCATACGGGATCCCAACTCCGCGGACTAGGACCACAAAAAATAACCGAGGGAATTCCTAATGCCTGAGCGATATTCATCGGACCAGAATTATTTCCGACAAAAATGCGGCTCACTGCCAGCAGAGACACCATATCCGCCAAATCAGGAGTATCCAAACAATGAATGTTTTTTGTTAAGATTCCTGGAAATTTTCCTCCGGCAGAAAACCACCCTACTGTATATTCTGAAGCTAATCGATTTGCCAGCTCGGCAAACCGTTCGGGCAACCAACGTTTATATTCCGCACTCCCTCCGGGATGAATCAAAAAATCATATTTGGGCGCAGCCTGAATCAGGTGCGTTAAATCAGGAACCGGAGGAAATAGAGGGGGTTCTTCATCGGTTTCACGGCAAAATGCTTCCAGGAGCTTCCACGCCCATATGGCATGTTTGCAGTCGGCGCCCGGTTGAACATTCACATTTATTCCATATTTCCACTTCAGAAAGGGCCTCATTGACCCCACTCTCAGGGGCGCCCCGGATAAGGTGGCCAGCAGATGAGCCACATTTCCCTGATCTTCCGCAAGCAGGCAGACATCCGGCCGAATCTTCCGAACCTGAGATATAAGAGAAAGTAGAAAGCCGGGACGTTTCCATGCATTGTTGAAATCACTGGTCGCATATTGAAAAATCCGACTAGGCGACAGTTCTCCATCATATAGCGCCCGCGCCAGCGGACTGGTAAAAAGGTAAATTTCAACCCCTTCTTTTTTGGCCAGATAATCCACCACCGGCTTGAAAACCACATTGTCTCCCAACTGGTTTACTTTGAAGATGAGTATTTTCAACGTAAAGACATGCTTGTCGGGAAATCACAAACAGAAAATCGAAACCCTCAGCATTCGTCGCATATTATACTCGCTTGAAATACCTAATTACCGAAGGCGTTATTTTCGCTAAAGGGATCTCGACGAAACCAGCCCGTTTTAATGCCTCGAAAATTTCTGCTTCACCATATCCTGGAGGTGGCTGATGCAATTCCAAAACAATATGAGCAAACTGACGCAATAACCGTTCTCCAGCGCTGCTTAGAATTTCATACTCCGCACCTTCGCAATCCAACTTTAAAAGATCCCATCCCGTCTCACCCGAGGGTAATCCTTGCATTGCTTCATCAAATGGAACGACGTGGCAGATTACAGCATCTCCGTTCCCCTGATGTCGCGCATACAAATTGAAGTTGTGACCACTGCCAGTCTCGTTAATAGTCAAAGTAGCTCGCTGCGCACCAATTCCAACTTCTTTGACAATAATACCGTCAAGTCGATTGATAATCAGATTATTTCTGAGTCTTGCGGCAGTTCTTGGGTTTAATTCGAAACATACAGCCCGTTCAATCACGTCAACCAGAGACGCCACGGCCACATCAAACGCGCCAATATTTGCTCCAACGTTCACATAAGAGATTTTTCCACCTCTCGCCGCCCTTAAAATCGCTTCACGATATACGTTTTTCGCAAGAACTTCCTTCGGACTATGGTCGTCAAGGTAATTTCGATCACAAATCAGCCAATACTTTTTCTTCCAAAGATACGTGGTAAAACGCTCTTTGCGGAACAAAAGCCTTTGCAGCAGCAAAACCGGCCAATTTGAAAACAGCATCGAGTCGCGAAGCCCGTCAAATAAAGTCTTTAATCGAGTTATCATTTTAGCTCTCACCTATGCATTTCAGGTTGTCAGAGCGTCTTTTCCTGAATGATTTGCTTCTGGTCCAGGCAATGGCAATTTCCTAATAAATACAATAAATGAACTAACCAGTAGCCACATGAATACATTCGTGGGAAAAACCTGCAGTAGTTGCCCATAAAGAACTCCGGCTCCAAGCAACGCGACAAATGCGGCCATCAGGGTGCAAAGTTGAGATTTTAAGTCGCGATCCGTAATCCGATTGATTCGCCGGTGGATATACACCACGAATCCAAGCAAAATCAGTAGGATACCCGCCAATGGCACGTAACCTACCGTCAGCAATGCCAGCGTGAACGCATCATGAGCAAACAATCCCCCTTCGAATGTCATCGAGCCTACTCGCTTAAGTCCAAAAGGGGTCCAAGCATCCGGATTATGCAAAGTTGCAAAACTCCGCAAGCGATCAATAAATGTTCCCAACGTCCCAAAGTGCTGGCCAAAATAGCTCCCCAGAAAAGTTTGATTCCAGGATACCAGATTATTAGCAAACCATTCATAGCGTAACACCAGCCCGAGCAGTCCGGAAAATCCCGCCACATACAGAACCGCCGTGGTCAAAGGATGTCGGAACAAAACCATTCCGATAATGCCGGCCACCGGAATCAAGTAAGTGGAACGGTTTTCCGACACCACGTTGGCGGTGAGAAAAACAAGTGCAATCATCAGCCAGAAAATCACAACCGGCAGACCCCGGCGCTTTTCAGCTTGAACATATAACAATGCCAGGAGAAATAGCACGCCGGTGACCGCCCCAAAAGTCGAATGATGATTCAGGGTCCCAAAAGCCCGGAGGGCTTCTTCGCCCATTGCATAATAAGTCTTAGACAGAATAGTTGCCCCGGTTTGGATGTAACGGATTTCCACCTCGGAAAATCCGTAAAATGCCTGAATAATGCCATAAAGTGCCATCGGAATACCGGCCAGCAGAAAAAGCCGGATGTATTTCAACAGGCTTTCCCGATCGGGGTGCAGCAGAGGAATCACCCATAACAAGCTTGCATACGCAGCCCCATTCACCGCCTCACCCAAACTTCGTCCCCCACCGGTAGTCCAGGCTGCTAGGAAAATCACCGCGCACAACGCAGCCGCGATCACCAGTCGGATCCAGTCGGCCCAGCTAAAATTCCGCGCTCCCGCCAGCCACCCCAGCATGAGGTGCACGCACACTCCCAAGAGGGTAAGCGGGGCAACCCCCAGAACAAAATACAAATCCAGCCCGCTAAAATTCCCCGATAATGTGAGCAGCCGTTTAAAAAAATCCAGATAGAAGCATTCAAAAATGAACATTCCCATGCCGATCCGGGGAAATACTACCCCCATGAGGAAGCCAAATATCATCAAATATTTGAACGTCGATCCGATCAGGTTACGATCCTGTAAGATGCTCATGGAAAGCCACAAGGCTCCCGCTATTCCTCCCAAGGCAATCAATATGCGAACAACCCCGCTTGCGTTATACATTATAACTTATTATTGAATTTTCCTGCACTCTTTGGCTCACTTTTTTAGCGCCAATCGTCAATATGATATCCTATCTATTAGCGATATTCAGCCTATCATGAATTTTTCGAATCGCCATTGGCAATAGAAAACAGCGCTCTCAAATCATTCGTCAATCTTTACTTCTGAAGATCCTGACAATCGCAAATCAGCTTAACTTACTTTCGATTTGAAATATTCGAGATCTTCCCCCAAATAAAGCAAGCCTTACACGATAAGGAATCAAAATGCGTATAAGAATGATTCCCGCCGCCTTAAGATATTGATAAAAAAACATTAATACTCCGCGCCACCCCCAATATTTTAACAATACATGCCACTCTGATCGATAGTATAAGTATCCCCCTTTATAAAAAAAGGAGCCCCATATTGCTTTCAACCGAATATTTGAAAGAAGCCACGACCTTTGTTCTTCTTTTAAATTGTCTTCATTCCAACATTCCGCATCAGGCAAAAGAGCAATTTTCCATCCAGCGGCAGAACTTCTTAGTCCATATTCTGAATCTCCCCGTGCATGCGGGCAATCCAGCGCATTCGGAAGCCCGATCTGATTTACGATCTCTACAGGGAGACAGACACAATTTCCCTGCATTGTGTCACACCATACCACTGATTTTCCTTCAATATTCACAAGCTTCAATCCCCAGGGGTTCTTGACGACTCCTCCATAAGCTGCGCCGCCGCGCGTGCGGCTAATTGCGACCGAGATACAATTCATCAAATGCGAATATTCAAAAAGATGGTGCATTGTGCCAGCACTTGGAATGCAATCATCATTTAACCAAAAAATATATTTAGCTCCTTGCTCCAAGGCAAATTTCATGCCTTTTACAATCGCTCCAGTCCACCATAAGTTTCCATCCCCTCGGAGGATCGTCGCGTCGGGAAATTTTTGCAAAATCGCTTCGGCCGTTCCATCAGTCGAGCCGTCATCCACTACCACAACCTTTGCCCAGGATAAAACTTTCGTCTCTCGCAAGTTTTCCATGCATCGCAATGTAATCAACTTACGATTATGGACCGGAATAATTACATAAACACTATTGCCTGAATTTACTACCATGGCATCACAGTAATGTTCAACTTCATGTTTATAATATATCAATCAAGCGATATACAAAAGCGTCAAATTAAAATTAGAGCAACCGAGGAATAATCGGCAAATATTAATCTAAGTCATTGCTCTCAACATCATGCGATTGAGGATAAGAGCTGCCAATTTTATGGGTGTCTGAGAGTTATATTTTGAAGAGCCTTCAACGCCCCTGCATTCGCGTGACAAACTGCCAAAGTATCTTCCGTAGTGTTATTCAGCGAGGTTTCCTGGCAATATGGAGGATTAACTGTATAAAGTGTGTATCCCAGTGATTTCAAAAAATCTTCCATCTCCTGAAAATATGAATCTCCTTTAACCTCTCGCCAAGTAGCCATTGTTTCAAATAGAATGCTTGGCTTATATTGCCTCAAGGTATTAATAGCTCCCTTGAAAACAGAAAGCTCCATTCCTTCTACATCAATCTTGATGAATGAAACAATTGGAATATTTAGATTATTTACAAGGTTATCTAATGTATCAACATTGACCTCTTCATCCCCATCTTCTTCCACCAATCTGGCATTACCAAGATTACCCCTATCCAGCTTCCATTGCATAACCCCCTTTTTGTCACTTATACCACATTTAACAAGATGCACATTACTCACATTATTTCTACTGATGGTCCGAGAAAGCCTATTTACATTCAAAGGCCCTGGTTCGATTGCAATTACTCTACCTTCCTTTGAGGCAAGGGCGGATGCAACTAACGAAATTGCACCAACATTCGCTCCAACATCAATTATGACATCACCGGGACTAATAAATGATTCCAATATCTTGATAACATGAGGATTATATATCCCGGAAACCATGTTTTTTTCAACTGGATATGTTGTGTCAATAGATACCACAAATCGCTTATAATAGATAATATCAGCGATAATTCCTGACGGAAGATTTCGGGCAATTCTCAAATGCGTTTTTCCAAGTTGGATAGCCAACGCCGATGGCAAAAGTTTCAATACCGCTTTAACTATAGATCTCTTGTTCATAGGTCGAACATAAACCGGAATGCGATTGATGCTTTATCAAAGTTAATAGACTATTACCACACAAAGGAAAAATTCATGAAGAAAACTCAAACCCTAATCCTTTATCGATAAACGGGCGGCCAGTCGTTTCGCCTGGAAATATCC
>Ga0075012_10001575_pt1 | contig 22984 bp, 14 predicted proteins | sample All_14_2_FD_71474 | JGI IMG/M metagenome (GOLD analysis project Ga0075012, IMG submission 71474) | Freshwater microbial communities in response to fracking from Pennsylvania, USA - Allegheny Zone_MetaG_DW_15 | ecosystem: Environmental > Aquatic > Deep subsurface > Groundwater > Drilled...
TTGCGGGTTTTGGATCGGATAGTGGCTTGGCGCGGGCTTCCTGCCAAGCTGAGAATGGACAACGGGCCGGAGCTGATTTCCGTGCTGCTGGCTGACTGGGCCGAGAAGAACGGCGTGGCATTGGAGTTCATCCAGCCAGGCAAGCCCACGCAGAATTCGTACATTGAGCGGTTCAACAAGACCTACCGGGAAGAGGTCCTGGACTTCTACCTGTTCAAATCACTTACGGAAGTGAAGGAAATTACGGAGAATTGGCTGAGGCAGTACAACGAGGAGCGGCCCCACGAGTCTCTTGGAGGGTGTCCGAAATTTGTGTAAACGGCAGTGTTAGAGGTTGATCATCCTGTCTTCGAATTGGATGCTGAATCTGGTGAGCGCTGCTTTCCAATCTCGAATCGGCATAGTCCATTTCCGGCTGATGTTCTGTAGGGCCAGATAGAAGAGCTTGGCAAGGGAGTCATCACTCGGGAACGAGCCCCGGTTCTTGGTGATCCTGCGCAGGCTCATGTTGATCGATTCGATAGCATTGGTGGTATAGATAACCTTCCTGATTTCGGGTGGATAGCCGAAAAACGGGATGATCCGCTCCCAGTTCCTGCGCCAGGACTGCCCGATGGGCGCCAGCGTCTGGTTCCACTTCTCTTCAAACTCCGTGAGTCGTTGTTCTCCAGCCTCGACGGTCGTCGACGTATAAATGGCCTTCAGATCGGCGGCGACTTCCTTGCGCTGCTTCCAGTTCACGAACTTGAGGCTGTGACGCACCATGTGCACCAGACAGAGCTGGACGTCGGCATGCGGGAAGACCGCTGCGATGGCATCAGGAAAGCCCTTGAGGCCGTCCACGCAGACAATGAAGATGTCGTTCACTCCACGGTTCTTGAGTTCCGTGACCACCTGGAGCCAGAACTTGGCACCTTCGGTCTGGGTGATCCAAAGACCGAGCAGTTCCTTCTCCCCACGCAGATTGATCCCCAAGGCCAGATATACGGCCTTGACCCGCACGGCCCCGCTGTCCCGCACTTTGACGTGGATGCAATCCAGATAGACGATGGGGTACAAGGCTTCCAGCGGGCGAGACTGCCAGGCCTTGACGTCCTCGATGACCGCGTCGGTGACAGTAGAAATGAGCGTCGGCGAAACCTCCGTCCCGTACATGTCCATCAGGTGGGCTTGAATCTCGCGGACGGTCATGCCTCGGGCATAGAGGGACAGGATCTTGTCATCGAAGCCCGTCCAGCGGGTCTGGTGCTTGCCGATGAGTTGAGGTTCGAAGGTGCCCATACGGTCACGGGGTACTTCGATGGGGAGTTCGCCGAAATCGCCCTTGAGGGTTTTGCGGCTCTTTCCGTTCCGAGTGTTGCCGGTAGGGTTTGCGACGGGGGCATGCTTTGAGTGGCCGAGATGGTCGGTCATTTCGGCATTGAGGGCTCGTTCGACGAGGGCCTTGGTCAGTTGCTTGAGAAGGCCGTCCTCGCCGATGAGGTCTTCAGGCTTCTTGTAATCCGCCAGGAGGGCGTCGATCAGGTCGACTGGAAGAGGCTTGCGTGCGGTCATGTCGTCTCCTTGTGGGGTCGAATATCGACAACTGACCGTTTACACAAAATATTTTACACCCCCTACCATGGGTCGCTCAACTGGCATAGCCGTTGAACTCTGACCAGGCCCAGAGGACCTGGTTTTCTATACTGTCAATAAAGCTTATTATCTGAATTATTCATTTTACATAGTTTACATTACAAACACTAAATGAAAAGGAATCTTTTCTTCAGCCCAATACGCAGAAGCTTCTAACCAAGTTGTCACAAATCGCCCCAGCACATATGGATTCTGAGACCATCCTTTGGTTGAATTGCGTAAAATTAGCAAATAACCTTCGGCGGGTAGCCAATCCATGTCGCATAGGCATTCGTCTAAGGCATCCCAGTTACTACCAAAATAATCCGGAAACTGCATAGCAGAAGCAATAGCGGCAAATAATTGAGCATCTGTCGTTACGTCTGCTATCGAGCCTTCCAAAATAGTTAACTCACTGAAAGCTAAATCAGCTTTCATCTCGTCCGGACGAACAAAGTGTACTGATACTGTTGAAGGCTTTTTTAAATCCATCAGGCGAATCATCTTTACCTCTTTGTTGGATCAATCTGAATAAAGTTTCGATAATGATCATCAGTGTAGTAAGTTTTTCCGGTGTCTGTATCTTGAATTATACGACGTGTGCCTCGATTACTTAAGCCTGGCGTCTCAACCGTGTATTCACGGTAATTTCCTTCTGGCAGGATCCCTTCATTATTCTTAAAAATAATTCCATCTTTCTTATACGGAAAAGACGCGCCTGATTCGATCCGGTCAAGAGTTTTATTTACTTCAATAATGCGATCAGCATCTTTAAAAGGTAGGTTTCTGCCTGTACTCTTTGAAGCTACCCCAGCAGCCTCCGCAGTCTCCATCGTCGCAGCAAACTTCGGAGCTACGGATTTCAATTCATTCCGAACACTCTTCGCAACTCCTTCGCCCGCGATTGCCAACATGCATATCTGATAATAGAATTCTCCATACAGCTTGCCCGCTAGATAATAATCCCCTCCTTCGACAGCCGCCAAGAAATCATTCCACTTTTTCTCCAGGCCATCAACTATGGCAGGCCCAATTTGATCGCTGTTTTGCACCAAATATACAACACCATTAGTGAGATCTTGCACAGTATTGGTGTAATTGCTGGCCTGCTCCTGAAACAGGAGTCCTCCGCTTGCACAGTAGAACATGTAGCCTGACATGTCGTTGAGAAGGAACAACACGGACATCGCGTCAGAACCTGCAGCCTGAAGGCCGCCCGTGACAGCACCGACTACGAATTGGCCGATATCTATCGTAATTGCAAGCGAATCAGAATTATCGGAGGAAGCCAACAGCGTCACAAAACGCGAATCCCTCAGAAGTGAATCAATGAAGGCCTGCGCCTCGGCTTCCGTCAGATTGTCCCAACCACCTTTTGCATCGACTAACTTACTGATTTCACCTATTAAGTCGGCATACAGGGCATACTTCTCAAGCACGGCATCGGCCTGCTCGTCGGTCATTCCTTTCTCAATGAGCTTACCCCGGATGGAAAGTTGGTTATCGACGCTGTCCTTGAGACGTTGATCGTCAGGGAGCGCCTTCTTTACCAGTTCGGCCAAGTTTTCCAGATTACTTCTGATTCCTTCGAAACCGCTCGCGACTTCCTGGATCGCCGAACTGTCGACATACACAGTAACTGAAGTGCTCTCGTCCTTGGTGATCTCCTGGGCTTTCCTGAGGTCCCTGTTCAAACCTTCCAGCCCTTGGGTGGGGTCGGAGCGGATGATGATCTCGCCATCGCCGATGGTGGCACGGTTGATCTGGCGACGGTCACCCGAACTATAGCCTGCGTCGAGGGTGCCGGACGAAGAATCGCTATCCCCGTTCGCATCTTTTTGATCACCGCCCGAGGTGGAGTAGGAGCCCGACAGGCTGATTTGGAAGTTTTTGGATTTGTCGTGGTCCTCGATATCCTTGTGGGTCAGGGTACCCGTATCCAGCTTGAGATTACCGTTCTTCGCGGCGATGACCGCGCCCTCGACATGCGTGTTTTGTTCGGTACGGATATCGACCTGTTCCTGGCCGATGATCGAGGTCTGCTTGTTCACCCAGGCCGAGTCGGCCTTGCTCTTGCCCATACCCACATGGGCATCGGCCGAAAATCCGTAACCGAAGGTGGCCGAACCGCCCGCGTTCCAGTTGGAGCCGGTGGCGGCCCGTTTATCCTGTTCGCTTTTCACTACCAGATCGCCGCCAACATCCATGGCGACCTTTTTGCCTTCGAGATTGGCGCCTGCAACCGTCGTGTCTGAGCCGGACTTCACCGAGAGCGTTTCACCGGCCGCAACCGCAGAGTTCGTATGTGTCTGAGCACGGGACGTGTTCTTTGAACCTGCGGCCTCGGCCTGCACCCGTATGCCTGCGGCGGCTCCACCCTTTGCGCTGTAGCTCGCCCCGACACCCACGCCGGCCGATGCCGAAGAGGATTCCGCGCCTGCACTGTAGTTGTTCGTGGCGGACTTGATCTCGACATCCCGGCCCGCCTGGATGGACACATCCTCTTCTGCCTGCACCGCCGCGCCAGCGATCTTGACGTCGCGCTTCGCATCAAGCTCCGCATCGCGCCCTGCCCGTATGGAGGAGGATACCGCGTCAGCCGCATCCATGGATGAACTGCTCTGAGAGACGGACGCGCCGGCGGTGATGGAGGCGGAAGCGCTGACATTGGTCAACTGCTGAGCGGCCGACACGCCGCGCAGGATGGAACTTGCCGTCGTGATGCCCTTGGCCGCATCACTGCCTTCGCCCGAGGCCATGTTCTTGGGTGTGTCCGCCAAGGTGCGGGCTGCCGTGGTGACGCTCTGCCTGGCCGACGCCGTGACGCCAATCTGGATCTGTCTGGCGTACTGCTCCATGTGCTCAACATCCTTGTTGGCATCGACATTGATGTCGTTACCGGATTTGAGCGTCACGTCACGGCCCGCCTCGATGCCGGAAGAAAACTGATTGACGTTGTTTCCGGCCTCGATTTTAACATCATTGCCCGCGCTGACCACGGACCCGGCATTGTAATCACCAGTGAATTTGCTGCCGGTTTCTTTCTTGGTAACCCCGGAAAAACTTTTGATTTCGTTTTCAGAAATAGAAAGGGGCGAAACCCCGATGCTTTTCTCTTTGGTCCTGCGCTCACTGGTCTGCGCGGTCAGACCGGGAATGAGATTGGTATCCCTGACGGCCTTGATATTGACATCATTGCCCGCCGCAACAGTGGAACCAATCACGACCGCATCACGCGCCGAATCGACCTCGACATTGTTTCCTGCGGTTATGAGGGAACCGAAGTTGAATGATGCGGTATCCTTCGCCTCCTTCATCTTTGAACTGTAAAACTCCACTCCACCGCCAACTAATATGGCCAGCGGAAGTTCCAGCGGTGCAGACAGGTTCCAACCGTCCTTCTCTTCATAGCGGTACGCAGACACTGTATTTTGCGCGCCGGAAACGATGACGTCGCTTTCAGTGCTCTTAATTACAACATCGTTTCCAGCATGGATTTGACTTGCAGATACGGCGACATTCTTGGCTTCCGCATGGAGATCGTTGCCTGCGATGATCTCGCTGCCCACCTGAGTTACTTGGGCATCTCCCGAAGCTTTCGATTTCCCGCTGAACAGCTTAGATTCGCTCGAAGCTGAGATCATGGATTCGCTCTCCTGAGCCGAAGAGACGAGGATGCCATCTCGGGCTCGAAGGTTCATATCCGCACTCGCTTCAACTCGACTGCCCACAACAGCCAGATCCCCGCCACCACCCTTTCCGGCTTCCATATTCACATCGCCGCCCGCCGTGATGGTGGACGGCGCATTGCTCATGATGCTGGCCTCGCGCAATTCCGACCTTGATGTGCCAAAAGTGCCGCCACTACTCTTCTGTTTGAATCGGTACTCGTATCCCTCTACGTCCGAGATGACGGATATGTTTCGGTCCGCGCCGATATTCACGTTGGCACCAGCTGACACTTCACTGCCTTGGATGGTGACATCCTGACCCGCGCTGATGTGCACCGAACCACCCGCCTCAACGGTGGCCACTTTGCTGGTCTGCGTGTCGAAGCTGCTTTTGGATTTTCCGGTCTTACCGGAACTGTGCGACTCCAGATTCTGGGCTGCAATGACCACGTTTCGACCGGCGGAAAGCGTCGCATCGCCACCGGCCTTCACATCGCTACCAGTGATCCCAATGTCGCGTCCGGCCCTCATGCTCAGGTCACCAGTGGCCTCGATGGAGGCTCGTTGGCCGACGGTCTCGCTAGTGGTGCGGGTTGTGGAGGTGGTGCCGAAGAACACAGGAGCGCCATCCCGCCCGACAATTCCGAACCCCTTGTTGGAAAAAGCCCTGCGAAGTGTCTCCTCGGCCGAAAAGGTGGTCTTGGCCGTGCGGGAAATGATGTCCTGGCCGGCGTCAAGGGAAACGTCTCGGCCTTTGATCTTTCCGCTGGTGTTGAAAATCGAATCGACCGCAGCCAGGGTCACCGTGTCGCCTTGGATGATTCCAAAAGTGTTGAAGACGTTGTCGGCATTGATGGACAGGTCGCGTGAGGCCTTGATCACGCCTCTGTTAACGGTGTCCCCTGTGGTGCGGATTTCCACGTCGCGGCCGATGATGACGGAACCGCCCTGGGCAATGGTGTCGAGGCTGGTGCGACAAAGGTAGACAATGGGAACCAGGACCTCATGTCCATCCACCACGCGGGTTTCCAGCCAGACTATGTCCGATGACAAGGCTGCGATCTGCTCTGCGGTCAATGCCACGCCCACGCTCAGATTCAAGTCTTTCCGGGCGGCAATGGCGTTATCCATGAGCGCAAGCATCTGGTCACCGTCGCTGGCTACGGAGGCGGAAAGGTAACGTCGCCCCGTGAGAGCGAAAACCTGTTCGCGCACCAGCCTGGATTCATAGAAGGCGTCGCCCAAAAGCTGCTGATGGGTTCGGCTCAGATCGATGCCCGTCTGACCGAGGAAGTAATCGGACCCATAGAACAGAGCCATGCTGGTCAGAGCAGGGTTAGTCTCGATAAGATAGCGGTGGCCGGGGGTTTTGTTGACGCTGAACAAGCCATCTTTGGGCAACGACCCTATAAGGGCATCTATGTTGCGGATGCCCAAAACCTGGGCGCCGGGCCTAGGTGGAGCCGTGATCACGCCTTGGGGTCCGATGTCGTTTTGCGGTCCTACATCGCCTTGAGGTCCTATGTCGCCTTGAGGCTCAATGCCACTTTGAGGGGCGATTCCTCCTTGGGGTCCGATCTCGCCTTTGTAGGAGACCTTGCCATTGACGCTGCTGGCTACGCCCGTGTTTTCTAAAATGCCGTTATTGACGTGATCGGCGCTGATGAACACCTTGCCGCCGGCGCTGATGGAGCCGTAGGCATGCCCAATCGATGTCTTGACCACCTCCACACCGGTGCCTTCCACGGCGAGTCGAGGACTGTTGTGCTCATTAGCGTGACCTCGTGTCCATTGAATAGTCCTATGTTCGTAGATATCCTCGCCAGCATTTTCAAAGGAGTCGGTGGCGATGGATATATCCCCGGTGGCAGTGCTGACCCGACTGACATAGTTTCTGAATGAATCGGCCTCGATGTTCATATCGACGGCAGCAGCAATGTTAGCTCCGCTTTCCATGCCAGCGGCTTTGTCCCTGATTATGGATTCAAGATAGGCTGCAACCTTGGACCTGTCCTTATAATGCTGCACGGCGACATATATCCCCTTGTCGACCAAACGGCTTTTCAGATTGGCAACTGCCGCGACTTCCTCTGGAGTGCCCCCAATAGCGGCAAACCGCTTTTCGGCTATTGCTATGGCCTCATCCAACTCTGAACGAACAAAGACATTGCGATCCAGGCCAAACCCAAGAATGGTCAATTCAACAGGCGTGATTATGAGGGCATTGCGTGTGCTTGTCACTTCTGACGAGCCGGACAAGGTTTTGTAGAGGTCTTGAGCCTGATCCCAGTTGTCGCTAAAAAAAGAATAAATACCTGCCTTCCGGCTCACAACCTCCGTCCCCGGAGTCAGAACAAAATCCAGATTGGTGTTTCTCACCACCTTGGCCCGGATGGACATGCTGCCTTCCAGGGTCTCGATCGTTCCCGAATCGTTCTGCAATTTGAGCATGCGACTCCCGGCGCTCAAACCTTCGAGCACCATGTCGCCCAGAGACAGGATCTGGCCCCGGAGGTTCTGGAGGACGCCGCCCACGCTGAACTTTGACACGCCTCCGGAGAAAAGAAAGTTCGAGTTGATCAGGTCGCCCTGAACTGCGATGGCGCTGTCGCCCTGGGCCAGGATCTGGCCGCTGTTGTCCAGTCTGGCGGAGCGCAAGGACAAAAGGTCACCCGAATGCATGGTGCCCGTGTTTTGCATGGCCCCCTGCACATCGAAATCCAGAGCTGTTTGCGACAGGATGTTGCCACCCGTATTGAACAGGCCGCCCCCAACGTTGAAAGCCCCCTCGCCGGTGAACTCCATTCGTCCGGAGTTACGCAGGTCACCCGTCACGTCGAATAATGACGCGCCTGCAGCCAGGATCTGGCCGCTGTTATCCAGGCTGGCGGAGCGCAAGGACAATAGGTCCCCCGAATACAGGGTTCCCGTATTGTCCAAGGCTCCGAGCACATCGAAATCCAGAGCTGTTTGCGACAGGATGTCACCACCCGTATTGAACAGTCCGCTCCCCACACTGAAGGAACCCTCGCCGTTGAACTCCATGCGTCCAGAGTTCCGCAGATCACCGGTCACGTCGAATAATGACGCACCCGCCGCCAGGATCTGGCCGCTGTTGTCCACGCTGGCGGAGCGCAAGGCCAAACGGTTCCCCGAGTGCAGGATTCCCGTGTTTTGCAAGGCCCCCTGCACATCGAAATCCAGAGCACTTTGCGACAGGATGTCGCCACCCGTATTGAACAGCCCTCCCCCAACGCTGAAGGAACTCATGCCGATGAACTGTATCCGTCCAGAGTTGCGCAGGTCGTCGGTCACATCGAATAATGACGCGCCCGCAGCCAGGATCTGGCCGCTGTTATCCAGACTGTCCGAACTCAAGGACAAAAGGTTGCCCGAATACAGGGTACCCGTGTTGTCCACGGCTCCGAGCACATCGAAATCCAGAGCTGTTTGCGACAGGATGCCACCGGTATTGAACAGGCCGCTGCCTAAGCTAAAGGAACCAATGCCTACGAGCTCCATCCGTCCAGAGTTGCGCAGGTCGCCGGTCACGTCGAATAATGACCTGCCCCCAGCCAGAATCCGGCCGCTGTTGCCCAGACTGACGGAACGCGAGGACAAAAGGTCGCCTGACTGCAGGGTTCCCGTGTTGTCCATGGCTCCAAGCACATTAAAATCCAGAGCTGTTTGCGACAGGATATCGCCACCCGTGTTGAACAGCCCACCCCCAACACTGAGCGAACCCGGGCCGCTGAATTCCATCCGCCCAGAGTTGCGCAACTCACCGGTCACGTCGAATGCTGACATGCCCGCAGCCAGGATCTGGCCGCTGTTGTCCACGCTACTGGAGTGCAAGGATAAAAGGTCGCCAGAATGCAGGGTTCCCGTGTTTTCCGTGACTCCCTGCACGTCGAAGTCAAGAGCTGTTTGCGACAGAATGGCGCCACCCGTATTGAACAGCCCGCCCCCAACTCTGAAGGAACCCATGCCGGTAAACCGCATCAATCCAGAGTTGCTCAGGTCGCCGGTCACGTCGAACACTGCCGCGGCCGCAGCCTGCATCTGACCGTCAATGGAGTTGATCAGGCTGCCCCCGATGCTGAAATCGACATCGGCATCGCTGGCTATTGACCCGGAATTGCTCAAGTCACCCGCCATCGAGAGCTCCAGGTCGCCCTTGGAGACAATGTCCCCCGAGTTAAATAGAATACCGCCGGATTGATACGAGCCCGCTCCACCGGACTGCATGCTGCCCGAGTTTGTGATGTCGCCAAGAGTTGCGAGGTCCAAACCAGTCTGGGCCAGGATGCTGCCTCCCGTGTTGAGAAGACTGCCGCCTATGCGCATGGATAAGGCCTCGCCGGCACTCATGATTCCAAGGTTCTCCAGATCGGCGTCGGTCTCCAGATTCAGAGAATTCAGTGCCAGCACCTGACCGGCGGGATCATTGCGCATGACCTTGGCGCGGATCCGGCTGAACGCACCGGAATACAACATTCCTGAATTGCTCAGACTTCCCTGCACCGCCAATTCCAGATCGCCCTGAGCCAGAATGCTGCCTCCCGTATTGGCCAGATTTTCGGCGCTGATGCTCGCATCCCGGTCCGTGCCGATGGTACCGGTGTTGACGATTTTTCCCGCCGCATCCAAAGCCATGGAGTCTTTGGCCAGAATGCTGCCATCCGTGTTTGTCAGATTGAGGGCGCTGATCTTCGCCTGACTTTCCGTTCTGAGGGTGCCGCTATTGGCGATGCTTCCCGCTGACTTCAGGATCATCTCTTCTTTGGACAGGATTTCGCCGCCCGAGTTGGCTATGCCACCTGAGGAGTGAATTTTGACAGCTCCAATGGAAATCAACCGACCGGAATTCTCCAACACGGTCCGGGCGTCCACGGTCAGTCTGTTTTCAGCCTCAACCTGCCCCGTGTTGCGTACGGCCCCTCCAGCGTTCAAAGCCACAATGGAGCCGGAGCGAATGACTCCCGCATTTATGACGTCAGTGGCAGAGTTCACGGCCAGACTCTTGCCGGCCTCGATTCGACCGTCGACATTGTTCAGCGAACCCGCCGAGATGTTCACATCCGCCCCGTATAACAGGCCTTTCCCTGCTGTATCGGATTGAAGCTTCAGAGACTTGGCTGCCTTGACGTCCGCTACCGTTGCGGCCGCCAATGAACCGGCGACTTCCACGGAGTCTTGAGCGGAGGAAACGGAGAGGCCCTTGTCCGAGGAAACCGCCCCCTTGATCCGTATCTTGCCGTCAGCAGTCAGAACAAGATCGTCTGTGGCGCGGGTGATTCCTTCAAGATTGACTCCCACTCCCTTTTCATTGCCCACAAGGATGATGCGGTCCGCGTACATGCCGCCGAGCGCCGTGGAATCCAGGGCCACTAACGGGGCCGATGAACCGTCGGCGGGCAAGGCGGAGAAAAGGCCCGTGACGGGATCATGGCTGCCGTATCCGGTGGTTATGCCCAGTTTCTTGGCATGAATGTCGGCATTGATCTTGGCTGTGCGGCTGATAATGTCGAAAGCGTCGAGATTTGCGACATTGAGGCCCAGGCCGTCGATAAATACCTCCCCCTTGCGCACGTCAAAAGACTTCAGGACTCCCGTTTCATCGAGGTGTGGTTTGCCCGTGGTCAGGGTCGCCTTGGGTGTGTTGATGAATCCGCCGCCGTTGACCGTAATACCGTTGGGGTTGGCCAGAATGTAGTCGGCCGGATAGCCGAATATTTCGGTGTAGCCTTCAAGCTGGGACCGACTGCCGCCCGTGACCTCGTTCAAAATGACGCGGGCCTCCGCCCCTCCCGCCAAGTTGGGATTATTGGCCACCACACCGCCCAATTGCGTGCGGCCGAGCTTGTTGCTGTTGTTCATGATCACGCCGGGCTTTCCCACGTTGAACTGGTCGAACATATTGTGGGAAAGGCCTTTGGCATTGGGTCTGGCGACATCGACCATGGGCACGCCGTTGGGCGCAGCGTTCAGGCGCGGCTGATTGCCTGCCGGAGCCTTTGGATCGACCACAATGCCGCCTGCGGCCGCGGCCATGGGATTGAAGACCAGAAGAAACGCAAGCACCAAGCTTATGATTCGTCGCATCGCATTGGCCATATAATCTCTCCATGCTCGATCTTCAAAAATTGGAGTTGACCGTCCAGTAGACTTCCCAATCCCTGTTTTTCATGAACGACGGCGCGTCCAAGGCTCGTGACACGGCAATGTCCGATTCTATGAAACCTCCACGAGCCCGCAGTCCCAGAACAGCGCCTTGCAGGACACCCCGCTCGTACTCGTCTTCCTTGTCGTGATGGATGAAACCGGCATCGTACCCTGCGTAAACCTGCAGATCATTGAAGACCGAGGGGAACCAGCCGGAGCGCTCTTGAGGAAGAATGGACATGGCGAGTTCGTTGCGTACGTATCCACCGCTGTCCCCGCCAAGGCTGTCGAGCTGGAACCCTCGCACCGTGTAACGGCCGCCAAGATCCAGACGCTCGGAATTGAAGAGAGTGTCGGGCGACCACTGCCCCGCAACCTGCGTGCTGAATGTAAAAGGACGGTCATCTATATCGAATGGCCGGACCCAGCTGCCTGTCAGGGACAACTTGTGGAATTCATGCTTGGGAACGCTTTCGTCCGAGGTACTGTCTCTTTCGGCCCCCAGAAGCGGCAGACCGAGCTGATATTCCGCTCTGAGGCCGAGCACCCCGTCGATAAAGCGACGGTTGTGATCCAGCGATGCGCCGAGAACGGTCAGGTCGTAACTGCTGGCCACCAGACGTTCGTTTTCGATGTAGTTGTCGACATCCTTGACGTTCAAGGAAACGCCTGCGGTGGTCTTGCTCTCGCCGCCACGGTGCAGAACCCGGTTCACATCCAAGCCATAGGTTGAGGTGCGCCCGTCGCTCGCATAGCGCGCCTCCCCACCTTCCAGATGCGTGTTGTATTCGGAAAGGCTGGCGCTGGCCGTCACGCTCCAATATCCGAAGGGTATGGTGTAATATGCCGAAACGCTTCTGCTTCCAGGTCGGGACCCGTCGAGCAGGGCCTTGGCGTCAGCGTTCAGGTTCAGGGAAAGCATGTCGTTCAGGCCAAGCACGTTATCCTTGTCCACGGATACGGAACCTTTGGTCTGCCCAGTGCTTTTCTGGCCTGAATTGTCCAGCCCGATCCTGAATCGCCAGATCCTGCCAGGCTGATCCGTCACCACGATCCGGCTGGCCCCGGCCTTTCCTCCGGGTTCGATGCGAAGCTGGGCATTGCCGGAGGGCAAGCGGTTCAGTTGATCCATGCCCTGCTCGATGTCGCGCAGATTGAGCGGCATGCCGACCATGCCGGATGGAAAAGCCGCGGCGATCCGACGCCTGTCCGCAGGGGAATCCTCGTTGAGCCTGATACTCTCCACTTCGCCCTCGATGATGCGGATTTCGAGCTTCCCCGAACCGAGATCCTGAGCAGGCACAAAAGCGCGTGCCGTGACATAGCCGCGTTTGATGTAAAGATTGGTTACCCTCCGGACAACGTCGTTTATCTGGGACATGGAAAGGCAACGGCCCACGAAAGGAGCGGATGCGGTATTTTTTTCGGATTGGGAAAGCAGCGTTGCACCGACGAAAACAAGAGTATCAATCTGTACGCATACGTCGGATACCTGGGCATCAATTACGGGAATAGATGGTTCCAACTCAATGTGAAAAGGACTGTCCTTCAATTTTTCCTTGTGTTGAAGCTCCTGTTGCTGCCGCAACAATGTGTCAGCACGATCTATTTGATCTTGCTTTCGAAGAACATCTTGTTCTGAAAAAGAATACGCAACACGATAAAAAAATACGCTCAATAAAAGTATCAATACTAAAGCGCGAGCATAAAATGATGTCAAACTACTCATATTTTATAATTATTTATTATATTTACAGAAATGACATTAAACAGTACGTAAAATAATGAAAATATTTCTCTTGTTACGGCACCTCAATCTCCCGCACCACCGACACAACATCCCCTTCCCCCTCTCTGGCCAGGCGGAACTCCCCCCGGTAGCGGCCCGGCGGCCAGCCCGAGCCGCGTTTCTTGCCTACGTAGCGCATGGCCTGGGCCTGGTGGCGTTCCTGGACCGTGCGGGATTCGGCCAGGACGCTGCCGTCCGGGCCGGTCAGGCGTACGGTCCAGACGTCGCCCTGGCGTGGCCCGAAGGCCATGACGGCGAAGACCAGCGCCGGAGGGTCGGCGGCGCGTGCCTCGATCCGGCCCTGATGGCGCAGCATGGCGATGGTGTTGGCGGGCGGCGAGTCGAAGAACCCTACATCCAGGAGCCCTCCGGCCCGGTACGCCAGCTCCGGTGACGCCAGCGCGGCCCGGCTCCAGAGTGGCGTGCGCGGCCCGGCGCATTCTTGGGACGTGGAACCGGTGAACGGATCCACGGGCCGTCCATGGCTGCGCACGCTGATCTCGAGATGCGGAAACTCCGTTGCTCCGGACAGGCCCACCCTGCCGAGGACCTGCCCGGCTCCGACCTGCTGGCCCGGACGCACGGCCACGGAGCCGCGCTGCAGATGGCTGTACTGGGTTTCGAACCCCTCCCCGTGAACCACGACCACTGCGTTGCCCGCCTCGCGGCCCTTCACCCCCGCCTTGCCGCGCAAGGAAATCTCGCCTTCCGGCTCGCCGTCCCGCACGGCGCGGACCACGCCGTCGGCCGCTGCCAGCACCGGCACTCCCCGCTCCATGTCCGCATGGGAAACGCGGATGTCCGTGCCCGTGTGCCCGTCGTAGGACAGGGGGCCACAGATGTAGTCCACATAGGCGGCAGATGGATCGTGATCGAAGTAGTTCTGGGGCAGGCACAGATCGGCCCCCGTGCAGTTCACGGGCAGTTCCATGAAAAAGGGCCAGACAGGAACGGGCAGAAAGAGCAACGCGCTCAGGATGAGCCATGCCCGCAGGAAGCGCTCGGCACAACCCGAAGCAGTTCGAACACCGCTAGGACGGGCGCGATGCGTATTCCCGACGCGGTCCATGCCTTTCACCTGCGGACCGGCCGTCCGAACAGAAGGAACAGGAGGCTCATGCGCCCTGCCGAACCCGCAGCCTCTGCGAAGGTGACGCGGGCCGAATCATGGCGGACCGCAACAGAACGCGCTTGAACCGGGGACGGGAGCAGGTCATCGACGGGAACATGCGTTTCGCACGCGCATGCATCCCACCGGACCCGGCTCATGCCGCCATCGATGGCGGTGACGCGGCCGGATTCGACCACGGACCCGGTTCCACGAACAACAACGGCGAAAATCGACTGCCCGACCAACAGTGACGACGCCACGACCGGTGACGCCAGTAAGACGCACAGCTCCACCGTCATGATCAGGGCCGATCCGGATGTTTGTTGCCTCGCGATTGCAATTACCGACACTGCACCTCATCCTCTCCTGATTTCGATCAACTATATTGATCGTGAATATTCGACGCTACATTATTTCATTATATAAAGCCCATTTTATCAACATGTGAATTATTATTTTTTGAAAATGTGAAACGATTATATACAGATCTATATTATATTCAGATTAGCCATTATACATACATATCAGTACCGATGCGTCACTGTTTCCGGCACAAATCTGAACTCTACGGTTGGAACAGGGCCATCGCCCCGGCAAAACCGTCTAGGCGGGTCAAAATGCGAAGGGGCCGGAATTTCTTCCGGCCCCGGTGGAGGACAGTTCAAAGAGACAGGAGCAGCGATGCTCCTGCCGGTCTGGTGCGGCTACATGAGCGACGGCAGGAAGGTCACGATCTGGGGGAAAAGGAAGAGCATTATGATGCCGACGATGGTCGCCACCAGGAACGGATAGATGCCGCGGAAGATGGACTCCAGGCTGATGTTCTGCTTCATGCCCGTAGTCACGCCGTAGACCACGTAGACGTTGATGCCCACGGGCGGAGTGATGACCCCCATTTCCGTGATGAGAACGATGATGACCCCGAACCAGATGGGGTCGTAGCCCAAATCCATGACCACGGGATAGAAGACCGGAACGGTCAGCATGACCATGGCCAGGGAGTCCATGAAGCAGCCGCCCACGAAATAGATGAGGACGATGAGTCCCATTATGGCCAGACCGGGGATGTCCAGGCCGCCGATGAAGCTGGCCGTGGTGAACGGGATGCGGGTCACGGCCAGGAACTTGCCGAAGACCACGGCCCCGGCCACCAGGAAAAGGATCATGGCCGAGGTCCGCAGGGTTTCCTCCAAGGACTTCATGATCAGCTTCAGGTTCAGCTGACGCCGAACCAGGCCGAGTACGAGCACGCTGAAGGCGCCGACGGAGGCGGCCTCGGTCGGCGTGAACCAGCCCTTGAACAGTCCCGTCAGGACCACGCCAAAGATGATGAGGGTATCCGTCAGGCCCGACAGGGACCTGATGCGTTCGGACCAGGAGAAGTGCTCGGCCGGCGGGCCGTACTCGGGGTGACGGCGGCAGGTGACGGCGATGGCCGCCAGGAAGAGGCCAGTCAGCATGAAAGCCGGCAGGATGCCAGAAACGAAGAGGCGCCCGATGGACTGCTCCGTGAGCACGCCGTAGATGATGAGCACGACGCTCGGCGGCATGACCATCCCGAGCCCCCCGCCTGCGGCCACGGCCCCGGCGCTCAGGCGGTCGCGGTAGCCGAAGCGCTTCATCTCGGGGATGGCCACCGTGGCCATGGTCGCGGCCGTGGCCGGGCTCGACCCGCAGACCGCGCCGAAGGCCGTGCACGCCGAAACCGTGGCCATGGCCAGGCCGCCGTGGATGTGCCCGAAAAAGCGGTAGGCCGTGGCGTAGAGTCGGCTGCTGATTCCGGCGTTGAAGGCCAGCTGTCCCATGAGGATGAAGAGCGGGATGGTCGTCAGGTCATAGGAGACGAAGACCTCGTACATGCTGCGGCTGATCATGTTCAGCCCGCCCTGGAGCGAGGTCAGGACCGAGAAGCCGACGAGCCCGACAACGGCCATGACGAAGGCCACGGGCATGCGCGTGCAGAAGAGGACGAGCATGACCGCGATGCCGATGAAACCGATGGCGGCCGGGCTCATGGCTGCCTCCACTGCGCCATGAAGCGTACGAGGTCCACGAGCATGGCCAGGGTCGTCACGGCGAAGCAGGCGGCAAGAGCGTAGATCAGCACATGCTCGGGCAGGCCGAGATTCATGGATACCTCGCCCGAAAGCTGCTTGTCGCGTGCGTAAACGCCGATCATGGCCGTGGCCAGGCCGAAGAAGAGAACGGACAAAATCTCGCGAAACAGCTTGAGCCGGCGGCGCACCCGCGTCGACAGGAGTTGGACGAAGACCTCCACTCCGATGTGCGACCGATGGGCGTGCGCGTACGGCAGGGACAGCCCCAAGGCCAGGACGGCCAGAAAGCTGACGATCTCCTCGGACCCGAAAATGGGGCTCTGCTTCATGCGGCCGGTGATGTCGACCACGGTCAGCAGGACCATGCTCATGAGGGCCAGGCTCCCCGCGACGCGCATGGCGCTCACGGCCTTGGACAGTAATTTATCAAATTCAAGCACGAAAACGCTCCTTTACGCAAAAAGGCAGGCGACGATGGCCTGGGTTGCGGCCGCCACAACACAGACCATCGCCGCCTGTCAATCGATAATCGACCCGCCTACTTCAGGTTGGCCCGCATGAACTCGACCACGGCCTTGCCGTCGGCGCCGGCCTTGGCGCACTCGGCCTCATACTCGGCGAAGATGGGGTCCATGGCCTTGGTCCAGCGCTCGGCCTCGGCCGGGTCCAGGTTGACCACGGCGTTGCCCTTCTGGGCCATGAAGAAGTCGAGCCCTTCCTTGTCGCTGTCATCCCAGGCCTGGCCGTGCTTGCCGACCCACTCGACGCTGACGTCGGTCATGGCCTTCTGCACCTCGGGGGACAGGCCGGCCCAGACGTCCTTGTTGATGACCACGAAGAAGGTCGTGGTGTAGGCCACGGCCGTGGTGTCGGTCAGGTAGTCGACGACCTCGGCCATCTTCCAGCCCTTGTTGGTCTCCACGGGGTAGATGCCGCCGTTGACGACGCCCTTCTGGATGGACTGGTAGGAGTCGGGCATGGACATGGCCACTGGGTTGCCGCCCAGGGCGGTGATGACGGCCGCGCTGTTGCCCGTGGCGCGGATCTTCATGCCCTTGATGTCTTCCATGCTCTTGACCGGCTTGCCGGCGGTGTGCAGCTTGCCCGGGCCGTGGGCGTGGAAATACAGGACATGGACGTCGTCGAACTCCTTGGGCTTGAACTTGCCGAATACGTCATTGGCCAGCTTCGTGGCCTGCACGCCCGAGGTGTAGCCCATGGGCAGGTCCACGCCCGACAGAACCGGGAAGCGCCCCTTGGTGTAGCCCAGGGCCGAGAGACCGATGTCGGAGATGCGCTGGACCACGCCGTCGTAGCAGTCCTTGGGCTTGGTCAGGGTGCCGGCCGGGTAGTAGTCGATGACCACCTGACCGCCCGTGCGGGCCTCGACCTCGCGGCACCACTGTTCGGCCAGCTGCGACTGGATGTGGGTCGGCGGGAAGAAGTTGCTGTATGAGAGTTTGACCGGCCCGGCGGACATGGCCGAACCCGAGAAGCCCAGGACAAGCACGGCGGCGACCAGCGCCGCGACCCGAAAAGACAGCCTCATCTCGAAAATCCTCCGTGTGACAGGTGCGGCCGCGCCCCATGCGCAGGCCTTTTTCATTCCTGGGTGTCCAGGGCGTTGGCCAGGGCCAGCCGCATGGCGGCCCGGCGGAAATCATTGCGGTCGATGGTGCCCGTACCCAGCAGCGAATGGATCAGGAAGCCTTCAAACAGGGCCGTGTTCAGGGCCCCGATCTTGCTCGCCGGGTACCCGCTCTTCACGTACGGGGCGACGATGTCCTCGAAGATGTCGTTGGACAGCCGGTAGAGCGACTGGTTGAGCTGGGCGCGGAGCTCCGCGTTGCGCGAGGCGTGAATGGTGAACTCCAGGAAGACCGAGGACCAGTTGCGGTCGTCGATCATGGTCTCCAGGAAATCGAGGATGCGGTCCATGACCTCTTCGAGACTGCCTGCATGCTTCAGGGCCGCGTCGCGCATGGCCCGGTAGGACTGCATCTTGATGGCGATGATCTCCAGCATGATCTCGTCCTTGCTCTGCCAGTGCCGGTAGAAATTCCCCTTGGCATAGCCCGCGTCGGCCGTGATCTCGGCCACGGTCGTGGCCACGAACCCCTTGGCCGCGAAAAGCCTTTCGGCGGATTCGAGCAGCTCCCGCTGCGTCTGGAGCGATTTTTCCTGCTGTTTCCTGGCCACGTCGTCCCCTTTATTGGACAATGGTCATAAAGTGACCAAAAGTCATTTTATGACCAATTATTCGCTCACGGACCGGAATGTCAAGCGGCTTTGAGGGCTTCCGAAACCTTCGTCGCGAAACTCCAGGCACGCCCCTTTCCTTGACAGCCCCCGTGGCCCCGACTAGCCTTTCCCCCACTTCGGATACCTTCGGGTGTAAAAGGGAATCCCGTGCAAATCGGGAGCGGACCCGCCGCCGTGAGTTTCAGCAAGGCCATCCTCCGCGCTGTCCACTGGGAGCGATCCTGGGAAGGACGAGGACGGTGAAACGAGTCGGAAGACCTGTCCGAAGGCCAACCACAGTCTGTGCCGTCCGCAACGGGGGTTTTGCGGGCCGCGCCCCGGACCCGCGTCCGTTTTCATCCATTTCCCCCGCCAAACCTGGAGGTCTCATGTTCAAAGCCTCGCATGTTTGCGGACTCGTTCTCGTCATTTTACTTATGTTCCTCCGCGCCCAGGCCTTTGCCGGCCATGGTGCGGAGCGGCCGACCAAAAAGGGCATCCTGCTGGTCGCCTTCGGCACCACCGTGCCCGAGGCCCGCGCCGCTCTGGACAACATCGACACAAAAGCCAAGGCCCGCTTTCCCGGCCTGGAGGTGCGCTGGGCCTACTCGTCGCGCATCGTGCGCCAGAAGCTGGCCGGCCAGGGGCTGCAGTTCGACTCTCCGGCCATGGCCCTGGCGCGCATGATGGACGACGGATTCACCCATGTGGCCGTGCAGTCCCTGCAGACCATCCCCGGCGAGGAGTTCCACGGCCTGCAGAAGACCGTGGCGGCCTTCTCCGGCCTGCCCAAGGGCATGGATACTGTCACCCTGGGCCTGCCGCTGCTGGCCGAACCGGCCGACGTCGAGGCCTGCGCCAAGGCCGTCATGGCCAACTTGCCGCCTGACCGAAAAAAGAACGAAGCCGTCATCCTCATGGGCCACGGCACCCATCACCCGGCCAACATCTATTACCCCGGCCTGCAGTATTCCCTGGGTCGCCTGGACCCCCTGGTCCTGATCGGCACCGTCGAGGGCACGCCCTCCCTGGACGATGTGCGCGCGGCGTTGAAGGCGCACAAGGTCAGGAAAGCCTGGCTCCTGCCCCTCATGGCCGTGTCCGGCGACCACGCCGTCAACGACATGGCCGGCGACGGGGACGACTCCTGGAAGTCCGTGCTCACGGCCGACGGAGTGACCTGCGTGCCGGTACTGCGCGGCACGGCCGAGATCCCGGCCTTCGTGGACATCTGGCTTGACCACCTGCAGGCCGCCGTGGAGCGGTTGAACTGACCATGACCGGGCCGCGTCATACCCGGGCCTGGCTGCTTCTGGCGGCCGCCGTGCCCCTTTCGGTCTACGCGGCCCTGTTCTTCGGGTCCTATCCTCTGCCGGCCGGGGCCATCCACGAGGCCCTGGCGGCCTGGCTGCGGGGCGGGCCCGAAACCCAGGATCTGGTCATCGTGCGCGACATCCGCCTGGGCCGCATCCTGCTCTCGTTCCTGACCGGATCGGCCCTGGCCGTTTCCGGCGGAGTTTTCCAGGGCCTGCTGCGCAACCCCCTGGCCGACCCCTTCACCCTGGGCATCTCCAGCGGCGCGGCCTGCGGGGCGGCCCTGGCCCTGGGCTTGGGCTGGACCCTGCCGGGACCGTCCGCCCTGCCCCTGGCCGCCCTGGCCGGGGCCTTCGCGGCCATGGGGATGGTCCTGGGCCTGAGCCGCCTGGCCGGGGATTTCTCGCGCGAGAGTCTGGTCCTGGGCGGCATCGTCGTCTCGACGTTTCTGGGCGCGGCCATCGCCCTCATCAAGTCACTAAACGAGGAGTCGGTCTCGGCCATCGTCTTCTGGATCATGGGCAGCTTTCAGGGCAGGGGGTTCGATCACGTGGGGGTCATGCTGCCCTACCTGGCCTTCGGCGGCGCAACGGTTTTTCTGCTGGCCCGCGAGCTGGACATCCTGGCCCTGGGGACCGAGCAGGCCGCCCAGGTCGGGGTGGCCGTGAAGCGGGTGCGCGTCGCCCTGCTGGTCGGCGCCGGCATGCTGACCGCCGCGGCCGTCAGCGTCTCCGGGATCATCGGCTTCGTGGGTCTCGTGGTGCCGCATCTGGTGCGCATGCTCGTCGGGCCGGACTCCCGCCGGCTGCTCCTTTTCTCGGCCCTGGGCGGCGGGATTCTGCTGCTGTGGTCCGACGTCCTGGCCCGGACCATCCTGGCCCACGGCGCCGAACTGCCCGTGGGCGTGCTCACGGCCCTTTTCGGCGGGCCCTTCTTCTGCCTGATCATGGCCCGCAGGCGCACGGCATGAGCGCGGCCATGATCGAGATCGCGGGCCTTGCGGCCGGCTACGACGGCCGGGCCGTGCTGCGCGGCGTCAGCCTGAGCGTTGTGGCCGGGGAGTTCACCGGCATCCTCGGGCCCAACGGCAGCGGCAAGACGACCCTCGTCCGCGCCGTGTCCGGGGTCCTGCCGCCCCTGTCGGGGAGCATCCGCATCGGCGGCGACGACATAGCGGCCCTCACGCCCAAGGCCCGGGCCGGCCGCTGCGCAACCGTGGCCCAGAAAACCCCGGCCCTGCCCGGCGTGCACGCCCTGTCCCTGGTGCTCATGGGCCGCTACCCCTACGTGTCCCTCTTGGGCGGCTACGGCCGCGCCGACGTGGAACGCGCCCGGGCGGCCATGGACGAGACGCGCAGCCTGCACCTGCGGGACCGGGCCGCGGACACCCTCTCGGGCGGCGAGCTGCAGCGCGTGGTCATGGCCAAGGCCCTGGCCCAGGACACGGAGCTGCTGCTCCTGGACGAGGCGGCATCCAACCTGGACGTGGCCCGGACCGTTGACCTCTACGAACTGCTGCGGGCCCGCAACGCCGCCGGGACGACCATCCTGACCGTGGCCCACGACCTGAACCTGGCCGCCCTCTATTGCCGTCGGCTCGTCTTTCTGAAAAACGGGTCCGTCGCGGCCGACGGCCCGACCCGTGACGTGTTCACGGCCCAAACCCTGAGCGATATCTATGAAACACCCCTTGCCGTGGCTCCGCACCCCCTCACGGGCGCTCCCCAGGCTCATCTTGTGCCTCGCCCTTAGCCTCTGCCTGACGAGTTCGGCGGAGGCCGAAGTGCGCGTCACGGACGACCGGGGCGTGGAGATCCGCCTGGACGCCCCGGCCGGCCGGATCGTGCCCCTGTACGGCGCCTTCGGCGAAATCCTGGCCGACCTGGGCCGTGAGGAGGCCGTCGCCGCACGCACGGCCGCCGACGAGTTTCCGCCGTCCATCGCTTCAAGGCCGTCCATCGGCACCCACCTGCGGCCCAACGCGGAACTGATCCTGGGCCTTTCGCCCGACCTCGTCGTGCAGCTCGGCGGCCGTCCCGAGGCGTTGGAACCCGTGCGTTTCCTGGAGGACCGGAGGGTTGTGGTGGCGGTTTTCGACCTGGAAAATTTCGAGCAGCTCTTCTCGGTCATGGAGCGTCTGGGCGTACTGACCGGCAGCGGCGAACGGGCCGCAGAGCGCACGGCCGCCATGCGCGCCGAACTGGCCGCCATCGCGGCCTCCCGAAAGGGGCCGCAGCCGCGCATCTTCTTCGAGGCCCGCTACCCGAACCTCCTGGCCGCGGGCCAGGGCTCCATGGTTTCGGAGATCATGGCCGCGGCCGGCGGCCGCAACTGCGTCGAGGCTCCGGACAAGCTCGCGCGACTGGGCGAGGAGGAGGTTTTGCGCCTGGCGCCGGACATCTACCTCGTGCAACAGGGCCCCATGAACCCGGCCCCCGCACCCGTGGCCGAACGTCCCCTGTTCCGCACGCTATCGTGTCTGGACCGGGGGCAGGTCTTCACCGTGGACCAGGCCCTCTTTTCCCGGCCCGGGCCGCGCAGCATCGAGGCCGTACGGCAGCTTTCAACCATCATCACCAACTGGAAAACGGAGGTCCGCCCATGAGCGGCCATTTATACGGCATCGGCGTCGGCCCGGGCGACCCGGAACTTTTGACCATCAAGGCGGCGAACATCCTCGGCCGCGTCGACGTCATCCTGGCCGCGTCCTCGACCAAGAACGACGACTCCATGGCCCTGGACATCGCCCGCCCGCACCTTCGGCCCGACGCCCGCGTCGTGCGCCTGGGCTTCCCCATGAGCCGCGACGAAAGCACCCTGCAGGCCGCCTGGGAGGAAAACGCCCGGCTGGTCCTGGCGGAACTCGACGCCGGGCATGACGCAGCCTTCCTGACCTTGGGAGACCCGCTGCTCTACTCCACCTTCGCCTACCTGATGCGCACCCTGCGCCGCCTGGCCCCGGAGACGCCCGTGACCGTGGTCCCCGGCATCACGTCCTTCCAGGCCGTGGCCGCGGCCACGG
>Ga0075012_10001577_pt1 | contig 22965 bp, 15 predicted proteins | sample All_14_2_FD_71474 | JGI IMG/M metagenome (GOLD analysis project Ga0075012, IMG submission 71474) | Freshwater microbial communities in response to fracking from Pennsylvania, USA - Allegheny Zone_MetaG_DW_15 | ecosystem: Environmental > Aquatic > Deep subsurface > Groundwater > Drilled...
GCCGGCCGCGCCGCCGGCGTCGAGCACTTCTTCGTCGAGCACGACGTCCCGCCCAAGCCCTACTGGCCCAGCGTCGAAGCCAGCGTGCGCTATCTCCACGCCCTGACCTAAGCCGGACAAGGGAGCGCGATCCCCCTGCAGGCGGACGTCGTGGAGACCGACCGCGACGAGGCGCCAGCATGCGACCACGGCGCGGCTCGCGTGGCCTCCCCTCAATCCACAGCCGCCACGATGGTCTTCACCGACAGGTATTCGTCGAGGCCGAAACGCGAGCCCTCTCGCCCAAGGCCTGATTCCTTCACCCCGCCGAACGGCGCGACCTCGGTCGAGATGAGGCCGGTGTTCAGGCCGACCATGCCGTACTGCAGCTGCTCGGGCACGCGCCAGCCGCGCCGGGCGTCGGTGGTGTAGACATACGACGCCAGTCCCGCCCGCGTGGCGTTCGCAAGCGCCAGCGCCTCGGTTTCCGTCTTGAACGTCACGATCCCGGCCACGGGGCCGAAGGTCTCCTCCTGCGTCAGCAAGGCCGAGGGCGCCACGCCGGCCAGCACGGTCGGAGCATAGAAGGCGCCCGGTCCACCCTTCGCCTCGCCGCCGGTCAGGACCTGACCTCCGCCCGCCACCGCATCGGCTACGTGGCGCTTCACCTTTGCAAGCGCCCTTTCGTCGATCAGCGGCCCCTGGTCGGTCTCCCCCGCGAGCCCGTCGCCCACGCGGAGCTTGGCGGCTCGCTCAGCCAGCTTCGTGGCGAAGGCCTGGGCGATCCCTTCCTGGGCGTAGAAGCGGTTGGCGCAGACGCAGGTCTGGCCCGTGTTGCGGAACTTGGACGCCAGGGCGCCCTCGACGGCGGCGTCGAGGTCGGCGTCGTCGAACACGATGAAGGGGGCGTTGCCGCCCAGCTCCAGCGAGACGCGCTTGACGGTGTTCATGCACCGGGCCGCGAGCATCTTTCCGACGGCCGTCGAGCCGGTGAAGGTGAACTTGGCGATGCGGGGATCGGTGGTCAGCACCTCGCCGATGGCCGCGGCGTGGCCCGTGACGATGTTGAACACGCCCGGCGGGACCCCGGCCTCCTCGGCGAGCGCCGCCAGGGCGAGCGCGGAGAACGGCGTCAGTTCCGAAGGCTTCAGCACAACCGTGCAGCCGGCCGCGAGCGCCGGCGCGACCTTGCGGGTGATCATGGCCGCCGGGAAGTTCCAGGGCGTTATGGCCGAGACCACGCCCACGGGCTGTTTCAGCGCCAGTATCCTCCTGTCGGCCTGGTGGCCGGGGATCACGTCGCCGTAGGCTCGCTTGGCCTCTTCCCCGAACCATTCGATGAAGGCCGCCGCATAGGCGATCTCGCCGCGGGCTTCGACCAGCGGCTTGCCCTGCTCGGCGGTCATCAGCCGCGCCAGATCCTCCTGGTTCGCCATCATCAGGTCGAACCAGCGACGCAGCACCTGGGCGCGGGCCTTGGCCGACATGGCGGCCCAGGAGTCCTGCGCCTCGGCCGCCGCGGCGACGGCTCGCTCCGTCTCCGGTCCGCCGAGGTTCGGCACATGCCCGATCAACCCGCCCGTCGCCGGATTGACCACGGCGATGGTTTCGCCGGCCTCCACCCAGCGTCCGCCGATGAAGCCCGCCTCGCGCAGGAGGTCCGCGCGCTTCAGGGCCAGACGCGCGCCCTCGTCCGCCATCTCCACAGCCCCAGCCATCAGGCCGTCCTCAGCGCGTCTTCAAGCCGATCCAGGCCTTCGTCCAGGAGGGCCTCGGAGATCGTCAGCGGGTAGAGCAGCCGGATCGTTTCGCCGTGGACGCCGCAGGACAGGAGGATCAGGCCGTGCTCCAGCGCCTTGGCGGTCACCTGCCGGGCCGCCGCGCCATCCGGCTCGTGTCCGCCCCGCGAAGCGACGAGATCAAAGGCGACCATCGAGCCTGGGCCGCGGACGCCGGCGATGGGCAGCAGGTCGTTCCGCGCCTCATAGGAGGCAAGCCGCGTCCGTGTGCGCTCGCCCAGAGCCTCGGCGCGCTCCAGGAGCCCCTCCTCCTCGATCACGTCGAGCACCGCCAGCGCCGCGGCGCAGGCGACCGGCGAGCCGGCGTAGGTGCCGCCGAGCCCGCCCGGCTCGGCCGCGTCCATCACCTCGGCGCGGCCGATGACCCCGGAAAGCGGAAAGCCGCCGGCCAGCGCCTTGGCGACGGTGACGAGGTCGGGCTTCACGCCGCTGTGCTCGACGCCGAACATCCGGCCGGTCCGCCCGAACCCGGCCTGCACCTCGTCGGCGATCAGCAGGATTCCATGGCGGTCGCACAGCGCTCGCAGAGCCTGCAGGAACGCTCTGGGGGCCGCATGGAAGCCGCCTTCGCCCTGGACGGGCTCCAGCACGATCGCGGCGACCCGGGAGGGCTCGACATCGGCGCGGAAGATGAACTCCAGGGCGCGCAGGCTGTCCTCGACCGAGACGCCATGGTGCTCGATCGGGAACGGGGCGTGAAACACCTCGGCCGGCATGGGGCCGAACTTGTGCTTGTAGGGCAAGGCCTTGCCGGTCATGGCCATGGTCAACATGGTCCGGCCGTGAAAGCCGCCCGTGAAGGCGATGATCGCCGAGCGTCCGGTCGCGGCGCGGGCGATCTTCACCGCGTTCTCCACAGCCTCGGCGCCGGTGGTGAACAGGATCGTCTTGGCCGGCCCTTCAACGGGCGCCAGCCTGTTCAGACGCTCGGCCAGCGCCACGTAGGGCTCGTAGGCGGCGACCTGGAAGGCCGTGTGCGTGTAGAGGCCCAGCTGTTCGGCGGCGGCGGCCATCACCTTCGGGTGACGGTGTCCGGTGTTGAGCACCGCGATCCCGGCCGCGAAGTCGATGAAGCGCCGACCTTCGACGTCCCACAGTTCGGCGTTCTCGGCGCGGGCGGCGAAGATCGGGGCGGCGGTGGATACGCCACGCGGCACGGCGGCGGCGCGGCGGGCCAGGAGGTCCGCGTTTGCAGTCATGGCAATTACTCGCAGTTGAAGGTCAGGTTGTTCGGTCGAGCCCGCGGGCCGGCCACCAGGCCAGGGCCGCGGAGAGGCAAAGGCCGACGACGGAGATCGCCACCAGGCGTGGGAAGTGGGTTTCGCTCAGGAGAATCCCGCCCAGCGCGGGCCCCGAGGCCAGCCCAAGCTTCGAGAAGAATCCGGCCAGCGTGGCGCTCCGCCCCCCGACGTCGAAGGCGGCGCATTGCCCGAGCAGGTAGGGAATGACGAACGCCCAGACCACGGCCGTGACGATGTTGGCCGTAACGAAGACCCAGGCCAGGTCGCTGCGCAGGAACCCCAGCGTGCCGGCGAGGGCGGCCGCCACGCCGAACAGGATGGGCCAGCGCCGGCCCCAGCGCAGGCCCACCACGACGACCAGAACCGATCCCATGGCCCCGATCCAGTTCGCGGCCGCAAGGGTGTCGCTGATGAAGCGCAGCGACAGGCCGTAGTGGCGGCCCAGGCCGATGACATAGGCGGCCAGGGCCATGTTCGCAGCCTGGAAGGTGAAGACGGCGAGCAGGGCCGCGCTGAGCGGCGCCCAGCGGACCAGGGCCGACCCCCGTGGCCCGGCGGGCGCCGGCCGCGCCTCACGGGGCGGATAGTCGCTCAAGAAGGGCAGCATGAGGCCAGCGCAGAGGCTGAAGGCCGCGAGCGCCAGGAACAGCACGGGCGTGCCGAAGACGGGGACCAAGCCCGGCAACAGCAGCAGACCAAGGCCGCCCAGGCCGAACTGGACCACCAGCAGCATGCCGAACGTCCGGTCCGGCGTCCGCGTGCGGGCGATGACCGCAAACCCGACTCCGACCAGCACGCCGCCGACCAGGCCGTGGACAAAGCGCAACGCAGTCAGAGCGCCGGGCGCCGTGACGGCGGTCGAGACGAGGTCGATGCTGATCAGCGTGCAGATCAGGGCGAGCGCGGCCGGCTTCCAGCGGAGTCGGGCGACGACGAACACGGCCGCCAGGGCGCCGATCGCGGCGCCGTAGACATTCATCGACGCCACCATGCCGGCGCTGCGGGCCGAGAAGCCGAGCCCATCCTGCAGGCCGCTGACCAGGGCGGCCATGATGTTCACGTAGAACAGACCCGCTGTGGCGATGAAGGCCAGAAGGACGCTGGCGACCAGCCCGTCCGGCGGGGCTTTGGGCAGGACGAGGCGCGGGGACGAGGCCGTCGATGGCGTAGTCATGAGCAGAGCGCCTTCACTTGGTTCGCCGCCACGGACGCCGGACCCCAGTCGAAGACACCCTCGTCGCCGAAGGCGTAGAACACCACGCCGTTGGGAAAGAGCACGATGGAGATTCCGCCATAGCCGGACAGGAACGGCGTCCACACCGGCCGGGGACACCCGATCAGCGGCGCGATGTCGCGCGCCCAGAACCCATGCGCATAGCGCAGTCCGGTCGAGCCCGCGGCCAGGCCCCCTTCCCGTCCGGGTCGCTGCAGGGATTCGCCGATCAGCCGCGGATCGAAGAGACGCTCCTGCTCGGCGGCGTTGGCTGGCGAGAGGAACCGGCCGAGCCTTGCGGCGTCGTCACGTGTCAGGAAGAGGCCCCAGCCGGCGAAGGGCTGGCGGACGTCGTCAAGAGTGCGCCGCGTCTCGTCGAGCGCTGAACTGAGCCTAAGGTCGCGCCAGATCGGGCGCAGGACGTCGTCGTAGAGATCGGCCTTCCCCTCCCCGCCTGCGCGCACCGCGCCGGTAAGCGCCGCGCCCAGCAGATAGGTGTCGGAGGTGTGGTAGACCCAGGTCCGGCCCGGCGGCTCGCGCCGCTGATAGCGCCCGCAGGCGAAGGCCAGCTTCTCGGCGTGCGAACGTGAGAGGAAGAACGGCAGCGAGGCCGCCGCGTCCTCGTCCGCCTCGTAGGCGGCCGAGCGATAGCGGCCGCTGGCCATGTCCAGAAGGTCGAGCAGCCTCACGTCGGACCAGGGCTGGCGGGCGCGGCAGTCCGGCGCAAGTTCGGCGACCGTGCGCTCGGCGAGGCCAGGCTGGAGACGTTCCAGCCGCATCAGGCCCAGGCCGCCCACCAAGGACTTGGCCATCGAATAGGACGGCAGGATCCGCCCCTCGCAGTAGGCGTCCTCGCCGAAGCGCATACGGCAGGGCGCGGCGTAGTTCACGCCGTCGACCACCAGCCCGTGGACGCCCAGGTCGTCACCGGCCGCCCGGGTCAGCCCCGCCAGGTCGACGCCTGGATAGGCGGCCGCCAGGGCGGCGAGCGGTGCGACGGGCGCCTGCGCCTCGCGATTGTCGCGGTCGCGGGCGATCAGGGACTCCCGGCCGTCCACCGGACCAGTCTTGAAGCGCGGCGCGCCCGCCGCCCAGGCGTCGAACCTGTGGTAGACGCAGGTCTCGGCGCCGATCTGCACCTCCGCGCTCCGCGCGCCGGCGCCCTCGCTCAGGTCGAGCCGCAAGAGTCCGTTGTGCACGCAATTGGCGTTAAGCTCGCGAAGCGCCACCGGGAAGACGGCCACGGTGCCACCATCCTTCGCCCAGATCCGGCCAGGTCCGGCCGACCAGTCCCACGCGCCCTTCTCTGCACCATCGGCGCGGACGACCCTGGGGATCAGCCGCCCGCCGTCCTCCACGAGGTCGACGACGAGCGTCGGCCAGGCCAGCCTCGGGTCACGGCCCAGCGGCGGCGAGTCGTCGCGCAGCACGTTCAGGCGGTCCGGCTTGGGACCGAAGACGACTTCCAGTCGCCCCTCCAGCGCGACGGCGGGCGCCTCGGCGCCCGGAGGCGGCGCGAACTCGGCTGCAGGGCGTGGGCGCGGACCCGCCCACGCGGCGGCGGCCCAGCCCGCGCCCGCCAACGCCAGGCTGAGAAGACGCCGCAGCCTCACAGCATCCCCTCGGCCCGCAGGCCCTCGGCCAGGGGCGCGAGCTGCGCCGCGTAGCGCCGCCATAGCCCGAGCGAGTCCCGATAGATCGGTCGCCGCACCTGGGCGGCGCTCGCGGTGGCCGCCGGCGCGGGATTGGCGTGGAACGCGAGGCAGGCGGGCTCCCAGTCCAGACCGACCGCCGCGACGAGGCGCCGACTCTCGCCGGTCTGGTCCTCGACCAGGGCTTCGTAGTCGACCTCGATAATCCGCCCCGGCAGCACCGTCCGCCAGTGGTCCATCAGCCGGTGACAGGCCCCGATGTACCGGGCGATGTCCGACTGGCTGTAGGAATAGGGACAGCCGGTGCGAAACAGCGTCTTCAGTAGTGCGTAGCCGACGTCCATCGGATCGCGGCGCACATGGACGATCCGCGCGGTCGGCAGGCTGAGCGCGATCAGACCGATGTAGAGGTAGTTGGCCGGCGTCTTGTCGATCAGGATCTGCGCTTTGGCGCCATAGCCCCGCTGCCGCTCCAGATAGGCCTGCCCGAGCGCCGCGAAATCCAGCCGCGTGCAGCGCGCGATCAGCGCGGCCTTGTCCGGGGCCGGCCCCGCCGCCTGGGTCATCGCCAGAGCGAAGTCGCTGATCTCGCCCAGGCTCTCCACCTGGCTGTGAGCGCTCAGAATGCGGTCGACCAGGGTCGTGCCCGACCGCGGCAGGCCCAGTACGAAGATCGGCCCAGGCCCGCGCTCTGGCTCGGGCGCGGGCCTGAGCAGCGCGGCGTCGAAGGCCCCGGCGATCTGCGCCATGGTCTCCAGATCGGCCTCGACCCGGTAGCTCAGGAGGCTGCGCCTGCGGCTCGCCCCCCGCTCCAGCCAGTTCCAGGCGGGCCGATGGTCGCCCAGATCCTCGAGCTCCTTGGCGAGCGCGTAGCAGAGCGCCACCTCCGCCGCCGGATGGCGCACGCGCTCCAAGGCCTGCGTCAAGGCGGCGACATGGTTCCTTTCGGCCGTCCAGCGCTTGAGGACCGAACGGTTGTAGAAGGCGTCGGCGTCGGACGGATCGAGCGCGATCACGCGATCGAACAGGGCCTCGGCCTCAGCGTGTTCTCCGGTGGCGACGAGTGCGGCGGCCAGGTTGTAGAGCGCGCTCGGCGCGTCGGGAGCCAGGGCCGCGGCCTGCCGGTAGCACCGCACGGCGTCGCCATAGCGCCCGTTGGCCAGGTGGATCTCGCCCGCGCCCTGCAGGGCCTCGGCATCGCCCGCCAGGCGCGGTTCCAGCCGGCGGAGGGCCTGGTCGGCCTCGTCCCTCCGCCCGCGCTGCACCAGGGCGCGCACGTCATCCAGGCCCGCGCCGCCCGGGGAGGCGGCGCGATCGCGGATCGGCGGTGAAAGCCCTGGCTGGGTCATCGGACGTCAGAACGCGTAGTCGAGCGTGAGCCCGATCGTGCGGGGAAGCGTTATCAGGTCCTTCGCGCCGCTGCCGTAGTAGCCCGACGCCGGATCGGAACCCATGTAGCTTTCGGTGAAGCGTCCCGTCACGCCGTCGGCGTTGAAGATGTTCTTCACGAAGAGAGTCGCCGACCACTTGTCGAAAGTCGCCGTCGCCGAGGCGTTCCAAATCTGGAACGGGGGCAGGTCGACATTGATGCGGGTCGATGTCGTGACGCCGTTGCGCGTGGACGATTGGTAGTAGCCGTTCAGCCGCCCGGTCAGAACCACCCCGTTCGACAGAACCGCGGAACGGTCGAGCGCGACCGTGACGGCATGCTCGGGCGCACCGGGCAGTCGGGCGTCCTTCAAGGCCACCGGGACCGTGCCGCCAGTCGGCGGGTAGGTGTTCTCGGTGAGTTTTGCGTCCGTGTAGGTGTAGCCGAGGTTGTAGTGCACGCCGGCCAGACGGCCGTCGATCTGCGCCTCCAGCCCCATCGAGCGGGCCTGGCCGCCGTTCTGGGCGACGAAGAAGCCCCAGTTCGGCGTGACCGTGTTGATCTGGATGTCCTTCCAGTCGATGTAGAACAAGGCGGCGTTGTAGGTGATCCCCTGGCTGATCCCCTTCAACCCGGCCTCGTAGTTGACGACACGGTCCGGGCCGTACTGCTGCCAGCGCGGGTCCTCGGCGTAGCGGCCGATGGTCGGCACGGCGTTGGCCCCGCCGCGGCGATAGCCCTCCGATATAGTGGCGTAGGCCAGTCCTCGCTCGCCGAACTTCCAGGAGACGTTGGCCTTGAAGAGCGCCTTGCTGTCCGAGGACTGGAAGCGGGCGTTCGTCGGCGCCGAAAGGGAAGTGTAGACGGGCACGTCCATGAAGGTGGCGCTCTTCGACTCGTTGTCGAACCAGCGCACGCCGCCGGTGGCCTGCAGGCGATCGGTGAAGTGGTAGGTCAGTTCGCCGAACAGCGCCTTGTCCGTGAAGTCCTCGTGGCGGTTGTAGATGAAATCCTGATCCGACTGCACGGCCGAGGCGAAGGCCGGGAAGGCAGCGTCCCACCAGCGCTTGAACCCGCGCAGGTAGCTCGCCTGCGTCGCGCCCAGCTTCTGCTTCGCATAGAACGCGCCGACCACGTAGTCGATCGGCCCCTCGGCGTTCGACACCAGCCGCAGTTCCTGGATGAAGGCCTTGTCGGAATAGGAACGCACCGCCGAGGCCATCGGGCGCGGGAAGTTGTAGTAGAAGCTCAGCCAGCCGTTCTGGGCGTAGTAGCCGGTGTTCTCGCTGATGCTCTCGCCGTGGTGGTTGTAGGACGAGGTCGACGACGTCAGGGTCGCGAAGCCGAGGTCGACCGTCGCCTCCAACGCCGTCAGGGCGACGTCGCGCGACGAGGGCTCAAGCTGGATGGAGCCGTTGTCGTAGTCTCCGTAGGGCCGGCCGAAGCCGTCGCGCCCGCGCGTCACTTGCCGCCGACCGCCGATCTCGTCGGACTGCTGGGTGTAGGACAGCGTCAGGTCCAGCCAGTCGGTCGGCTGCAGGCGAAGGGCCGCGCGGCCGTACCAGATGTCGACCGTGTCGGCGTCCTTGCGCCGCTCGTAGACCGCGTCGGACGACAGCACGCCCGACGGCGCGACCGGCACGCCGGAGGCGTCGAGCCTGTAGACGTTGGCGTAGTCGGTCAGGCCCGGATAGTCCTGCACGCTGCCGGTGAACCGCAGCGCGGCCTTCTCGCCCAGCGGCATGTTCACGGTGAAGTCCCCGGCCCAACCGGCCCCGCCTGAGCCTTCGACCTTCGAGGCGGTCGCGCTGGCCTTTCCGCCGAACTCGCCGAGTTGCGGCGCGCGCAGGATATAGCGGATCGTCCCGCCCAACGACCCCGAGCCGTAGAGCGTGCCTTGCGGGCCGCGCAGCACCTCGACCCTGTCGACGTCCTTCAGCGCGAAGTTCGCATAGACCGGCGTGTCGTTGACGTAGCTCGACACCGGCGCGACCGCCGAGACCGCGTAGTCGCCGAGAATGGCGCTGTCGACGTTCAGCCCGCGAATCTGGACGCTGCTGGAGACGCCCTGGTTGCGGTAGCCGCGATCGACCACCGAGACGCCCGGCACCGTGCGCAGCAGTTCCGCCGAGCTCTGCACCTTGGCCTGATCGATCGCCTGACCCGAGACCGCCGAGATGTTGTAGGGCACGTCGAGCACCCGCTCTTCGCGACGCGTGGCGGTGACCACGATTTCCGAGACCACAGAGGGCCCGTCGGCCTTCGCCGCCGTCTGGGCCATGGCCTGGGAAGCAGCGAGAGACAACGACACAGCAGTCGTCGCCATCAGAATGGACCTGAACATCTACCCCTCCGTCTTGTCATGTTGGCTTGGCCGCGGCGACGGCGCGGGGGCGCCTGCATCACGCCCCCAGTCGATCGCCTCAGGCTTCTCGAGCGGCCCCAGCGCGGTCAGGGCCGCCGAGACGGCGCCCTGGCGGTAGGGCGGATAGGTGGGCGGGCCGTCGCGGTAGCTCTTCAGCACCTGGCCCAGGCCGTGCCAACCGCGTTCACGGACGCGGCGGACATAGTCGAAGTCGAGCTCAACCGCGATGACGTCGCGCCCGGACCCGGCCTCGTAGATCACCTCGCCGCCCGGTCCATAGACGGCCGAGCGGCCGTTCCCCAACCGGCCGGCGAGGTTGACGTCGACGAAATAGCACTGGTTCTGCGCCGCGCTTGCCCGGGCGATCGCAAGTTCGACGTCACGGTCGATCGTGTTGGTCAGCCCCGGGTGGATGATGGCTTCGGCCCCCATCCAGGCCAGCGTGCGCGACGTCTCCGGAAACCACATGTCATAGCAGATCGAGACCCCGATCCGCCCGATCCGGGGGATGTCGAAGGTCATGCACTCCGATCCGCCCGCGACGCCCGCCTCGTAGGGGCGGAACGGGTAGATCTTCCGATATTTCAGCACGATGTCGCCGTTCGGGTCGATCACGGGGCAAGTGTTGAAGACGGCCTCGCCGACCCGCTCGAAGATCGATCCCGCAACCAGCCACACGCGATTGTCCCGCGCGACGGCGCGGAGCCGCGCCTCGGCTGGACCGCCCGCCTCCTGCGCGTGGGCGACAGCCGGGCCGAACGCCGCCAGCTCGCCAAGGACGACCACGTCCACCCAGGACAGGCGCCGCTTTGCGGCAGCCACCTCGTCTGAGATCCGGTCGAGATTGTCGCCGGCCTCAAGGTCGAGCTGCAGCCCGGCGACGGCCAGATGCGACATGCGAAATTCCCTCCACCCACGTGATGTGAAAGGAAGGTGACGGTCCTATCCGCCTATGCGTAGGTCCAGATGGCGAAATCTATGGGGCCAGAATCGCACTGGAGGCGTCGCTGTCGGTAGCGGCGTTCAACTTGATCACGCCGCGGTTGAACAGCAGCAGGTCGGACCGGTACCAGCGGACCTGGTCGCCTTCGATGACCGTCAGGAACCGGGCCGTCTCGCCGTACGACCACTCGGTCCACCGCCGGCACCAGAAATCGCCCTCCATCCACCAGGCCCCGACATCGCAGTCTTCGTGGGCGTAGCCAGCCTTGCCGATCAGGCGTCCGTCAGGGAGCACGTCGACCTCGTAGGGATCGCCATAGGCCGTGCGGCAGAGGAGCTTCGCCCCCGACATCATCGATTGCAGCGCCGCTCCGTCCATCCAGGCGTGGGCCTCAGGGTCCAACCGGTCGAGAGTGGGTTGCGTCAGGCTGCGGATCACCTGGGCGAGGATCGCGACCCCCTCGCGGACCTTGCCGGCCGGAATGGCGGTCACACCCATGCGGAACTGGTTCGAAGCGGCCCCCGGGGCGGCGTAGAAGCGGTCCGCAGGCTCGATCAGCACCCCGCGCTTGGCCGCCTCATTGGCGAGCTGGCGCGCCGACAGTCCGGCCGGCCCCTCCACCCAGATGGCTGTGCCATTGGAGCGCGGATCGATCGCGACCAGCTGCGGCAAGTGATAGTTCAGCGCATCGCGCAGGGCGTTCAGCCGCTCGCGCAGGACCCGCTGCTGGCGGCCTAGGATGGCGTCATAGTGGCCGAGCGAAAGGAAGAAGGCCGCCGTCCGCTGGGCGGCCCGCGGGGCCGAACCGGCGACCAGAGACCGCAGTCGGCGCAGTTCGCGCACGAGGTCGGCGTCTGCGACGATGAAGCCGAGCCCCAGCCCTGGGCCCAGCACGTCGCAAAGGTCAGCCACGTAGATGACGCGGCCGGACTGGTCCATGCCTCGCAAGGCCGGCGCCGCCTTGTCAGTGAAGCCCCCGCTGGCCGCCAGGTCGTATTCGATGATCAGGCGATCGCCGGCTTCGGCCTGTTCCAGCAGGCGACGGCGACGCATCTGCGCCAGGCGCGCGCCGGTCGGGAACTGGCAGGCCGGGGTGACGAACACCAATCCCGCGCCGGCGGGCGCCGCGTCCACCACCATGCCGTCGGCGTCCACGGGGACGGGCGCGACGTCGGCGCCCTGCAGCCGCAGGAGCTGGGCCAGATCAGGAAAGCCTGGCTCCTCGATCGCCACGACCACTCCCCGATTCACGAAGGCCCGGATCAACAGGCTGAAGGCGGCCCGGCGCCCGCCCAGGATCAGCACCTCGTCCGCGCCGGCCTGGACCCCGCGCCGCGGCAGAATCTTGGTTCGGATCTCGTGGACCAGACGCGGGTCGTCGAGCTCCCCGCCGTCCTGGCTCCACTCGGCGAACTCATGGGCGCTCAGGGTCGAGCGGACGGCGTCGCGCCACTCTGCGCCCGGCGACAGCGAGGCGTCGTACGCCCCGTCCAGGAACGGATAGGGATTGAGCTCCCAGTTCGGTGGGGCGCGGCCCTCGCCTTCAGCGCGGACGACCGTCTGCAGGCGTGAACGCCAGGGGGAACTGGGCGGCGCCTGGCGCTCCTCGCGATGCCGTCCCGTGCGCACCGCTTCGAACAGGGCGTCGCTGATGAAAACGCCGCTGCGTTCGCGGCCGACGAGATAGCCGTCGGCGACAAGCTGCTGATAGACCAGCGAAACCGTGTTGCGTGCGATCCCAAGATCCGCCGCCAGACGGCGCGTGGAGGGCATGCGCACGCCAGGCTCGAGACTGCCGGAGACGATGGCGTCAATCACCCGCTGGCGCAGCTGCGCCTGCAGGCTCTGCGGACCGTCCCTGTCGAGATAGAAGACCGCCGCCCCCACCCGCGCCTCGCAACTATCGATCCCTGGCTGACAGTCTGGCTCTACCCGACCGCTTGAATTGGCGCCATGGCCATTCGCCCCGCGCGGCCGCCCCGTCGCTCCACGTCACAGGCGGGGATGCTGGGCGTCGAGATGCTCGTAGCAGAGCGCCGCCATGATGCATGGCCGCCCGCAGCATGGCGTCGGAAGCGAGGTCTGGATCCTCGAGGACCATGAGCGACGCCGGCGCAGGCTGCTACCGAGCGGAGCCGGCTCAGGAGTCGGGTCGCCTCAGCCAGCGCGTGCGACCGCAGTCCGGAGCGCCTCCAGCTTCTCGACGGGACCAAGCGGTCCCGCCGCCTTCAGGGCCTTGAAGCTGTCGTCAGCCGCCTGGACGGCTAGAGCCACGTCCTCGTCGGTCATGGCCGCGCATATGAACATGTTGTGCCAGGGATGGGTGTAGACGCCACGGTGCAGCATCTCGGCGCACCAGAAGTAGCCCTTCGACAGGCCCGGATCCTCGTCGAACATGATCAGCGGCAATTCCGCCGGTCCAGTCTGACGCAGCGCCAGGCCGTGGCGTCCCGCCGCCTCGTCCAACCCGTCGCGGAGCGCCTGGCCCAGGCGCTGGGTGCGCTCCAGATAGTCGGTGCCGGTCACCAGCTCCAGGGTCGCCAGCGAGGCGGCCATCGGGGCGGCGGCGAACCAGTAGGAGCCGGTGGCGTAGATGCCGGCCGCCGCCTCGCGCGCCTTGTCCGCGCCGAGCAGCGCCGACAGGGGGTGACCGTTTGCGATCGCCTTGCCCCAAGTGGACAGGTCGGGCGCGACGCCCACCAGCGACCAGGAGCAGTCGCGCGCCAGGCGCAGGCCCGCGCGCACGTCATCGACCACCAGCAGGGCGCCGCGCTCGTCACAGAGTTCGCGGGCCCGACGGGCGTACTCGGCCGTCGGGCGGGCCTGATCGACGAAGGTGTCGTGCTTGATGGGCGAGGCGAAGATCGCGGCCAGATCGTCGCCGGCCGCGGCCACCGCCGCTTCGAGGCTGCCGATGTCGTTGTACTCGCAGAAGAGCTGATGGGCGCGATCCTCGGGCGTCACGCCGGCTTTCAGCGGCGTGCACCAGGGCGCGGCGCCGTGGTAGGCGCCCTTGGCGAGCACGATGGTCTTGCGGCCCGTGTGCTGGCGCGCGGTCATCAGCGCCATGGTCGTGGCGTCAGTCCCGTTCTTGCAGAACATCGCCCAGTCCGCGTGGCTCACCAGGCCCACGAAGGCCTCGGCGAGCTCGACCATCACCGCCGCGGGGCCCGTCATGGCGTCCCCCAGGCGCATGCGCTCGACGTAGGCCCTGTCGATCGCTTCGTGGCCGTAGCCGAAGAGGTTCGGGCCGTAGCCGCACATCAGGTCCAGATAGCGCGCGCCGTCGACGTCCCACAGGTAGGCCCCCTCGCCTCGCGCGAAGAACTGGGGGTAGCCGTCGGGCAGCAGGCGAACCGACTGGTGGCCGTACATGCCGCCTGGAATCACCCGCTCAGCGCGTTCCCGCAGCGCTGCGTCCAAGCTGTTCGCACCTGCCATGTCCCTGCTTCCTCTCGCCACTCGCGGCCCATTACGATAGTTTTGACTAGCATATCGCGACATGTGCGATCAAGGTGTAGTGAAGGGCGCGGCGAGCATCGGCCGGCGTCGACGGGGAGGATCCGATGGGTTCGGGACTGGTGTGCGTAGGCCTGACGACGCTCGATATCGTCGCGCGCGCGATCGACCGCCTGCCGCAGGCCGAGGGCGGCCTTCTGATCGAAGGGATCGAGGTCGTTCCCGCCGGCACGGCGGGCGGCGCGGCCATGGTGGCCGCGACCCTCGGCGTTGAGACCCGCCTGGTGACAGCGATCGGCGACGACCGGCCAGGGCGCTTCGTGCGCATGGCCCTGGAGGAGACCGGCGTCGACACAGGCCTTGTCGCGCAGCTTCCGGGGCGGCGCACCTCCCAGACCGTGCTTGCGATCGATTCCGCCGGCCGCCGGCCCAACTTCCACGCCCTGGGCGCGGGCCACTTCACCGAGATCACACCCGAGGCGATCGAGGCGGCGAAGGCGGCGCGCTTCATCCACTGGGGCGGCGTCGGCAGCCCGAGGCTGGAGCGCGGGCCCGGCGCGGAGCTTCTGGCGGCGGCGCGCGCGGCGGGCGCGACCGTCACCCTTGACCTGATCGCCCCCCAGGCTTCGGCGATGGACGAACTGGCGCGCCTCCTGCCCCACGTCGATTATTTCATGCCCAGCGCCGCCGAGGCCCTGCCGTTGGCGGGAGCGGACGACCTGGACCGGGCCGCCGACGTGTTCCTGGGGCTCGGCGCGGGGGCCTGCATCTTCAAGTCTGGCGCGGCGGGCTCCTACGTGGCGCGCGGCGGCGAGCGGACCTGGCTGCCCGCCCACGACATCACGGCGCTGGACACCACAAGCTGCGGCGATTCCTACTGCGCGGGCTTCATCGCCGCCCTTGACCGCGGCTGGCCCGTCCTCGAGGCCTGCCGCTTCGCGACGGCCACCGCGGCGCTGGTCGCGCAGGGCCTGGGTACGCTGGGGACGCTCGCCGACTTCGCATCGACGGAACGGGCGATGCGGGAGACGCCGTTGAGGGAGACCGCGTGATGGCCGCTAGGGACGAAACGAAGCTGCGGGGCGACGTCGTCGCGGCGATGCAGGCGATGGAGGCGCGCGGCCTGAACCGCGGCACCTCAGGCAATGTCTCGGTCCGGTGGGGCGACGGACTTCTGGTAACGCCGAGCGGCGTGCGGCCGCAGGACCTCACCCCTGAGGCGGTCGTGTTCGTCGATAGCCAGGGACAGACCGCCGCCGATGCGCTCAGACCGTCCAGCGAGTGGCGCATGCACAAGGGGATTCTGGATGGGCGGGCCGACGTGAACGCCGTCGTCCATTGCCATTCGCGCCACGCCACGATCCTGGCCTGCGTCGGCAAGCCGATCCCGGCGGTCCACTACATGGTTGGCGTGAGCGGCGGCTCGAGCGTGCCGGTGGCGCCCTATGCGGTCTTCGGATCGGAGGCGCTGGCGCAGGCGGTGCTCGACGCGCTCGGCGGACGCCGCGCCTGCCTGATGGCCAACCATGGCCAGATCGCGATCGCGCCCGGCCTGTCGCAGGCCCTGGCCATTGCCGAAGAGATCGAGGAGCAGGCCGCGATCTACTGCGGCGCCCTGGCTATCGGCGCTCCCAATCTGCTCGACGAGGCCCAGATGGACGAAATTCTCAAGCGCTTCGGCGGCTACGGCCAGACCCGCCGCTAGGATCTGCTCGGTCCAGACGGCCGCTGGCCGGAAGGACGCAGAGTTCGCGGGTGCGGAGCGCGCCGGGGCCGGCCGCCCCGCCGCGCTCGCCCCTGCCGCGCCCCCGGGGCCGCCTGAACGCTTCGGCGTCCAGGCGGTCCGTCGCCTCTAGTACCTGTAGCGCACGAACACGCCGTAGGTGCGGGGCGGCGCGTAGCCCAGGAGGTCGACGCCAAGGCTGTCGATCGGCGAGATCGAGTTGAGGTAGGCCTCGTCCGTCAGGTTCTTGCCCCACAGGCCAGCCTCGATGGTCTCGTCGGGCGAGGTCCAGGCGAGCTGGGCGTCCACGAGCCACAGCTCCGGGTCGGTGAGCCGCTCGGTCTCGGTGCTGTCGAAGTAGATCTTCGAACGGTAGGAGACGTTGAGGCTGGGCGTCAGGGCCGCGCCGGAGGCAAGGTCGAAGCGGTAGCTGGCGCCGGCGGTGAGATTGAACTTCGGCGCCTGCGGCATGCGGTTGCCGCTGTAGTCGCCGCCCTCCGACAGGTAGTCGCCGTAGTAGGCGTGCAGCCAGCCGAGCCCCAGGGACAGGTCCAGGCCCCGGATCGGTGTGGCGGTGAACTCGGCCTCGGCGCCGTACATCTCGGCGGAGGCGGCGTTGTCGAGGATCTGCACCGTGACTCCGCCGCGCAGCACCGTCGAGTAGGCCTGGATGTTCTGGTAATCGTAGTAGAAGGCCGAAAGGTTCATGCGCAGGCGGCGGCCCAGGAGGTCGCTCTTGGAGCCGACCTCGTAGGCGTTCACCGTTTCGTTGTCGTAGGGCTCCAGCTGGCTCGGGTCGTCGGCCGACCCGCCGAAGAAGCCGCCGCTCTTATATCCTCGATTGTAGGTGGCGTAGACGTTGGTCGTGTCCGTCACGTCGTACTTGACGCCGAGCCGGCCGGAGATGTCGCTGAAGGACTTCGAGCCGGAATAGGTGAAGAGCACGATCTGACCGTTCTCGGCGTTGCGCACGTAGTCGAAGCGCTTGTCGTCGGCCGACCAGCGCAGGCCGACGCTCAAGGTGAGCCGGTCGCTCACGTCATAGTCCACCTGGCCGAAGACGGCGTAGGAGTCGGTCTTCTGGGTGTAGGGATAACCGAAAACGCCGATGGAGTTCTCGAGGCTCACCCCGGTCGGATTGTCCGGCGTCACGAAGTACGGCCGATAGGCCCGCAGGATGTCGAACGAGCTGCTGCTGTCGAGCTCGTCATGCATGTAGTAGGCGCCGACCACCCACTTCGCGGGTCCGACGTCCGACTGCAGGCGCAACTCCTGGGAGAACTCCCGCTGGTAGTTGATATAGCTCGCCGTGATCATGTCGTAGGGGCTGGCGTCCGTATTCTCCTGATCGTTGCGGTGGACGCTCTGGTAGGCCGTGATCGAAACCAGGGAGAGCTCGCCGAACCTGTGCGTCGCCGAGACCGAGGCGTTCCACAGGTCCACCCGATCCTTCTTCTGCAGGTCGGCGTCGACGCTGTAGGGGTTGGTGCTGGTGTCGGCGTAGCCCAGGAGATCCGTGCATTGGCCGCTCGAGTAGTAGCCGGCCGCGCACAGGCCGTCCGCACCCGTCGCCTCGGCAGTCGCAGGGAACAGCGCCCGCGACTTGGCCTGGATAGCGCCGCCGCGGTTGATGAAGCGGTTGACCTGGACCAGCACCTCGGTGTCGTCGCTGGGCGTAAAGAGCAGCGAGGCCCGTAGCGCCGCGCGGTCGGCGTTATTCACGCGCTCGCCGGTGTAGCGGTTGCGGCTGTAGCCGTCGTCGGCGACGTACTGGGCCGCGATGCGGAACGCGAGCACGTCGTCGATGATCGGCGCGCCATAGCCGGCCGAGGCGTTGATCGAATTGAACCGCCCGTATTCGATCGCAGCCTCGCCCGACGGCGTCATCGCCGGCCGCTTCGAGATCAGGTTGATCGCCCCGCCGGTGGTGTTGCGGCCATAGAGCGTGCCCTGCGGGCCGCGCAGCACCTCGACGCGCTCGAGGTCGAAGAAGGAGGCCATCTGGGCGAGCGGCGAGCCGATGTAGACGCCGTCGGCGTAGATTCCCACCCCGCTGGACGAGGAGGGGTTGAAGTCGTTCAGGCCCACGCCGCGGATGAAGATCTTGGGATTGGCCGCGGCGTCCGCCGCGGAGATGCGCAGGCCCGGCGCAAGGTTGTCGAGATCAACGATGCTCAGGACGCGCTGCTCCTGCAGCGCCTTGGAGGACAGGGCGCTGATCGCGACCGGCACGTCCTGCATGTTCTCAGCCCGCTTCTGGGCGGTCACCACGATCGGCTCGACCGTGAAGTCCTCGTCCGCGCCCGAATGGGTCTGAGCATGGGCCGATGAGACCACGGCCAGTGCGGCGCAACCCGCGCCGATGAAGAGCTTACGCACCAGGCATCCCCATTTTGACTTTCATATGACGGAGGGTAGCGATAGCTATCTAATCGACAATAGCAATAGCTACGAAAGTCGGGCTATGGCTGCTGCAGACGGTTTTGCGGTCACCCGCGCCTGGAAACGCTGGAAGAATGAGCGTGAAGACGAAGCGCGCCGGCTCGCCCCGCCCTGGCGGCGACAAGGTCCCGATGAAGGTGGCGACCGAAACCAAGCTGCAGCCCTCGCAGGCCCGGGCGCAGGACACCTTCGAGCTGATCGTCGAGACGACGGGACGCCTGCTCGAAGAGGTGGGCTTCGAGCGGCTGTCGACCAACATGGTCTGCCGGCGCGCCGGCCTGACGCCGCCAGCGCTGTATCGCTATTTCCCCAACAAGTACGCGATCCTGCGCGAGCTGGGGGAGCGGCTGATGCGCCTGCAGGACGAGGCCGTCCTGGACTGGATCGACGCGGGCGGCCTCGACACCGGAACCGTCGAGGAGGCGGTCGACAGCAACCGCCGCCTGCAGGAGCGCGTGAACGAGATCACCCGCCGGTTCCCGGGCAACATCTCCATCATGCGTGCTCTGCGCGCTGTGCCGCTCCTGCGCGAGGTGAGGATCGCCTCGCGCGACATGGTGGCCGAGCGCCTGGCCGACGCCATGGCCCCGCGCTATCCGCACGTGCCGCGCGAGCGCCTGCGGCTGGCGACGCGCCTGTCCACCGAACTGGGCTATGCGGCCACCGAAATGGTGCTGGAGGAGCCCGACCGTGAGGCCGCGGAAGTCACCGAGCAGGTCTCACGGGCCATGGTCCACTACTATCGCAACCTGGCCTGACCTGACGCCTGCGGCTTGCCATTAAGGTAGCGATCGCTACCCTGCGGCCTTCACGAGGAGCCGCCCATGCCAGCCTGCTACACCGACCGCCTCAGCGTGCGCCCCGGCGAGCGCTTCACCCTGCACGCGTCGGCGGACAAGGGGCCCTGCAAGCTGGAGATCGCCCGCGTCGGCGCTGCTCGCCAGGTCGTCCTGCATCGCGATGGGATCGTCGTCGGCGATCACGCGACGCCGGCGGGCGCGGACCGGGACGGCTGCGGCTGGCCGGCCTGTCTGGAGGTCGAGGTCGGCCAGGACTGGGCGAGCGGCTACTATGACATCGCCCTGACCGATGCGGACGGGACGAGCACCCGCCACTTCGTCTGCGTCAAGCCGCCCTTGGGCGAAAGGCGGGCCAGGGCGGCCTTCGTGCTCGCGACCAACACCTATCACGCTTACAATTGGTGGGGCGGCGCCAACGCCTATTGCGACGTAACCGCCCTGATGAGCGGCGCGGCCAAGCTGCCTGAGGCGATGGCCGGGGCGATCGGCGTGCTGTCGAGCCGCCGGCCGTTCGTACAGAACCTTCTTGCCGCCCCCGACGGCGTCCCGCGGCTGGTGAACATGCGCCCGCGCGGCTTCAAGGAGCGTCCGTGGGCGGCGGATCCGGCCTGGATGCGCACGCACAGGACCTCGCCCTACGACGGTTCCGCCGGCTTCCTGAACAAGTGGGAGCACGCCTTCGCCGCCTGGGCGGAGCCGGAAGGCGTGGCTCTCGACTACTTCACCGACCACGATCTGGAGGCGGAGCCGCAAGTCCTGTCCGGCTACGCAGCCGTCGTCGTGGTCGGACACAGCGAATACTGGTCCGGGCCCCAGCGCGACCAAATCGAGCGCTTCGTCGACGCGGGCGGAAAGCTCGCGGTCTTCTCCGGCAACACCGCGTTCTGGCGCGTGCGCTGGGAGGACGGGGGCGACACGCTGATCTGCCACAAGTGGCGGGGCTTCGAAGCCGAACCCGACGCAGGGGCCGACGGCACGCACCTTTGGTCTCACCCCGCATTCGCACGCCCGGAGGCGACCATCACAGGCCTGAGCTTCCTGTTCGGCGGCTATCACCGCCTGGGCATGTGCGTGTCCCGCGGCCAGGGCGGCTACACGATCTATCGCGACCGGCACTGGGCGCTCGAGGACACCGATCTCTTCTACGGCGACGTCGTTGGCGGCGAGATCCCGCTGCTCGGATACGAAAACGACGGTTGCCGCTTCGACTTCGGCGACGACGGGTTGCCGCGGCCCATCGCGGCGCTTGGCGTGCCCGCCGGACTGGAGATCATCGGCGTGGCGCCCTGCGCCTTCGGCGAGGAAGCCGACCGGGGCTATCCGCCCATCATTCCGCCCGAGCAGCTCGATGTCTGCGCCGGCGTCGCCTATGGCGACTCCGGCGAAGCCGCCCAGCAACGCACGCTGCGCGGCCATGCAGTGATGGCCTCTTTCCGCCGCGGCGCGGGCGAGGTGTTCAACGGCGGGACCACCGAATGGGCGCACGCCCTGAAGGCCGGCGATCCCTTTGTCCAGCAGATCACCCGCAATGTCCTGACGCGCTTCGGCGCGCTCTGACCGCCCCGCCCGTCGAGCCGGCGGCGGCCCGGGCCTCGACGAAGACAGCGCTTGCGAAGATGAGATAGCGAAGACTACCATTCATTCCGGTGCGGGGGTGATGATGAAGGACGACGCTGCAGCAAGGCCGGCATGGATCGGTCCGGCGCCGAGCCTGGCCCAGAGCGCCGCGGTCATGACCGTCGGCGTCGTCGGCGTGATGATCGCCGGACTGCAGCCGCTGCTGCTGGGCGCTCTGCTCCAGGAACAGCGGCTCACCGCCACCCAGATCGGCCACGCCGCCACCGCGGAGCTGCTCGCCATGGGGCTTACGGCGGCCCTCGCCGGGGCGTGGCTTGCGCCGGAACGTCTGCGCGCCCTTCTGGCGGCCGCAGGACTGGGGCTCATGGCCGCGAACCTGGCGACGTTCGCCGCTGCAGGCGAAGCCGTGACGCTCGCGCGCGCCGCGGCTGGCGCGCCCGAAGGCCTGCTGCTCTGGGTCACGATCAACATGATCAGCCGCGCGCCCAGGCCGGAGCGATGGTCGGGCGTGTTCCTCACCCTGCAGACCCTGGCGCAGCTGGCCATGGCCTCGGCGCTCACCGCCTTCGTCATAGGCCGCTACGGCGCCAACGGCGGCTTCGCCGCCCTGGCGGGGCTGGGCGCGCTCGCCGCGGTCGCCGGCCTGGCGGCCCCGGACCGGTTCGTCCGCCTCAAGCGCGGCGCGACCGCAGGCGGCCTGCTGGCGCCTGCCGGCTGGCTGGCGCTGGGCGCCTGCTTCCTGTTCCTGGCGTTCATCGTCGGCGTGTGGGTCTACGCCGAGCCCCTGTCGCACCAGGCGGGCCACCCGCTGGCGGTGGCCGGGACCGCCGTGTCGATCTCCCTGGCCTGTCAGGTCCTGGGCGGCGCGGCGGCGACCGCCCTGGCCGGTCGCGTCCGGTGGTTCTGGGCGGTCCTGGCATGCGGCGCGGCCGACCTGGCGCTGCTGGCCGTCTTCGCCAGCCTGCCCTCCCCCGTCGTCTTTCTTGCCGCCTCGGGCGTATTCGGATTCCTCTGGATGTTCGTCCTGCCCTTCTTCGCGCCGATGGCGATCGAGGCCGACCCCAGCCGCCGCGCCGCGGTGCTGCTCGGCGGAGCGCAGCTGCTCGGCAGCAGCTTCGGCCCCCTGCTGGCCTCCCTGCTGGTCACGGACGCCGAGACCCGTGGATCGCTCGTGTTCGGCGCAGCGTGCCTCGTCCTGTCGCTCGGACTGATGGGGGTGTTGCACCTTCGGCCCTTGGGTCGCAGGGCTTCCTGAAACCTGCCTTTGCGGGGCCGCTTCTCGCGCGGATCGCCGGCTCCCAGCTTCGGCCGATCCTCGGATCGTCACCAGGTGACCAGCCGATGGCGGACGGTGTCCAAGCTGATGCGGCATGGCATGGCGATCGCTTCAACCCCGCAGCGAGGGGGTTCCGCATCATCCGACCGGTCGGGATCGGACCCCATTCCCCGCTCTGCGGCGGCGAGAGGCATGGACGTCATCGCCGTCGGATCGACGAAAGCAGCGCCCGCCCGGCTCAGCGCTCAGGGGCGTTGAACCCGCGCGCCCCGCGGCGCGTCCTCGAGCGCCTTCTGCGCACGCTCGCCACTATCGTCCATGCAGGCGGACGAATTCACCGATGCTCTTCATCGCGGCCTCCGTCTCCGGCGCGTCAGGGGCCCACCAATGCCACAGGTGGACGCAGCCGTCGTACACCTCGAGCTTCACCTCGACGCCGTCAGCATCGGCCTTGGCGGCGACCCGCAACGAGTCGCTCAGCAGACGCTCCCGGGACCCCACCTGAACCAGGAGGGGCGGGAATCCGGCCAGGTTCGCGAAGACCGGCGAGGCCAGCGGATCGGCCGCGTCGCGCCCCTGAAGATAGGCCTCGCGACATGCATCCAGGCCCTCGCGGGTCACGCACGGGTCCATCGTGACCCAGTCGATGCTCTCTCCGCTGTTCGTCAGGTCCGCGTAGGCCGACGCGATGACGCCGCACGCCGGAAGGGGAACACCCTCGGCCCTGAGCGAGAGCATGGCGGACAGAACCAGCCCGCCGCCCGCCGAATCCCCGATCATCGAAAGGTCGGCCGGCGCATAGCCGGCCTCGAGCATCCACTTGTAGAGGCGAACGGCTTCATCCACGGGGCCCGGAAACGGGTGCTCGGGCGCGAGGCCGTAATCGAGAGCGAGCGCATCCACGCCGCATGCGGCGGCTGCTCGGCTGATCACGCCGCAGTGGCCCTCCGCCGAACTCCAGATGAAAGCCCCGCCATGGATGTACAGGATGGCGCGCCCTGGCCTGGCGTGGAGCGGCCGGTACCAGATCGCATTGACGCCGTCGCACGTCACCTTTTCGGCCGCGACCCCGGCCAGGGTGGGATAGCGCTCGATCGTGCGCAGATCGCGCAGGCGGCGTACGGAG
>Ga0075012_10001578_pt1 | contig 22932 bp, 17 predicted proteins | sample All_14_2_FD_71474 | JGI IMG/M metagenome (GOLD analysis project Ga0075012, IMG submission 71474) | Freshwater microbial communities in response to fracking from Pennsylvania, USA - Allegheny Zone_MetaG_DW_15 | ecosystem: Environmental > Aquatic > Deep subsurface > Groundwater > Drilled...
CTGCAGTTGCCGGAGCAGGAACCCCATTTCCCGACGAGCCTCCGTGCTCATCGGGGGTGTCTTTACCTCGCCCGACAGCCATCTCAACGATTTGCTCATCGCCAAAAGAATATGTCAGAACTGACATAACTCAAGATCTTTTGTTTTGAAGAAAAAGCTGGCTGGAAACCTTCGCGATTGACTGTGCTCAGAAATGTGGTAGAAATGTGCTTGAAATCGGCTCACATCGCTCGCAAGGCGCAGATGGCTCGGTTTCATTCCAGAGTAGAGGCCCGAAAAGTGGCCGCACAGGAGTGTGCCCGATGTGGCTCATAACCTGAAGGTCGTAGGTTCAAATCCTACTCCCGCAACCACTACTAATTCAGTAGTGGCCAGCATGTTACGCTAACCCCTGGCAACTCGCATCTGAGGCCGGTTTTTCGCCACTGTGCCCGTGAAATTGAAAAATTGTGCCCGTGGAAGGCCGTTGGACGATTTCGGAACCGTGGCCGCCGCCTCGCGAAAGCCATGGCGACAATTTATCTTCGAGGAAAGAAAGAGGCTGGGGTGTGGTGGGTGAAGTTCTATCACCCGGTCACAGCCGAAGCTCTCCGCCTCAGCCTGGGCACAGCCGACGAGGCCATGGCCCGGCGCATGCAGCGCCGACTTGAGGCGGAAGTGGGTTTGCTTCGGCCCGAAATCGCAACTGTGCGATTGCCCGAGAAGGTTCGCCAATCGCTCGGTGACCCTGCCACCCGGGAGGCCGTGCCGGCACCTTTGCAGCCTGACTCTTCGCCCGCGAAAATTCCGGTTCCCTCGGTCCACGAGGCCCTGCGGGCCTACCACAAATTTATCGCAGCTGGAAATGACGATCACCATGTCGATGGCAAGTTGTCCATCTTGCGGGCACTCTTTGGTTCGATTCGTGTGGAAGAAGCTACTGGTGCCGCCTGCCGCAACCATACCTCCGCTTATTTCGCCGGCGACACGTTTGAGGGTCTGACCCCGGTGCTCCTTCTGGAATTCGTCGCGTTGCGTCCCATTTCCGACACGACCCGCAAACACTACCGGCAGGCCCTGCACCATTTTTTTGAAAAGCTTATCGATTTTGAACTCTATCGTCCTTCCAATCCTTTGCGGCCCAACCCGGCGGCTTCACTTCCGCATTATGGCGACAAGAACGCGGTAATTTCGTTTCTCACCACGCCGGATATTCTGGCCCAGCGGCAGGCCCTCGCCGGAGAAAAGGTGGCCCAATTGGCCGTGGATATCATGATTGAGGCCGGACTTCGCCGTGAGGAGGTCTTAGGGCTTCGCACCGAGGATGTCTCTCCTGATATGCGATTCCTCAAAATCGCTCGTTATGTCGATCCTCGCACCAACAAACCACGTAAACTAAAGACTGGCTGGCGGGATGTGCCGATCACTGACTCGTTGCGAGAGCGCCTGGCCGCCCACCTAGCCAACCATGCAAATTTCTGGCTTCTTCCGGCCTGGAATGACGAACGCTGGAGCGCCGACCACTTTTCCAAGACTCTGGCCGAACTCAACAAGGCTGCCGGTATTCACTGGACCTGTAATGAGTTTCGGCACACCTACGCCACGAATTTGGCCCGCAAAGGCGCTTCGCTTTTCAAGATCGCCAAGCTCATGGGAAATTCGCACCAAATCGTCGAGCGTCATTACGCCCAATTCATCATCGAAGATCCAGACGCAAGCTTGTTGTAATTCGCGCAGCCAGCGCAGGCGGCAGTTCGCTCAGGAAGCGGTCGAATGAAAGCCCGGATGCCTCCAGTTCGGTCAGAATTTCGATACCAGCCTCAATGGCTCCTGGCGACGATTGCGGAAAGTTCCCTGACCGGCTCATTTTGACAAAATCCTCGGCCCGCTCGGAGATAGTCCGATCACTACCCTGAAGCATGTTGTAGGAAACTTGTGGAGGGCAGGAAAACGCCTCCAAAGAAAGAGGGCGAGCAGATTGGGGAAGATGATTCACCTCCTCCGCGCAGAATTTTACGAACTCAGAAAAAAGTTCCTGGCCTTCCACCTTAAAACCCTCAGGCCAAAAGGTTGGGAGTGGAGAATTTTTTGATAGGGCCCGTTCGGGGAGACGCCTCAGTCTAATATTGGTGACCTTCAGGATGTTTTCCCCCTCCTGCCCTATCGCGGCGCTGAACTTTGTCCGGATCATATCAAGTTGCCTCAAGAGAATTGCCAAAGCCGCATCCTTGGAAAAATGTTCGATCCGTTCAGCGGTGATAAACGACGCATATGAAATCAAATCATCGTCAAGACTTTGAACGTCTCCCGCCCTGAGGCTGTCCGCAATGAACCGAGCAAGCTTCTTCAAGAATGGCTCAAGAGTATTTTCTTCTGTCGTGAGGATGAATTCCGCAGAGAACTGCGTGAGGCCCAATCCCGCCGCCAACCGGCGGCGGAATTGGTCGTTCTCTTTGACCCTGAGAAGTTGCTGCCGAACACGAAAAGGCTCCTGGTGCCATGGAAGAAGTGTATTAAACCCGCCCTCGATTTTAGCTGCCGCCACTAGTGCTCCCTGCTTGAAAAGCCGGTTAACCCTACTGGCAAAGGATTTTGAAGTAATCGCCTTAAAGAGGAGATTTGGCAGTCGTGAACCATTAAAGTTCAACCTCTCGGAGGGATCTTGGGCGGTGCCTTCCTGTCTCTGGCCCGCAGGAACCGCTGCTGGAACATCCGCGTAAGAGCCAGTATGGGAGGCCGCGGGCGAGCGAGCGGGAGGTTTTTGAAGCCGTGCTCTTTGTTTTGCACACGGGCATTCAGTGGAAGCATTTGCCCAAAACGTTTCCGCCCAAGAGCACGGTGCATGACTATCTCAAGGCGTGGAGCAGCCGGACACCTTTCGGCAGATATTTGCGGCCATCATCAGCCACCTGATCGATGAAGGGCGGGTGGACTTGGAAGAGTGTTTCGTGGATGCCACCTTTGCGGCCGCCAACGGGGTGGCGGTGGGTTTGGCCCGAAAAGGCAAGGGAACGAAGTTGCAGTTGATCGTTGATGGCAAGGGAGTTCCTCTGGCTCTTTCGATCGACTCGGCGAACGTGGGCGAGACGGCCATCAACGAGTTTATCCGCCATGAAGTCCATGGATCAGCGATGACCATGTCCCTCTGCCATTGGTAAAGGCACTCTGGGCTGTGAAGCCCTTTTGACACGCTGTTTGGTTCTCACCTTTAAGCCTTCTGTCTTATAAATCCGATAAAGACGTTGGGTTTCTCCTTCTTTTCACCAAATTTCCCTTACTCTCCCGGTCCGGTTTTCCGGAGGCAGCTCAATCGGTGGACGGAGCCCGTAGGGCGACCGGAGCCGATGATGGAACGGTTTAATGGATGGCCGCGAAGCGCTTTGGGCTTTGGTAGCTCAGTTTGCTATGAGGTCGGTCATGGTTGTATTCACGTCGGAAATCTTCGATGACGACTCTGGCTTCGGTCAGCGTCCAGAGCTGTTCCCGGTTGAGGCACTCGTCGCGCCGCCGGCCATGAAAGCTCTCCATAAAACCGTTCTACCTTGGGCTGCTAGGCTCGGTGTAAATCGTCTTGATTTGATTGCGGGCCAGCCAGCGCTGCACTTCGTTGGCGACAAACTCAGGGCCATTGTCGCTGCGCAGGTAGGACAGGTGGCTTCTGAGCCTTCATCGGCTCTGTTCTCTCCGCTGACTCCCCCTTAAAGGCCAATTAGTCCAAAATATCTACTTTTTCACGGGAGGGTTCCCCACCACTCCCCGGCACTCTCAAATCGGAAACTCCCGAGGACTCGTCTCTCCACGTTCCTGCCTTGGCCTCTTCATTCGATCATTTCCCCGGTCGGCAGCTGCTTCATTCCGCCGCGGAAGCCTGACGCCGCATTGAAAATCAGGTAGCCGGGCTCTTCGATCATATGGGTGGAACTTAGAGCGACTCGGTGAGCGCATTCACCGAAACCTTCAGGAAGTTGAGTTTCGATGGCGCAAAATTTGTGGTCAAAGCAACGTCTGCCGCATCGCGTCCGTACGCAACCACGATGCGATTTCCACGCGGTCGATCTTGGGTCGCATCAAAAGTATACCAACGCCCGTTCAAGTACGCTTCAAACCATGCATGGAAGTCCATGGGGTCGAGATTGTGCAGAAAACCCACCACCATACGCGCAGGGATGTTCACGCTCCGGCATACAGAAATCCCGAGGTGGGCGAAATCCCTGCACACCCCTTGGCGGCTCTTCGAGGTATCCAGTGCAGAGGTTGAAGCATCGCTTGTCCCATATTTGTACTCGACGTTCTCGTAGATCCAGCGGCGGATGGCCTCCACTTCTTTGTAGGTTGGGACCTGGGCCAAGCCCATTTCTTTAATTAAATCTCCCAATTGATCCGACTGGCAGTAGCGACTCGGCAGCAAATAATGGAGCACGTCGGTCGGAAGGAGATGAGTCGGAGTAAAGGGAGCGTCAAAATCGACGCTCAGCGTTTCCTGGACGTCTGCGCGAATCTTGATGTCGATCTTGAACTCCCCCTTGGGCATAATAAGTCGTTGGCACAAGTTGCCGTACAGATCGTCGTACTCGACGATCTGTACCTGCGGAAACACACGATAAAAATCTTCAACGATCCATTGCGCCCATCCGCTCTTCGGACGCAGCATAAAGATGGCGGGGACCTCGGACTCATTCGTGTAGGAAATGTCGCAGGTGGCTTCGATAATCATGGTGTTTTAGAGATTGTCGGAGTGTTTCGCCTGACAGTGCTGACTCGGTTGTAGCCAGATGTTTTGACGGCATATCTCAACGCAAGGACGCGACGCAGGTCGTCGTGCTTAAACGCACTGGGCCCGTATAGCGAGGATAAAGCAGCCGAGTCCGTCCAAAGCCGAGGTGTCGGAGCGAGCAATCACCAGAGGAAAGAAAATAGCTGAGTTTTTGATCTCCAGAGGGAACCAAGCATCCCCATCACAGCCGATGAGGGGTCCAATGGCCACATATCTCGCACTGGAAAGCGACGAAGAGCGAGAATACGCGACCGAGCATGTGAGTTGGCTGAGGGAGAGGGCCGCAATTGAGACATGAGAAACCGGACGAATCTGCCGAATGTTATCAAGACGCCGCCGATTTAGAGGAGGCAATACGCCGCAGAAGAGCTCTCTGAGTGGTTCAAGCTCGGTCGTTTGCCGTTAGAATACCAGCAGCCTTGTTGAGTTCGGCCAGCGTCTTGGAAAAGTGGTCGGCGCTCCAGCGTTCGTCATTCCAGGCCGGAAGAAGCCAGAAATTTGCATGGTTGGCTAAGTGGGCGGCCAGGCGCTCGCGCAATGGCCTTCCTGAAGCTGTCGAAATCGACCTGGCGGTATCGACGCCGAGAGGCCACGCTAGAGGAACAACGGGTGGTCCAGCGGCTGAAGGAACTCTCGGAAAAGCATCCGCGATATGGGTATCGCCGGATCGCAGCATTGCTGTACCGGGAAGGCTGGGTGGCGAGAAAGCGGGATGTGCAGAAGCTGCGGCGAGCGCAGGGGCTGCGAGTGCCACTCACCAAACGCAAGATCGTGCGGCGAGGCCATTCGACGGGGTTGCCGACCAAGGCGGATCATCGCGGCCATGTCTGGACGTGGGACTTCATCTCGGATGCCACGACGCGGGGCGGAGCCCACAACGCGTTGACCTGTTTTCGACGGAAGGAGTGAAGGTCAGACAAGCACCACCGTTAAGAGCTGAATCGCATCATGACGTCGCCATTTCAGGCGAATATGGGGCCATCCTCACATCACAAAAATGATCCGGCAGATCAAAAAGCTGGGGAGAACAATCTGAGGGGCATCTCACCCCGCTCCCCCCAAAAGTCCTAAGAAATACTTCCATCTAGACTATAAATGGTGGCTCGGTCACGGATTTATATCCTGCCATTTCGGGCTGCTGTTGGCTCCCAGCCCAGACGACGCAGCAAAGCCATTATCAGCCTGCGATTCACACGGTCATCTTCCGCAACAAACAGTTTTAACGGATGACGCTGGGCGAGATGAATGTCGTATTGCGAACGTCTGCGCTTGGCTGCTTGTCTGGGGATTTTGCCGGATTTCCGAATGGTATGGCCACCGAAATCGAAATTCCTCAAGAGATCCTTATTGCGACCACGTGGTCCTGATTGTCATTTATTAACGGGATGCCCGTTCCCGAGAGATCTCGCCCATCGAGCGAGATTCCTGTGGAATCAGACAGCGATCGCGTGACGGTTATACGATAGTGCGTTTGCTGGTACCGATAGTGGATCTTGAAAGAATCCCATTTCTGCGGCAGATGAGGGGTTAGGTAGAGTACATCGCCTTCTCGTTTCACTCCTATGAGTGTTTCTACAACGAGGCGATACATCCAACCGGCGGAACCCGTGTACCACGTCCAACCACCGCGACCGGTGTGCGGCGCAACGCCGTAAATATCGGCGGCGACGACATAAGGCTCCACTTTATAGACGGCGATCTTCTCCGCCGTGTCTCCATGGCGTATCGGGTTGAGCATGTGGAAAAGCTCCCATGCTCTGTCCGTCTCCCCGATGCTCGCAAAGGCCATTGTCGTCCAGATCGCGGCATGGGTGTATTGGCCGCCATTTTCCCGCACCCCAGGGATGTAGCCTTTGATGTAACCAGGGTTAAGCGCGGAATGGTCGAAGGGCGGGTCGAAAAGCTGAATCAATCGCACATCGTCCCGCACGAGTCTCTGCGCAACGGCACCCATCGCCTGGCGAGAGCGCTCAGGATTGGCCGCGCCACTGAGGATCGACCAGCTCTGTGGCAGGGAATCGATCTGGCATTCTTCGTTGCGGTGTGAGCCAAGCGGTTCGCCGTTGTCAAAAAAGGCGCGAAGATACCAGGCGCCGTCCCAGGCATTTTTCTCGATATTCAGTCTGAGCTGGGCGGCCTGCTCACGGCAATGGCTCGCAAAAGTCGTGTCGGCACGCATTTCTGCAATCGCAGAAAAGCGCATGAGCACATCATAGAGAAAGAAGGCGAGCCATACGCTTTCACCTCGCCCGTCTTTGCCGATCATGTTCATGCCGTCGTTCCAATCCCCACAGCCGATCAGCGGCAAGCCATGTTCCCCAAAGCGCAGGCCACGAGTAATGGCTCGGACGCAGTGCTCATACAACGTGGCGGACTCTTCGGTGCGATTTGGCAGGTCGTAATAACCTTCTTCCTCCGGTCGCACGGGACGGCCTTCGAGAAATGGGATGACTTCGTCAAGCACGCCGGTATCCGCGAGTGCAGTGACATATCGGCACGTTACGTAAGGCAGCCAGAGATAATCGTCGGAAAAATGCGTCCGCACGCCACGTCCTTGCGGAGGATGCCACCAGTGCTGCACATCTCCCTCTCGAAACTGATGCGCGGCCGCGCGCAGGATTTGCTCGCGCACCAGTGCAGGCTCGGCATGCACCAAAGCCATCACGTCCTGAAGCTGATCCCGGAAGCCAAAGGCTCCTCCGGATTGGTAAAAGCCCGTACGAGCCCACAAACGGCAGCTGATGGTCTGATAAAGTAGCCAGCCGTTGGCCATCACGTTGACCGCAGGATCAGGAGTTTCCACCTGTACTGCGCCGAGCGTGCGATTCCAGTAATCCCAGACCTCCTCGAGCGCGCGACGCGCGGCGTCGGGCCGGCGAAAACGCTGAATGAGCGCCTGCACGTCGGTGAGGCTTCGTCCCACACCCACGCGGAAAACCGTCTCCCGTTCCTGCCCGGCCGCGAGATCAAACGCCACCTGCACGGCCGTGCAGGGATCAAACCCCGCCCCTGCCCGACACGAGAGCCGTGTACGTCTAAGGGCTGCCGGTTTCGAGGGGCCGCCATTGCGTCCGAAAAACTCCCTTCGGTCTCCGGTATAGCTTTGGCTCGCATCGTTGACATCGATGAAGGCGACGCGATCGGGAAACTCCGTATTGTAGGGATTCCGCGCGAACAAGGCTCCGCTCTTCGGATCGAGCTCGGTCTGCACGTGAAGGAGATTTTTCTGCCGCAGTTCGCCAAGCACCCACTCCCAGTATCCCGTAAGAGAAATGCGACGCGGCTGGCCTGAAATATTTCGCACCTTCAGCGAGGCAAACTTCACCGGAGCATCCGTGGACACGTAGATCCACAGCTCGGAAGCGATGCCATTTTCAATATGCTCGAAAACCGTGTACCCGAAGCCGTGCCGAATGACATAGGGCGTCGTGCCACAAGTCGGCGCGGGCGTGGGCGACCAAAACTGCCCGGTCTGCTCGTCGCGAATATAAAAGAACTCTCCCGCAAGATCGCTGACGGGATCATTCGTCCAGGGGGTGAGACGAAACTCATGGCAATTCTCCGCCCATGTATAAGAACTTCCGCTCTCAGAAACGATGGTCCCGAACTGCGCGTTGGCCAGGACATTGACCCACGGAGCAGGGGTCGTCTGACCCGCGCGCAGTTGGATGACGTATTCGCGGCCGTCGGGCGTGAAGCCACCGAAGCCATTGTACAACGAGAGCTCCCTCCAGGAGAGCTCGCTCGAATCGCGCAGGGGTTCCCGAGTGATCGGCAATGGTGGAAGTTCACGATCGAGCGGACCGGGACGTTCCATCTGTTCCGCCAGCGTGCCATTCTCATCAAGCAATACTATGCGCGCCACGGACTGGAGAAGAATGCGATCTTCATGGGAAACCTGATCGAGGTTTCGCACGAAAATGCCGCCCGGCCTGTCCAGCATCTGCGCCTCTATGCCGGACGCAATCAGGTTGATAATTTCATCGTAGAGAGGCTGGCGATAAACGGAGTCGTCCTCGTTGAGGATGACGAGATCGACGGCGAGGCCCTTCATGCGCCAGTAGGAATGGGCCTGGATCAACTGCCTCACGATTTCGATGTGCTCACGATCGCTGATACGCAGCAGGACGAGTGGCAGATCGCCGGAGATGCTGTAGCTCCAGAGACCGCTCTGGCCGCGCTTGTTGCTGAGAAGTACACTCGGCTCGGCTCGGCGTATGGAACTGGCGTAGATCAACGTACTCGCCAGTCGGGCATAAACCTGGGCCTCGACTTCGGAGATATTGAGCTGGCGAAGTGTCACCTGGCTATGGGTCCAGGCGAGATCAAGCGCTCGATCGGCCATTCGGGCGCTGTTGTATTTTTCAGCAAGAGCAAGCGCTCCCTCACGGCTCTCGGCCATCCCAAGGATGAAGTCGACCCGGACCGTCTCATGCGGATCAAGAGTGACTTCTCGCCGGAGCGCGATGATAGGGTCAAGGACCGGGCCAACTGTGTTTGAAAGTGCCCCGGTCTCCTGCAGGGCGACGGGACTCGTGAGGGTGCGTCCGCGCCCGATGAATCGGCTGTGATCAGTCTCGCAGGAGATATGGCCCTGCTGCCCACCCTGCCCGACCAGAAGATGCACGAGCCACGGCGGCTTTTCGGTTTCCGAACGGGCACGGCGGGTGCAAAGGATCGCGGGATACTCGGCGACGAACTCGGTCTGAACGAAAAGATTGCTGAAAGCGGGGTGCGTCGCATCGGCTGCGGCTGCGGCCAACACAACTTCCGCATAACTCGTTAGCTCGATAGTCCGAGGTTTTTCCGAATGATTGGTCAGCGTCACGCGACGCAGTTCCACATCATCCTCGGGTGAGACGCTGATCTCGCTATGCACCTCGATGCCGAGGTGGCGCTGGCGGAACTCGGCACGCGCTTGGGTGAAAATCGCCTGGTAGTTTTTCGTGGACTTGAGGGTGGGTTGATAACTCGTAGACCAAAATTCTCCGGTTTCCGCATCACGCAGATAAATGAACGAACCCCAGCAATCGCGCGTGGCGTCTTCCCGCCAACGCGTAACTGCGAGATCGTGCCAGCGACTGGATCCGCCGCCCGCGCTGCTGATAGTCACATGGTAACGGCCATTCGACATGAGATGAACGTCCGGCGTGGGAAGGCTAGGATTCGTGATAACCCGCATGATGCCCTCGCCGGCCGTAGTGAGCTTGCGTGTTTGCTCGGTGGTCCAATTCTCGGACAAAACGTCGACGACAGTTCGCGAGACACGCTCCTGCAAAAGGAGTTGAGTAGCTTTCAGTAAAGAACACGCATGGAAGCGTCGCTGCATCGGCTGATCCCTCAGCACGTAGTCCAGCGCCAGAAGGCTCATGCCCTGGTGATGGACCATAAATGACTGGACAGTGACGCTTGATTGCCCTGGCGGGAGGCGGGAGGGAGTATAATCAACCGCCTCGTAAAACCCGTAATTACCCAAGCGGCCTTCCGTCTTGAGACGCACGAGATTATCGCAGGCAACTCGGGGAGTGACCATCAAGGCCATCACCGTCGCGTAGGGAGCGATCACCTGATCGTCACCCAGTCCACGCTTCAACCCCAGGCCAGGAACGCCAAAGGCACGGTATTGATAGTTAAGGTGAAGGTCTACGCGGTTATACCCCGACTCGGAAACGCCCCAAGGGATGCCGTGCGACCGGCCATAGCCAATCTGATGTTCGACCGCGCCGCGACAGGTCTGCTCGAGCAATGTATTCTCGTAATTGGGCATCACAAGCATCGGCATAAGGTATTCGAAAAGTGATCCGCTCCACGAAGCCAGCACAGGTCGCCCATGCGCCGCGATAAGCAAGCGGCTGAGCGAGAACCAATGATTCTGCGGCACCTGCCCCTGCGCAATGGCGACATAGCTGCACAGCCGCGCTTCGGAAGCCAGCAGATCGTAGAAGCTGGCGTCGCGGCGTCGCTCCTCGACATTATATCCGATGGAAAAAAGTTCACACCGTTCGTCGAACAAAAACGTGAAATCCATGTTCGCCAACTCATTGCTCTGGCGAGCCAGCGTCTCGAGATCAAGAATTCGTTCGCCTGCACGATCGCTGGCCAATTGCAGACAGGGAAGCAGTTCGGCGAGCCATTCTCGGACCTGACTGGAGGGACTGCGCTGCAACGCCTCTTCAATCAAAGGGCAAAGCGACTGGCGGAGTTCCGCCACTTCGCGGAGGGTGATTACATGGTCAAGGCGGGCAATCTTTTTGGTCAACTCAGGTTCTAGAGCTGCGCTCTTCCAATCGTGGGACGTAAAGGCAAGCCAGGGGGCGACGAAAAGCAAATCCGTAATATGCGCGCGAGTATCCCGAATAAATGCTTCGAACCACCAGCAGGCTAGGTCCGGAGCAGTCGGCGGAAGAGAAATTTTCGCGGCCAGATCCGCCACATGCTGCAGCCGGATATATCCCGCGCGCAAAGCGGACGGCGCACTGTGGAGTTCCGCATTTAGGACTTCCAGCTCCAAATTTTCCGATTCGCCAAGGATTGCCGCCGTGTCACGCAATCCCGAGAAAACTTCCGGATCGAGCAGACTTTGCCCGGCGAGTTCGCCAAGACCGGGAGCAAGCGTAAGCAGATGGCCCGCGAGGTTTCCGCTATCGACACTGGATACATAGAACGGCCGTAGCGGCTGCAGGGAACGCGTGTCGTACCAGTTGTAAAAATGGCCACGATATTTTTCCAGTCGGTGCATTGTCGCGAAGGTATCCTTCGTGCGCTGGATCAGACCGCCCACCGAGAGATGACCAAGATCGCGCGCGGTCAGGTTGGACAATAAGGCGAGGCCGAGATTTGTTGGCGAGGTGCGAGTGGCCAGGCGTGGTACCGGTGCTTCCTGATAGTTGTCTGGTGGCAGCCAGTTGTCTTCAGCGGTGACGAATGTCTCAAAATAGCGCCACGTCCTCCGAGCCGTCTTGCGCAAGAAGGCGATTTGATCCGGAAGAAGCTCCAGCCCTGATCCCATGGTGGGCTGGCTGATTCTCCAGGCGACCACCGGCGAGATCAGCCAAAGCCCGAGGAAAGGAAACGCGAGCAAGGGCGTCCCCCCATGAAAAACGAGCAATATCGCCATAATCGCGAGAGCAACCGGCGGCGCGGCCCCAAGAGTCAGGAAGGAACCGGCAAGATCGATTCGCGCGGCCCGGGCGGCGTCAGAAGACGTCTTCCACTCCAGTTGGCGCTTATGGGTGACTAGCGAGCGCCAAAGCGTTCGGACGATGGCGTCCAGGCTGGTGGCTGCCTCATAGGGGAGGAAAACTACGGCGAGAAAAACCTGCGCAAGATGCCGCCCGCCTGATTTCATCAATACACCCGGCCAATATCGCAGCAGTGGAATTTCCGCAGGCACACGAATCAACTCCACCGCTACCGACACGAAACCCGGCAACACCATAAGCGCCAGCATGAGCAGCGTAGCTGGCGCCGAAAGGGCCGGCAGAAAAATCCAGAAGCCCGCGAGAAACGCGATCATCGCCATCGGCACCAGACTGCGGCGCAGGTTATCTAGGATCTTCCACCGCGACAAACGCGAAAGAGGATTGGTGATGCTTGCACCACCCGGCCCTGGCACTCGCGGCATCGTCCAGCGTGCGATTTGCCAGTCGCCGCGAATCCAACGATGCCGGCGGCTCACGTCCGTCGTGTAGTGCGAGGGATAGTCTTCATAGAGCTCGATGTCGGTGACGAGCGCGGATCGGGCGTGGCAGGCCTCGATCAAATCGTGGCTCAAAATTGCATTCTCGGGAAATCGTCCCACGGACGCCTGCTCGAAAGCCGCCACGTCGTAAATCCCTTTTCCGATGAAGGTTCCTTCCGCAAAGAGATCCTGATACACGTCCGATGCCGCACGAGTGTACGGATCGATGCCGACCTCTCCGGCAAAGAGCCGGACAAACCAGGATCGCCCTGCACTGGGCAGGCTCACCCCGATACGTGGTTGAAGAATGCCGTATCCTTCGATGACGATGCCTTTGATTGGATCAAATTTCGGGCGATTTAACGGATGCGCCATTGTGCCCGCCAGTTCGCGCGCAGTATCGCGTGGGAGTTGCGTATCGGTATCGAGCGTGATGACGAATTTCATCGTGTCCAGGAGGCATCGGTCGCCGATGATCTCGGAAAAACGTTCACCAGAAGCTCCGAGCAGAACCGCATTGAATTCCTCGAGCTTGCCTCGCTTGCGCTCGTAGCCCATCCAGCAACTCTCGGATTCGTTCCAGCGCCGGGGACGATGGAGAAGATAAAAAATTCCGGGACGGTCACCATTATACTGAGCGTTTAGCAATTCGATACCAGCTCTCGCCTGCTCGATCAGCAATGAATCCAGTGGCATGGTTTCGCTGGCGGCGTCCGGAAAGTCTGTCAAAAGGGCGAAGTAAAGATTCTCGTCCCGATTAGCGAGATAATGGATCTCTAAAGTTTCAATGAGATGCGCGACGTCTTGCGTGCTCCCGAGCATCGTCGGGATCGCCACGATTGTGCGGGATGTGTTTGGAATTCCCGCGGAATAATCCAGCCGCGGCAACAGGTGTGGCGTGATTGTCAGCGTGGAAAGCAAATTCACCAATGCGACTGCCAGTTGGCTGCAGCAGATGAGGAAGAGCACGGTGAAAATGATAAGCCCCGGAATCGGAACGCCCGCCTCCGCCAACTGCCCAAAGAAAATCAGCGTCGCCAGGGTGGTAATCCCTCCAATGCTGCCAGCGTAATACATCATCGGAAAACGCTGCACACAACGTGAAAACGCCTTGCGCCATGGAGTCCGCATTTTGGCCGCACTTTCCAGCGAGGCACGCCCTTGACCAATGAGGTAATAGCCGACATGCGAGGCACGATCGTCCGGACCTGGGCGAGCCGCGTGCGCGGAGGCGAGGTCGATGGCCATGTCGGCCACCTGCGTTTCTTCAAACTTGCTGGCGGTTGCGATCGTCTCTACGACGTGTCGGTAACGATCCCTCGTGGCAAAATCCATCATTCCGTAGATGGATGGAGGATCCTTCCGCAGTGTCCGCTCGACCTGGCTCATGGCTTCGACAAAATCCTTCCAGTTCACCGCGCTGAGAAACCGAAGGCTGAGAATGCTATGGCTGATGGAAACCTGGTCGGCCGCCTGCATCTGGCTTTCCTGATGCACAAGTTGCTCGATGGACGCGCCCTGCTCGGCGAGCTTTTGCTCCAGCCAATTTCGCACCCAATTCATGACGGTGCTTTGCTGAGAAAGCCGCTGGCTGAACTCCGCAACGAAAGAGCTGGAGAGCGGAATGTCTGACCGGGCCATCTCCGCCATCACGATTACAAGATCCGAGGGATTCTTCTCCGCGATCTCCTGCAAGCGATTCATCCATTGGTCCGCCAGATCACGGTCGTGCCGGGCCACGCGCAACCGCGATGTGACGCGTTGCAGATTTTCAATAAGCGCAAGCCGCAACATGATCGGGATCGCCCAGAGCTCGCCCAGCTTGAGCGGGGTGACGCTCTGGTACGAAGACACGAAGGCACTGAGATGCTCAACGTCGATCTGCGCGTCGACATGAGAGATCAGCTCGAGAACAATATCGTAAACGCGAGGCAGCTGGGCCGATGCCCCGGCATGCAATCGCGGCAGCTCCTGGCTATAGCTCTTCGGCAGATGGCGCCGGGCCATCTGGATCTGTTCCTCGATGAGAAAATAATTGTCGAGCAGCCACTCTGCCGCATGCGTGACCCGCCGACCCTGGTCGACGGCCTGCGTCTCACGATTAAAGCTCCGCAGGCTCTTTTCGTTTTGATCGAGCCTGGCGAGAAGGTGATTGGACCCCTTGCTGACAAAGACGTCGTGACTCTCGGCCAGAACCATCGCGTGGCGGATCAGCTGGTCGAGACTGTACAACTCCCCACGCAGCGGTTTCTCGCTAACGTGTAGTCGTGGGTGCGTTAATTTCGATTTCCAATCTTGCAGACGCGATGACACAGCTCCACTCTCGCCGATTTCACCCGAAGCGACATCTATTTCGGCGAATATGATTTTTCGATGTCCGTTTTTCTGCGCGTTTTCAAAGCGGTCGCTGCTGTCAGGGTGCCCTAAATTGAAGAATACCCCGATCGCCTTGATACACCCCTAGCCCCTGCCGAGGGTTCATCGAGGTTGCAAAGCGATCGCCCCATCCCTACTGTCCGCTCAGAATGGCCGCTCTCGAAGAAATCATCACCACGTCGACCCTTGCGGCACGTCCCCCTCGGAAGCCGCCCGTCGAAGCCATGATGGCGGCTTACGATGCCCTTAGTAAAAAAAGCTCTCGGACGATCCGGAGCATCTCTTGGGAACCCTCGTCGAAGTCGCGATGACGCTCTGTGGCGCGGAGTCGGTCGGCATCAGCATATCGGAAAATGCAGACGGGGAGCCTGTTTTCCGATGGAAGGCGGTCGCGGGCCAGTTTGGATCTTTGCTAAACCAGACGCTCCCGCGCTACCACAGTCCTTGTGGCGTGGTGATGGATCGGGAACAACCCGTTCTCATGAGTCTTCCGGAGCGATACTACACCTACCTTCTGAACGTGGTTCCAAAGGTTGAAGAAGTTCTCCTGGTCCCCTTTTCGATTCGAGGCACGGTTCGCGGAACGCTTTGGGCGGTCTCGCATAGCGCCGAATGTCGATTTTCCACGGACGATCTCGAGACTCTGAAACGGCTAAGTGCTTTTGCGGCAGCGGGCTATCAGGCCCATCTCGCGACCGTCGAAGCCCTCAAAGCAGGCGAGGACCTTAAACATGCCCATGCTGAATTGCAGCTGGCCGAGACGCGAAAGGATGATTTTATTGCAATCCTGTCGCACGAACTGAGAACGCCACTGACAGCCATTCTCGGTTGGAGCCAATTGCTCCAGCGCAATAACGATCTCCCGGAGGATGCTCGCCAGGCAACTGCGACGATCCAACGCAATGCCCGGCATCAAGCGGAACTGATTGAAGACCTTCTCGACATGAATCGAATCTTGTCCGGGAAATTGAGGCTTTCGCTACAATCCATGGACCTCGTCGATGCTATCGACACAGCACTCGACTCCATTGGCCCGAGCGCGAAGGACAAAAGAGTCGAATTTCATAGCGAGACCGATCCCGAGGCGCGGATGATCAATGGCGACAAGGCACGCATTCAGCAAAGGTGGAAAGTCCTCCAATGGACTTGGTCTTGCGGTCTGCAAGGAACTCGTTGAAGCACATAGCGGCCGGCTTTGGGTCGAACCTGAACAGGCGAAAGGAGCGGTGTTTTCCTTCTCAATCCCCATCGGGATCCATCCTACAGACTCGGGTGACTTTCAGCCTCTGGAACATGCACCAAGTGAAGTAACCGATGATGACGGAGTTGAGATGGCAAACACTCCAAGAGAAAGCGCTCGCCGTCCTGGATTACGAATCTTCAATCGGTCCGTCCGCCTGGGGATTTTGCCAGCGGTCGCCCATTGCTTGCAACCATTCCTTGGTTTTCTCCTCCAGTTCTCGAGGAAGAGGACAGGGTATGAGCCTGAACTCACGCGCGACCGTATCCAAGTAAGCACCACCAAGCCACACACTGCCGTCCGGTTGAGAAGTAACGAGAACAGGCACCCGCTGCCCCTCCAGTCGAACGTAGCAAATTTGATCCAGTTTATCTTCGCTGTGCGGCCAAGCGGCGAGATGACTTGGCACGTGCTTGTCAGCAGATGAGTGGTCACGCTTGGCATAATAAACCGGATCTGAACATTCGACACGCTGCCGGCCACAAATCAGGGTGATGGTTTTCACAAACTCCTCTGATGCTCTTTCAGTAGAAATGGACTGGTGAATCTGAAACTTCGCGAGACCCCGACTGTTCTCCAAGAGAACTGGAAATTTTGTGCATCATGCCTAACCATACATGGCCTTTTGCCTTTTGTCTGATTTAACTGTGTCCATCCCTCTCGGGATTCGTCCAAATTTTCATTCCTGGAAGGCAATGTCGAAACACGCTTCGCCATCAGTGTTTGGTTGGAGACGGACGAGAGCGAAAGTCTCCGCCGATTCGTCTAATTGCAACGTCGCAGGAAGGTCGAGGGGCATTCGAAGGTCCTGTAGGTTTGCCGGGTAGAATCTTCCACCTTCATCCGGACGATCTCTGTAAATCAGAGCATGACCCGGAATTTCGGCATGGCCCGAACACTGCAGGGTTGCACGCTTACGCTGATCTGCCACGCGACCATCGCGTGGAGAGGCGGTGGATTCATCAAGGTTCCGCAATGCTTCTTCGGCACGACGCCAATGAACCCCAGCTTGTCCTGTGGGTTGTTTTTCTTGGAGATAAATGCGGTGCGCTAATCCTTCAATTCTCTCTTGATCAGTATGCTGATGATCCTTCATGCCGCAACATCGTTCTCCGGCGGTTCCATGGGCTCACGACAAACCCTGAGCGATGCCTAGTGCCATATCATGTGAGATCGCGCTGGCGCAGGAGATTTATCGGCCCGAATGTGGTGTCGGAGAATTTTCCGGAGCCAACCGCTGGATTCCATCTGAGAATTATGAATACACCCCGTCCCAAATCCCGCGCACCCATGCAACGGTACGAATCCCCTCAGGAAACCGAAGCCGCTGTTGAACGGATTCATGCCCAGTTCGAACACACAAAAAGTTCCCTCAATAAAATGAAAGAGGCTGATTCAGGGACGGACGCTCTTCTAAAGTCGACCTTGCAGTCCCTGCTTGATGCGCGTAAGGCCATCACCTCGGTTCGCAAGGAACTTGGCTCCGCCATCGCGGCGCTTCGTCGCATATCGCCGAGGAAATAGCTGGTGGAGGGCGGAACTTCGACCTGTCCGTATTGACCAATTACCTCTGTGAAAACACGATTTCTTGTGAATTAGCTTGTTGTTTCCAAAAAGAGGTCTCTAGTGCTCTCAGAGATATATAGCCCTTGGGGCCTTGGTAGATTGCTAGTTGTGCTTGAAGCGGGACGATACCGCATGTTGTGAGTGGCGATTTGAAATCCGATCATCGGAAACAGCCGCAGAGACAATTCTCCACAAGAACAACAATTATATTATGTCCACCAAACTCTACGTCGGGAACCTTTCCTTCGAAACGAATCAAACTGATCTTGAGCAGCTTTTCTCGGGAGCTGGAACCGTTCGAGAAGCCTCCATCATTCAAGATCGAGAGACGGCCAGGTCACGCGGCTTCGCTTTCGTGACGATGGCCACAAACGAAGAAGCCCGGGAAGCCACCGAGAAGTTCGACGGCTATTCACTGCAAGGCCGAAACCTGAAGGTCAACGAAGCTCAGGAACGAACCAGCACTGGGACCGGCAATCGTCCGGCTCGCCGCTGGTAATCCATTTGTGCCGGAGATTCGTTTTGGATCTCCGGCGCGATCCCAGCATGACAGATTCTCCTACTGATGTTGGACAGCCAACCGATCCAGCAGCACAACCTTCTCGTGAACCCTCATGGCGAGCGGCACTCATGCCCTTTCATCGATCGGTTTTTCTGCGCAGCCTTTGGCAACTGACGAACACGCTCGGCGGTTATGCGCTGCTATGGACGCTGATGTATTTCACGTCGCAAATATCCCTCTGGCTCACGGTGCCATTTGCCGTATTGGCCGGAGGCTTCCTCGTGCGCATTTTCATTATTTTTCACGATTGCACGCACAACTCGTTCTTTCGCTCCGGCCGAGCCAATGAATGGTGGGGCTTTCTAACGGGCGTGCTTTGTTTTACACCTTATCACCATTGGAAATGGGAGCACACGATTCATCACGCTCACTCCGGCGACCTCGACCATCGAGGGTTTGGCGATGTTTGGACGCTCACCGTCGATGAATATCTGAAGGCATCCGCCTTCACACGCTTTCGCTATCGCATCAATCGGAACCCAATCATTCTTTTCATTATAGCGCCAATTGTGCTGTTTCTTTTCCTTCAGCGCGTACCCTCGGCTAAGGCAAGCACTCGGGCAAAGTGTTCAGTGCATTTGACCACACTAGCCATCCTCGGTTTGGGCCTCGTTCTTTCCAGTATCTTCGGATTTGGCTCTTACCTTGTCATGCAACTTCTGGTTCTCTTCGTTGCTGCCTCTGCCGGTGTTTGGCTATTCTATGTGCAGCACCAGTTCGAAGGGGTAGCATGGGAACGCCATGAAAATTGGGACTTCGCGGAGGCCGCCCTGCGCGGCAGCTCTTTCTATCGTCTTCCAAAGATTCTTCAGTGGTTCTCTGGCAACATCGGCTTTCACCACCTGCACCATCTCAGCCCCCAAATTCCCAACTACCGCCTCGAGGACTGCCATGAATCGCATCCGATGTTCAATACAGTTGCTGAGGTGACCCTGCGGTCGAGCTTAAAATCCTTTCAGTTTCGCTTGTGGGACGAACAGGATCGCCAACTAGTCGGATTCGGCCATTTGAAGATACGAAAAATGCAGCTTCAATCCATTCTGGAAAAAAATCTCGTCCTGTAAATTCTCGCGCTCATCATTAATCAGATGCCTAGGCGGGAGTACGGCTGCGATACGCGCAGGAGTTTGAGTAGGCCCATCAGTGCAAAAAAGGATTGCGAAATCCTACCTCCAGTCGCCCGTTTCCGAAGAAAGGTGAGGGTGTTCATGGGTCTTATTGAAAGCCAATTCCGGAAAACAGCTGCTGGTTGTTACTAGGCGGGCGTCCGTTGCCCTATAGCGGAAATTCTTTTTGAGCCGTTTGGCCTAGCAAAAGAAAAGTCATTCAGCAAAAACTGAATTCTGGGTGGTTTCTGCAAGGACAATAGTGGAGCTCTACGCGATCAGCGAACCTTCATAACGACCGACAAAATCAACATGAATTAATAGTTTCACCTTTCTGCAGTTGAACATTTGCATTCAATTCGACCATCTCCAACTATGGAAATAAGGGTCCTACCATTCACCAAATCCGCCTTTCCGATCAAATTTGACTGTGCCCGCGAAAATGCTATTTTGTGCCCGTGAGTTGCTCAGGACGCACAACATGCTCACATTGCACAGGTTAAGGGAGCGCCTCTAGAGGCAAGATAAATTCTCATAACCTGAAGGTCGTAGGTTCAAATCCTACTCCCGCAACCAATTTTAACCCTCTGGGAGTCTGAAGCTTCCAGAGGGTTTTCCTTTTTGGAAAGAAGCACAATCCGAGCCAGGGCAATTACCCTGCCGCGTCTTCGCGATATTTCGCGTATCGCGCCCGCTGTTCGGGGGTCAGGTTGGCGGGGTCGAAACGCGGGTCGGGGAGGTGGTTGATCCGTGAATAAATGACGTGGGCCATGTCCTTGGCTGCGTTTTTCATGTGTTCGGCGCGTTCTCCCTGGAAAAGTTCGTCCACGGTAGCGCGGAAAAAATCGAGCCATCTCTGAAACCGCGCCCAGTCCATCGGCGTCTCGGCCAGGAGATCGGCATGAACGCGCAAGGGATTTCCCCGGAAACCGCCGCTTCCAAAAAGCACCGTCTGCCAGAAGGAATACAGTTTGGGCAGATGAACCTCCCAGTCCACTTTTGCGATGTCGTCGAAGATCGGCCCAAGCAAATCATCCGCGCGGACTTTCGCGTAAAAGCGATCGACGATCCGCTCAATTTCCGGACGTCCTTCCACATCCGGCAACGGGTGCGGCGAACGACTCATGCGGCGGCCGGTTCCAATTCCTGCCGGGGTCCGAAAAACTCGAAATGAACCTGGGAGGCGGGAATTCCCCATTTCATCAAGTTGTGATAAATCGCGATCATGAATGGCCGGGGGCCGCAGAAATAATAATCGGCGTTTCGCGTGGGGGCCAGGCTTTCCAGCAGTTCCGCGTCGATCAGCCCCTCGCTATCGTGCCAACCCTTCGCGCGGTCTTCGGCGGTGGCCTCATTGTAGCGATAATGGACCTTCAATTGGCGGTGCTCGCGCGACAATCCGCGCACGAGATCGCGAAAGGCGTGGGTCCGGCCATTGAGCGCGCCGTGAATAAAATAAACCTCGCGTTTCGGCTGGGTGCGCAGCGTGCTTAACAGCATGCTCAGCAGGGGAGTAATCCCCACGCCCGCCGAAATCAACATGAGCGGACGATCATGGTATTCGTCCGGATTGAGAACAAACTCGCCGCAAGGCGGTCCGATTTCGACCTCGGCCCCTTCGCTTAATCCGTGCAGATAATTGGACACGAATCCTTGTGGCTCCCGCTTGACGCTGATCCGGAAGCAATTTTCGCCGGGCGCATTGGAAAGGCTGTAGTTCCGCAGGGTGGTTCCATTCCGGGGATGCGGCACGCGCACGGTGAGGTATTGGCCGGGTTTGAAATGCGGGACGCCTCCACCGGGGACCGGTTCGAGATAGAAGGAAGCAATGACCTCGCTCTCCACGATCTTGCGCCTGATTCGGAAGGGCTTGAATCCCTCCCATCCGTTCACCGCTCCGGCGTGCTCCGTGTAGATCTGCCGCTCGCGCGCGATCAGGATGTCCGCCAGAAACCCGTAGGCTTCCTCCCACGCGGCGAGCACTTCCTCCGTGGCGCCCTCGCCGAGCACCTCCTGGATGGAACCGAGCAGGTTTGTCCCTACGATCGGGTAATGTTCCGGCAGAATGCGGAGGGAGGCGTGTTTTTGGGCGATGAGTTCGACGGCTCCTCCCAGCACTTCGAGGTTGTCAATATTGGCCGCGTAAGCGCAGATGGCGGCGGCCAGCGCTTTTTGCTGGGTGCCGGCCGCCTGATTGGTCGGGTTGAAAAGCGGGGCGACCTCGGGATTGCGGCTGAACATCCGGCTATAAAAATGGCGCGTGAGAGCTTCTCCATTCTGTTCGAGAACGGGGACGGTCGCTTTGACGATTTCGATGGTTCGTTGACTTAACATAACGATTCAATCGTTGCCCTTTTCCGAAATCGGTGCGAGCGGGAGAGATGCAAGTTGTGATATAGGTCACATGCGCGCCCGGATTTTTGGGACGCGTTGATTTCCCCAGCTATGATTCCCGTCATGAACCACCTCGCCGAGATGCGCCAGGCCGCCTTGGAATATTCGCTTTCCCTCGCTCCCCTGTTCAGCGGTCTGCCGGAAAAGGATTTGCGGCGGCTTTCCGGCTACGCGGAGATTCGCGCCCTGCGCCGCGGAAGATATCTCTTCCGGGAACGTGATCCGGTCATTGGCTTTTTCGTTGTCCGGCTGGGATTGATCCAGGTGCACCGCCTCGACGCGGAGGGGGGAAAGCAAATCATCCATCTGCTGCATCCCGGTGAATCCTTCGCCGAGCGGGCGATCATGTCCGCGGACGGCTATCCGGCGAACGCCCGGGCGGTGGAGGACAGCGAGGTCATCCTGATTCCCACGGAGCCATTCAAACGCCATCAGCGGGAGCAGCCCGACCTGGCCTGGAGAATGGCGGCATCCTTGAGCCATCGTTTGCGCTCGCTCGTGGCAACCGTGGAAGGTTTGCGATTCAACGATACCGAGACGCGGGTGATTCACTGGATCCTGCAGCGTTGCCCGGCGGGCGCGCCGCGAAAACCGGTGGAAATTTCCGTCGGCATGAGCCAGGCCGAAATGGCAACCGAACTCGCCACGCGGCGGGAAACCCTTTCCCGGATTCTGCGCGGCCTCCGGGCGGCAAAATACATCGAAGTGAAGGGTCGGTTGATTCAGGTGCTCGACGGGCCGGGGCTCCTGCGGTTATTCAACCGAAAAACCTCCGGACGTCGAAGCGGGTGATTTCAAATTCGGCATTTTTTGAAAAATCGCGCTTTGAATATATATCGTATAACGATATAATTGATTTGCCATGCCGGAAATCCCCGATTTGACTCGACGAATCTTGAAACGGCGCAAAATTGTCAGGCAGGTGCATTTTAACATCAGGGCGGTTGGACGAGCGTTGAGCGCCGACCGTTGATCCAAAAAGTGCGCTCCGGTGTTTTGAAGCCTGATTTGCCCACGCTCATCCGCGCCTGCACCGTTTGCGCGGACCGTCTGCCCCATCCGCCGCGGCCGGTTTTTTCCTGCCACCCGAAATCGCGGATTCTCATTATCGGCCAGGCTCCGGGACGGCGCGTGCACGAGTCCGGGATTCCGTGGCTGGATGCCAGCGGGCGCCAGCTGCGCCTTTGGCTGGCGGTGACGGAAAAGGAATTTTATGACCAAACGAATTTTGCCATTCTGCCGATGGGATTCTGC
>Ga0075012_10001581_pt1 | contig 22914 bp, 30 predicted proteins | sample All_14_2_FD_71474 | JGI IMG/M metagenome (GOLD analysis project Ga0075012, IMG submission 71474) | Freshwater microbial communities in response to fracking from Pennsylvania, USA - Allegheny Zone_MetaG_DW_15 | ecosystem: Environmental > Aquatic > Deep subsurface > Groundwater > Drilled...
GGTGACGATCGCCGGCGTGCGCCGCTGGGCCGGAGTCGACGACGCTGCCCGATTGCGCGACGCTCTCGGCACACCCATTCCGCACGGCGTTCCCAGTGCCTTCCTCGAACCGGTACCCGACCCGATCGGCGACCTCGTCGGTCGCTTCGCGCGCACGCACGGTCCTTTCGCGGCGAGCGATGTCGCCGCGCACTTCGGGTTGGGTATCGCGGTGGTCGTGGACGCCCTGCGCCGGCTCGCTGCTGACCGCAGACTCGTCGAGGGCGAGTTCCGTCCTGGCGCCGCCGGCACTGAGTGGGTCGATGCCGAGGTGCTGCGACGACTACGCTCGCGCAGCCTCGCGGCACTCCGTCGCGAGATCGAACCAGTAAGCCACGGCGCTCTCGGGCGCTTCCTCAGTACGTGGCAGCACGTCGGCTCGGCCGCGTCGCGCGAGCCTGTCGTCGAAGCGCTCGCTCCCGTGACCGTGGGGCGCGCGGCTCGCGAGCGCCCGGGGCTCTCTGGCGTCGACGGCGTGTTGCAGGCGATCGAGCAACTTCAGGGCCTTGCCCTGCCTGCGACTGCCTGGGAGAGCCTGGTGTTGCCGAGCCGGGTGCGCGACTACTCTCCCGCGATGCTCGATGAGTTGTGCGCAGCGGGCGACGTGCTGTGGGCAGGCGCTGGAGAGCTGCCCGGTTCGGACGGTTGGGTGGCCTTGCATCTCGCGGAGACGGTGCACCTGAGCCTTCCCGAGCCGATCGACATCGAGCTGAACGACCGGCAGCGCGCCGTGCTCGACGCGCTCGCGGGGGGTGGCGGCTTCTTCTTCCGTCAGCTCGCCACCGCCGTGCAGCAGTCCACAGGCGAGAGCATTGCCGATGCCGACCTCGTTGATGACCTCTGGGGTCTTGTCTGGGCGGGTGCCGTCGGCAATGACACCTTTGCTCCACTGCGGGCACGGCTGGGCGGGTCGAGTTCGCGCACGGCTGGCCGTCGCGCCCCCACTCGGCCTCGCGCGTACCGCGGCTATGCCCGCCCGACGAGCGCGCTGCAGGCGGGGCCGCCCACCGTGGCAGGCCGCTGGAGTCTGCTTCCCGAACGCGATCTCGATCCGACGCGGCGAGCCGCTTTTGCGGTGGATGCCCTGCTCGAGCGCCACGGCATCGTCACGCGCGGCGCGGTGCAGGCCGAGGGTCTGCGCGGCGGCTTCGCCCTTGCCTATCAGGTGCTCTCGCGCCGCGAGGAGGCAGGCTCGGTACGGAGGGGCTACATCGTCGAGGGTCTCGGAGCAGCGCAGTTCGCCCACCCCTCGACGGTCGATCGCGTGCGCACATTCTCGCGCGACGCCGACGCGGCTCCCGCACTGACAGCGATCGTGCTGGCCGCCACTGATCCGGCGAACCCGTACGGGGCCGCCCTGCCATGGCCGGCACCGGCGAGCGATGTCACCCATCGCCCTGGCCGCAAAGCGGGCGCTCTCGTGGCGCTCGTCGACGGTCACCTGGCCGTGTACCTCGAGCGCGGCGGCAAGAGTGCTCTCGTCTATACCGATGACGCCGCAGTGCTCGAGGCGGCCGCCGTCGAGCTGGCGGCGGTCGTGCGAGCGCGGTTGCGTTCGGTGCGAGTCGAGCGCGTCGATGGGGCGAGTGCGATCGGCACACCGCTGGGCGACGCCCTCGTGGCGGCCGGCTTCGTCGTCACCCCGCAAGGCCTGCGGCTGAGGCTGTGAGGTAGCCCGATGCCCGAAGGCGACACCGTGCACCGCCTCGCCGATCGACTCCACGCCGCGCTGGCGGGTCTCGACCTGGCACGCAGCGACGTGCGCGTGCCGCGATTCGCGACGGTTGACCTCGCGGGCCAGCGGGTCGACGAGGTCGTCGCCCACGGCAAGCACCTGCTCATGCGACTGGACGAGGTCACGGTGCATTCGCACCTCAAGATGGAGGGTGCCTGGCACGTGCATCCTCTCGGCACCCGATGGAGTCGGCCGGCCCACGAGGCCCGCATTGTGCTCGAGACGGCGCCCAGCACTCGCGGCACCGTGGATGCTCCGCCCTTGCAGGCTGTCGGCTTCGCGCTCGGCGAGCTCGACCTCGTGGGCCACGACGCAGAGCACGAGGTCGTCGGGCACCTCGGGCCCGACCCGCTGCGTGACGATTGGAATCGCACCGAAGCACTGCGGCGACTCACGGCGCAGCCCTCTCGGCCGATCGGGCTCGCCCTTCTTGATCAGCGCGCGGTAGCGGGCTTCGGCAATGACTATCGCAACGAGGTGCTCTTCTTGCGTGGAGTGCTGCCCGAGACTCCCGTCGCCGAAACCGACGTTGAGGCCGTGCTCGACCTCGCGGTGCGACTCATCCGCGCGAATCGCGACCGAGCCGAGCGCGTGACGACCGGCAACCTGCGCCGCGGCGAGCGCCTCTGGGTCGCCCACCGCGACGGTCGCCCGTGCAGGAGGTGCGGCACGCGCATCGAGCGCGGCCTGCTCGGCGACGACCCGACGAGCGAGCGCATCACGTGGTTCTGCCCCCGCTGCCAGCGCTAGAGCCCGCGACCCTTCTGCGTCTTTCCCGCCTGCGTCTTTCCCTCCTGCTCTCGCCTTCCCCTGCTGCACCACTCCCGCCAAGAGCTCCACTTCACGCCCCGCACAAGGTCACCAACGACCATCATGGAGAGTCCCTTCCACAACCGCGGAGGCGTCTTCCACAACCGCGGACGTGTCTTCCAGAACCACGGAACCTGCTTCCATAACTACGGACGTTTCATGCGATCGGCACCGACACCCTCGAACTCGCCAGGAGCCGCCCATAGCTCCATCCGCGGTTGTGGAAGCGACCTCCGTGGTTCTGGAAGACGCGTCCGTGGTTCTGGAAGCGACCTCCGTGGTTCTGGAAGACGCGTCCGTGGTTCTGGAAGCGACCTCCGTGGTTCTGGAAGACGCGTCCGTGGTTCTGGAAGCGACGTCCGTGGTTGAAGACGCGTCCGCGGTTCTGGAAGATGCGTCCGCAGTTGTGGAAGCAGCCTCCATCGTCGCGGAAGCAGGCGACACGTGAGTCGAGCCCGCACGCTAGCGTCGACTCCATGCTCTCCGCTCCGTTCCGAGCAACTGCAACCCTTGCCGTTCTCGCCCTCGTCGGCTCGCTCGACGGGTGCCTGGCGGTGAGCGACGGCGGCGAGACGACCAACCTCGAGGGCGAGACGTCGACCGTCGAAGGCACCGGCACCATCACGAGCATCGTCGACGGCGATACTGTGCGACTCGAGGTCGACGGCGTTGAGCTTAGGGTGCGGCTCATCGGCATCGACACGCCCGAAGTACACCCCGAACTCGAGTGCTGGGGCGATGAGGCGACTGCGGCGCTCGAACAGCTCGCGCCCGTCGGCTCGAGGGTGCAGTACTCGTATGATCGCGACCCGCGCGATCCCTACGACCGAGAGCTGCTCTATCTCACAAACACAGACGGCACCTTCATCAACCTGGCGATGGTCGAGAACGGTGACGCCGAAGCGGTGCTCTTCGAACCCAACGATGCCTACTGGCCCGAGCTGCAGGCCGCCCAGCGCGAAGCACGGGGTGCGGGCCTCGGCCTCTGGGCAAGCTGCTAAATCGGCTCGATGAGCTGGGGTCCGTCGCCGCGCAACGGCGCCACAGCGTGCAGTTCGAGGCGGCTGAGCACCTGATCACTCTCTGCCACCACCATGTCGACGAGCGCCTGATCGCCTTCGACCGTCGGGTCGAGCCACTCGTCCCACACCTCTCGCGGCAGCATGACAGGGGCGCGATCATGGATGCTCGCGGCCGGCCCGTGCGCCGCTCGCGTGAGCATCGTGCACGTGAGCACCCACGGGCCAGGCTCTGCGCCCTCGGCGACCGGCGCTCTCCACCAGGAGTAGAGCCCGGCAAAGGCCAACTCGCCCTCGACAGGGTCAAAGATGTAGTGCGGTGTCTTGGTCGAGCCCACGGTGTGCCACTCGTAGTACCCGTCGGCCGGCAGAATCGCCCGTGAGCGCACAACGGCGTTCTTGAAGGTGCTCTTCTCGCTGACCGTCTCGCTCCGCGCGTTGAATGTCGGATACTTCGACGTGAGCTCGGTGGCCCACCGGGGCACGAGCGACCAACGCGCAGAGGTCACGAGGCGCGAAGGCATTCCTTCCGGGTCGTCTTTCGGAACCCGGTCAACGACGATCGGCACGTTCTGGGTCGGCGCAATGTTCCAGCTCGGTGGCATCGCCACGTCGTCGACCTCGTCAGCCTCGAAGTAAGCGCCGAGCTCTTCGCCGCTCTTCGTGTTCGCGTAGCGACCGCACATGGTCAGCCCTCCCGGCTTGTAGCTGCGAGCGCCGCGCGCAAGCGATCGGCCTCGACGCGGTAGATGGTGTGCACTGCACCGTCGATGAGCACCACGGGAATCTCATCCCAGTAGCGGTCGTGCAGCTCAGCATCGTCGAGGATGCTCTGCTCGAGCATCCTGACACCAGGAAACTCGCTCAGCACTGACTCGATCACGGCGCGCGCGTCATCGCAGAGATGGCAACCCGGCTTGCCGACAAGGGTAACGAGTGGCGAGGGCACGCCTCCAGCCTAGGCACCTGCCTATGCTGGAGGCGATGTCCACTCCCGTCGCCGCCGCCGGTCCAGCATCGCCCGAGTCTGACGGGCGACCCGTGATCGCCTTCTTCGACGTCGACAACACGCTCATGCGCGGGGCGAGCGTGTACCACTTGGGCAAGGCCGCGTGGCGTCGCGGATACGTCGGCGCGCGAGACATCGCTCGCTTCGCCTGGCAGCAAGCACGCTTCATCTCGGTGGGTGAGAACACTCAGCACCAACTCAGTGCACGTGACCGGGCTCTGGAGCTCGTCGCAGGACGCACCGAAGTCGAACTCGCCGAACTCGCGGCCGAGACCTACGACAGCCGCGTTGTGCGGCTCTTGCTGCCCGACATCGTCGCCCTCGCGCACGAGCACATGGCGCGCGGGCACGAAGTCTGGCTCATCACCGCCACCCCTGAAGCTTTTGCGATCGTCATGGCCGAGCGTCTCGGGCTCACGGGAGCAATCGGCTCACGTATCGAAAGCGTCGACGGGGTGTTCACCGGCAAGCTGCTCGGCCACGTCATGCATGGCGCGCACAAGGCCGACGCCGCTGCCGCCCTCGCGAGCGAGAAGGGCGTCGCCCTCGCCGACTGCTGGGCATACAGCGACTCGCGCAATGACATTCCCCTGCTCGAGCTCGTCGGTAGCCGCATCGTCGTCAACCCCGACGCGGCCCTCGCGCGCTACGCGGCAGCGCGAGGCTGGCCTGTAGTGCGCGCCCGTCCCTGACAGGCAGAGGCCCAGACAGTCAGAGGCGCGGCCAGGCAGAGGCGCGGCCAGGCAGAGGCGCAGACGGGTGCCAACGCAGACGACGAAGGCGCCCGACCGAACGGCCGGGCGCCTCGCCACGCGGGTGATTCCCCTACTTCTTGTTGCGACGCTGGTGACGCGTCTTGCGCAGCAGCTTGCGGTGCTTCTTCTTCGCCATCCGCTTGCGGCGCTTCTTGATGACTGAACCCATGAAAATCCTCTTGAATCGTGGTCAGAACGGGAGAACGGCCCGTTCAGGACCGTGCGATGTACCGACCGAGTCTACCCGACGTCGGAGATCGGTGTTTCGATGGCCGTGACCACCGCCGACTCGGGAATGCGGAAGCTACGTCCGAAGCGAATCGCAGGCAGTTCGCCAGCGTGCACCATGCGGTACACGGTCATCGACGAGACGCGCATCATCTCTGCCACTTCGGCCACGGTGAGAAACCGCACGTCGGAGAGATCCCGGGTCATCAGGCTGCCTTCCGGCCATCACGGCACCCCACCCGTGTGGCAGGAGTGCATGACGTTCAGGTTAGGGGCTGGTGTGACAAGTGTAAAGACGCGAAAGAACTGGCTCCGTCGGTGAATGGATGCCCACCCCAGGCCGCGATGAGGCTCTAGCCCTCGTCGTCCCGCTTCCACGGCAGTCGCTTCGCCACGGCCTCTTGCACGTCATGCAGCTTCTCTTGCGCCTCGTGGATGACGGTGCGCGCTTGATGCGAGGCGCCAGCGGCGACTCGCCCCACCGTCGACCCGGCTGCCGCGACGTCGGCACCCGCCCAGGCGGCGAAGGCGGTGGAGCCGACCGAGCCGAGGTCGTCGTTGAGGAAGGGCAGCACGAAGTCTTCGACTTCTTCCAGTGGCCTCGCGTCGACGCGGTAGTACCGGTGCTGTCCGTCTTCGCGCACTGTGACGAGACCGTGATCTCGCAACACCTTGAGGTGCTTCGACACTGTCGGCTGCGTCGCGTCCATGCGGTCGACAAGCTCGCTCACGCTGAGCTCTCCGACACCGTCGGGCCCTGAGGGATTCGCCTCGAGGAGGTGTTGCAGCAGTTCACGACGCGTGGCGTCGGCGATCACGTCGAAGATGTCGGCCATGACACCAGGCTAGTCAGCCTGCCTGCGGAGTACCATGGCACGCGGTCTGCTGGCCGGTGAGGAGCTTCCATGTCGCAGAGCACCCGCATGGCGGGGAATCGTCGGGACGAGCCGGCGAGCCCACTGGGACGGCTCTGGCGCACGATCAGCAACTCTGCAACGTCGTCTCCGGCGCGGTTCGCGATTCTCATCTTCACCACGCTCATCGTCATCACGACGCTGCTACTCACCCTGCCCATAGCTCGTGCGGGCGAAGGCTCGGGCACGCCGCTCGCCGACGCCCTGTTCACTGCGGTCTCGGCGATTTGCGTCACCGGCCTCGTGACCGTCGACATGTCGACGCACTGGTCGCCCTTCGGCAACGTCGTCATCATCCTCGCGATGCAAATCGGTGGCATCGGCGTTCTCACCATGGCGAGCATTCTCGGGCTCGTGGTCGCGCGAAAGATGGGGCTGCGCGCCAAGCTCATCGCCGCGAGTGACACCAACGCCGCGCGCGTGCACGCCGGACCCGTCAGTGAATCGCAAGCGGTGAGGCTCGGCGACATTGGAGGGCTCCTCGCGACAGTCGCGCTCAGCGCGATCGTCATCGAACTCGCGGTCACCGCCCTCGTCGTGCCTCGACTGCTGCTCGTGGGCTTTGACCCCTGGACGGCGACCTGGCAGGGCTTCTACATCTCTCTCTCCGCGTTCACGAACACCGGCTTCGTGCCCTTCGTCGACGGCATGGAGCCCTTCGCCGCCGATCCCTGGATGCTCTCGGTGCTCTCGATCGCCGTCTTCCTCGGCGCCATCGGGTTTCCCGTCATCTTCGCCCTCGCGCGCTGGGCTCGCAGTCGCACGCGCCTCGGCCTGCACGCTCAAGTGACGCTCGTCACGACGCTCGCGCTCATCGTGCTCGGAACCGTGGCGATACTCGTGCTCGAGTGGTTCAACACCGCCACGCTCGGAGACCAAGACCCGCTCGTGCGCCCCATGACGGCCGCGTTCACCTCGATCATGTCGAGGTCAGGAGGCCTGAGCACCATCGACATCGGAGCCATGAACGGCTCGACGCTGCTCGTGCTCGACATGCTCATGTTCGTGGGCGGTGGCTCAGCATCCACTGCTGGCGGCATCAAGGTGACGACGCTCGCGGTCTTGTTCTTCGCAGCGTTCGCCGAAGCCCGCGGAGTCGACGACATGGAAGCCTTCGGTCGGCGCATTCCCCACGACGTACTGCGGCTCTCGGTGAGCATCGTGCTGTGGGGCGCGACCATTGTCGCGACGGCGAGCATTCTCGTACTGCACATCACGCGAGCCCCGCTTGACCTCGTGCTCTTCGACGTCATCTCAGCCTTCGCCACCTGCGGGCTCTCGACCGGACTGACGAGCGGAGATCTGCCCGATTCGGCGAAGTACGTGCTCGCGGCCACCATGTGGGCGGGGCGCGTTGGTACAGTGACCCTCGCCGCGGCCCTGGCGGCAAGCCAGAAGCGGCAGCTGTTCCGCCGAGCAGAAGAGAGGCCCATCGTTGGTTGAGCGCATTCGCCACGACGCACCCGTGCTTGTCATCGGGCTCGGAAGGTTCGGGGCCGCCACGGCCGGACAGCTGCAGAGACTCGGCCGCGAGGTGCTCGCGGTCGACGAAGACGCGAACCTTGTGCAGAAGTGGGCTGAACGCGTCACTCACGCGGTGCAGGCCGACGCCCGGTCATTGGATGCTCTGCGCCAGCTCGGCGCGGGAGAGTTCAGCATCGCCGTCGTTGCCACGGGTTCGTCGATCGAGTCGAGCGTGCTCATCACCGCTAACCTCGTCGACCTCAAGATCCCCCAGATCTGGTCAAAGGCGATCAGCCAGTCGCACGGAAAGATTCTCGCCCGCATCGGTGCCAATCACGTGATCTACCCCGAAGCCGAGGCGGGCGAACGTGTCGCCCACCTCGTCTCGGGACGCATGATCGACTTCATCGAATTCGATGACGACTTCGTGCTCGTCAAGATGTACCCGCCGAAGCCGATCAGGGGTCTCTCGCTCACCGATTCGCAAGTGCGCACCAAGTACAACATCACGGTCGTCGGTGTGAAGAGCCCTGGCAAGCCGTTCACCTACGCGACCGAGCAGACGGTGGTGTCGAACCACGACCTCATCATCGTCTCAGGCACCGAAGGCGACATCGACCGCTTCGCCTCTCTCGACAATTAACCCGTCTGCTCCTGTTGCTCCAACCACTGCTCGAACAGCTCTCGGCGTTCGTCGCGGTTCTGATCGCGCTGTTGCTGAAGCTCTTCGTGCCGCTCGATCAGCTGCTCACGTCGGTCGAGCATCTCTTCGAGCTCGTCGCCACGGTCTCCTAGGTGACCAGCGCCGAGCGCTCCGACGAGCGGTCCGCCGGGGCCGGGCAGCAGGCGGCCAACTCCAACGCCTGCCGCGAAGGCGAGGCCGAGAGTGACCACCCCACCAATGACGAGGCCCGTGATCGCGAGAGCCCGCGGCGCACGCGAGCGCGGTTGCGGCGTAGCGGCGGCGGCCGAGGACGCGGATCCTGAACTGGCTTCCGGCGAGTGGGCAGCGCTGCCGGTGGTGTCGTCGTTACTCATCGCTGACTCCTTCGAGAGTGCGCGACCCGATGACTTCGGGTCGATCTTTCGAGAGTCGAGGCGCAGCCTTGGGGCGCCCTATGCCTCGCCTATGCCCCGGCGGCGAGTTCCCTTGCTCGGAGCAATGCGGCTTCTGTCGCGCGCGCGAAAAGGGAGCCGAGTTCCGCCTCTTGCAGAACGGCTATCGCGCGCTCGGTCGTTCCCTTCGGGCTCGTGACACGGCGACGCAATTCGGCGGGGTCAGCCCCGGTTTCTTCGAGCAGCAAGGATGCCCCCGTGAATGTCTGCTGCACCATGAGCCGCGCGACATCGGGCTCGAAGCCGCGCTGCTCGGCCGCGCGCGTGAGCTCCTCAATGAGCAGAAAGACGTAGGCGGGGCCGGAGCCTGAAATCGTCGAGAGGGCGTCAATCTGCGCCTCGGGAAGCTCGATCACCGTGCCGACGGTGCGGAAGAGGTCGTCGGCGAGCGCGAGATGCGCCGCCGTAGCGCGCGCCCCTCCGCTGATGCCCGTGACACCGCGGCCTATGAGCGCGGGAGTGTTAGGCATCGCGCGCACGACCGGGTTGCCCACGACCGACTCCATCGTCGCTGTCGTCACGCCCGCGGCGACGCTCACAATGAGCGCCTCAGGGTGCAGGCTCGTCGCGAGGTCAGAGAGCAACGCCGTGATCTGCGCGGGCTTGACTCCGAGAATGACGAGCCGGGCATCCTGAACCGCCCAGGCGTTCGCATCGGAATCGTGCTCGGTGCCGCGCGCATCGACACCGTCGGCGCGGAGAGCGGCCGCGGAGGCGTCAGTGCGGGTGGTCGCACGCACCGACGCGACCTCGACGCCAGGTTGCCTGAGACCAGCGAGAATCGCTCCGCCCATTGAGCCGGTGCCGAGTATCGCCAGGGAAGGCAGGGATGCGCTCATGCCACGAGTGTAGGTTGGAGGGCAGTCCGGCGAGGCGGACCCCGGCGGCAAAGGAGGCAGTCATGCTCGCATCAGCGATTCGAGAGGCACTGCTGGCTACGGCTGGTGTGCAGACCGTCGACGAAGTCGTCGTGCACGATCTCGCCGATTCGGGCCCACTTGTCGTGGCGAGGCTCGGTTTCGGACCCAACACGCCCACGAGCGATGTTGTTGCGATTCTCTCGCACGTGCGTCGCACCATTCTCGAGGCAGCCCCCGAGACTGCCGATGTCGTGCTCGAACCGACGATCGCGCCGCCCCGCACCGACGGAAACCCGCCAACAGACGTCTTCGTCATCCGCGGCGCCGACTGAGAGAATCGCGACATGGATATCCTTCACTCCTTCCTCGTCGTCGGCCACATGATCGGGCTTGCCGTCATCGTGGGCCCCTTCCTGGTGCAGATGCGCAAGAACGGCGACTTCGCCGTGCTCGCGGTCTTCGGCGGAGCCATTACCCAGCTCGTCACCGGTCTCGCCCTCGTCGGCCTCGCTGAAATGGGAGACGCTGAACTCAACTACGCGAAGATCGGCACCAAGCTCATCATCGCCGTGGTCATCTTCGTGGCGGCGCTCATGGGATGGCTGCGCACGCGCAAGGGCGCGAACGACCGCTCGATCAAGCCGTTCTTCCACGCGGCCGGCGGACTCGCTCTCGTCAACGTGGTGCTCGCCGTCTTCTGGTAGCGGCCCACGCCGATCGCCGGGAATCCCCGGCGCTCAGCGGCGCTCAGCGAAAAAGGTCGCGAGCAACTCGGCACTCTCGCCTTCGTGCACCCCGCCGACGACCTCGCTCACGCGGTGCGGTAGTCGGCGTTCGCGAAGCAGGTCGACGACGCTGCCCGCGGCTCCCGCTTTGGCATCCCAGGCACCGAAGACCACCCGATCGACGCGCGCGGCAAGAATCGCGCCGGCGCAGAGAACACACGGTTCGAGAGTGACGACGAGCGAGCATCCACTGAGCTGCCAGTCGCCCCTCGAGGCAGCAGCCTGACGCAAAGCGACCACTTCGGCGTGCGCCGTCGGGTCGGCATGCAGCTCGCGCTCGTTGCGGCCTCGGCCGATCACCTCGCCCGAAGGGTCGAGCACGATCGCGCCGACCGGAACGTCGCCCGAGGCCAAGGCTGCGCGAGCCTCGTCGAGGGCCGCGAGCATCGCGAGACTGTCGCGCTCGGCCACAGCGGTCATGGCACCCCTTCCGATACGGTGAGCCTATGCGAGTGCACGTGGCCGACCACCCCCTCATCACCCAGAAGCTGACGATGCTGCGTGAGGTGTCGACACCCTCGCCGACCTTCAGGGCGTTGACCGAAGAGCTCGTGACGCTGCTCGCCTACGAGGCGACTCGCCACGTGCGCACCCACGAGGTGACGATCACCACGCCGGTCGCCGAGACCGTCGGCCTCGCCATCAGCGAGCCTCGTCCCCTCATCGTGCCGATTCTGCGGGCAGGCCTCGGCATGCTCGAGGGCATGGTCAAACTCGTGCCAGGTGCCGAGGTGGGTTTTCTTGGAATGGTGCGCGACCACGACACTCTTGAGCCGAGCGTCTACGCCGAGCGCTTGCCCGACCACCTTGAAGGGCGGCAGTGCTTCGTTCTCGATCCGATGCTCGCCACGGGCGGTTCCCTGCTGGCGGCGATCGAGTTCCTTTTCGACCGGGGTGCTGACGACGTCACGGCGATCTGCTTGCTGGGTGCCCCCGAAGGCCTCGAGATGATCGAGAAGGCGACGGCGGGCCGCGATGTCACGATCGTGCTTGGCGCGCTCGACGAGAAGCTCAATGAGAAGGGCTACATCGTGCCCGGCTTGGGCGACGCGGGCGACCGTCTCTACGGCACGGTCGGCTGACCACCGAGCTGCGCACGACTTGACGCTCGTGCGAGCACTCGGGGATACTGACCCCATGACCGTCACCGCGAACACCCTGACCGCCTTCGAGGCCCTGGGGACCGCTGGCATGATGATGCCGGTGCGCAGTGACGCGCGTTGTCGAATGTGCGCTTAACAGGCCACCATCCGCCGAGCACCGCTGATCATCCGAACCCGTCGCCCATAGCGATGAGCGATTCGACCGATCAGCCGCTCCCCGCATCGGGTTCGTCATCGACGAACCGGGATGCGCGCACCTCCGACAGCACGTCATCGAACGGCGGCGACTCACGCGCTGAGCCGTTCGACTCCGCAGAAAGCGTCTCGCCCATGTCTCTCGCCACACTCCCCGTCCGTCCCTCCGCTCCCTCCGCTCCCTCCGTTCCTTCCGTCGCATCAGTGAGCCCCATCTCGGCGCCTGCCGCAGCCAGTGCGTCGGCTGCCGCAGAGCCTGCTACCGCCGCTCCGCGCCTGCGCGCCGTGCCCGAGGGCACCGAAGCGCGCGGGTTCGTTCTCTACGTCGGCCTCGACGAGGCGAAGGCCGCTGCCGCCGGCATCGACCTCGGGGCCCTCGTCACAGCACTCAAGAAGGTCACGACCGATCTCGCCCCCGGCGCTGAGACCCACGCGGCTGTCGCGCTCGCACCCGCCGGCGCCGGAGGTCGCGACGTCGACGTCGTGCGCCTCGCCCTGCAAGATCCCGCGGCTCTCGCGCGCTACCGCCGCACTGAAGAACCCGCGCCCGAGAAGGTCGTCGAAGGCGTCGTCATCGACATCTCGCGCAAGCGGGTGCTGCTCGACGGCGACACCGCGTCGCTCACCTACAAAGAGTTCGAGCTCTTGCAGTACCTCGTGCTGCGCGAAGGGCGCACGATCGAGCGCGCCGAACTCATCGCAGCACTGTGGGCCGAGGGTGCCGATGACGATGGCGACGTACCCAACGAGCGCACGATCGACGTGCACGTGCGCCGACTGCGCGCGAAGCTCGGCGGCTACGAAGACATCGTGCGCACGGTGCGCGGTGCTGGCTATCGCTTCGACCGCCACGCCGACGTCTCGATCCGCTACGCCTCCACGCCGAGCCCCGACTTCTTCTAGGTCGTCAGCGCTGAAATTCGGGCATCCACGGCTCTCAGAGAACGCGCAGAAAAAATAACGGTTCGATAACTAGACACCGTTACCGTTCCGTTATAGATTCATGAGTGCGCCCACCGTTTGCTGTGGCGGGGGGTGCGGAATGTGATTGCAGGACACTCTTGGTGCAAGGGAGAGGGCCGGTCGCTCGCCTCGGCGACCGGCCCTTCGTCTGCCCGCTGGGCGTCGCCCAGCCGCGTCGTCAGCCACGCTCTGATGCGGTCGCGACAGACCGGTCTACCCCGTTGTGCGATTCGCGCTCAACTCGCATTTAGAGTTGTGCCATGACAGAGAAGGCCCTCGCCGTCGACGCCTGGGAGTCGCTCTTCCGCGCCCAGGTCTCGGTGCTGCGACGCCTGACAGCGGAGTTTCCGACAGCAGAGATCTCGTTCACCGAGTACGACGTGCTCTTCAATCTCTCGAAAGCGCCCGACCGTCGACTGCGCATCCGCGACCTCATTCCCCACCTCTTGCTGAGCCAGCCGAGCGTCAGTCGGCTCATCGATCGGCTCGCGGCACGCGGCTACGTAGACAAGTTGCCCGATGAACGTGACGCCCGGGGCACGGTCGTTGCACTGCGACCCGAAGGCTTCGAACTGTTTCGCCGTATCGCCGTCGTGCACGCCGAGTCGATCGCCCAGAGAGTCGGCTCGCGACTCAGCCCCGACGAGCTCGTGCAGCTCACGGCGCTGTGCAACAAGCTGCGCGACTGAGAGTGAGGGCCCTGGCGGCTCGGCGCCGCCCCAGGGTGCCGCAGTAGCCTCGCGGCATGACCTCGCCGAGCATCGTCTGGCTGCGCGACGACCTGCGTCTTGCCGACAATCCCGCCCTCCGCGCTGCCGTCGATCGGGGCGGACCCATCGTGGTGCTGTGGCTACTCGACGAGGAGAGCCCTGGCTCGCGGCCGCTCGGAGGCGCAAGCCGCTGGTGGCTACACCACTCGCTCGCCCGGCTCGACGAGCAACTGCGTGAGCGGGGTGCAGCGCTCACGTTGCGGCGCGGGGCTGCAGAGCAGAGCATCCGGAGTCTTGTGCGCGAAACAGGGGCAGGCGCTGTCTATTGGAATCGCCGCTACGGCGCGCTGCGCGACGTGGATGCCGCCCTCAAGTCGAGCCTGCGTGACGAGGGGCTCACCGTCGAGAGCTTTGGAGCGAATCTCCTGTTCGAGCCCTGGCGCATCACGACTGGGGCCGGCGAACCCTTCAAGGTGTTCACCCCATTCTGGAAGGCGTGCCTCGCCTCGGGCGAGCCGCGCGAGCCCCTGCCGGCCCCCGAGCGCATCGAGGGCTTCGAGGTCAGCGGCGACGAGCTCGACACCTGGACGCTGCTGCCCACTCGCCCCGACTGGGCGGCAGGGCTGCGCGAGGCCTGGACTCCGGGCGAGGCTGGCGCTCACGAGCGGCTGGAGCACTTCATCGAGAACGGCTTGGCTCTCTATCACCGGCGCGACGAGCCCGGCGTGGAGGCCACAAGCCGCCTGAGCCCACACCTGCGGTTCGGTGAGGTGAGCCCGCACCAGATCTGGGCACGGGCGCACGGCCGAGATCCGCTCGGCGGGGGCACGGCACCGTCGCTCGACGACGATGCCGCCCGCAATCGGGCGAAGTTTCTCAGCGAAGTCGGCTGGCGAGAGTTCTCGTACACGATCCTTTTCGCGCGGCCCGACCTCGCGCAACGCAACTACCGCCGAGAGTTCGACGCGTTCCCATGGAGCCAGCCCGACCCCGACGTGCTTGCGGCGTGGCAACAGGGGCGTACCGGAATTCCGATCGTCGACGCGGGAATGCGCGAGTTGTGGACGACCGGGTGGATGCACAACCGCGTGCGCATGATCGTGGCCTCGTTGCTCACGAAGAACCTGCTCATCGACTGGCGCGTGGGTGAGGAATGGTTCTGGGACACCCTCGTCGACGCCGACGAGGCGAACAATGCGGCGAGCTGGCAGTGGGTCGCTGGCTCGGGTGCCGACGCCGCCCCGTACTTTCGCGTCTTCAACCCCGTGCTGCAGGCGGAGAAATTCGATGCTGACGGCGCATACGTGCGGCGGTGGGTGCCTGACGTCGACACTGTGGAGTATCCCGAGCCGATCGTCGACCTGCGGGCTTCGCGCGAAGAGGCGCTGGCGGCCTACGAGGTCGTCAAGGCCGCGAAGTAGCCGTAGCAAGATGAGAGCCCTCTCATCACTTCCTCCTGGTGATCTCATGAGCGCGCATCACTCTTGAGTCATCGCGAAGGCCCGACCGGGTCTCTCGAAGCTCGGAAAGGACACACCATGGACGCCAAGAACTGGATCGCCGTCGGCGCCGCATCGGCCCTCAGCCTCGGCGTGGTCGCGGCAGGAGCCGTCTCCACAGCCAACGCAATGCCGCTGGTCGCCGCAGCGACGGGACTCGACCTCCCCGGCATCGCCGTGACGTCGACCGACGACACGAAGAGCACCCCTGACGTTGCCTTCGACGTGCAGAGCGACAGCATCGTCTCCCCGTCGCCCACCACGAGCGCGTCGCCGCTGACCCCGAGCCCCACGAGCACGCCCTCGCCGGTCAGCCCCGCGTCGGCGCAGTCTGCCGCGAGCCCCGTATCACCGCAGACGCCTCCCAGCCCGGCCAGCCCGGCCTCGCCTGCGAGCCCCGCATCGCCCGCGAGCCCCGCGTCTCCGCAGTCGCCGCAGAGCCCGGCAAGCAACGACTGAACTGCTTCGGTAGCGCCTGGCTGAGCCAGCGCTGACGACAGAGCCCCGCGACCACTCCGAGCACGATGTCGGGGTCGCGGGGCTTCGTCGTGCGGGGCTCGCGAGCGCAGCATCCGCCTCGCGCGTGATCGGCGGATGCTGCGCTGGCGTCGTGCCATGCTGGCACTCGTGCCCGCTCCCGTACTGCTCGTCGTCGTCGCCATCATCTCGGTGCAGTTCGGCAACGCGCTCGCTGGTTCGCTATTCGAGACAGTGGGGCCACTCGGCGCGGCGGCTTTGCGACTGAGCCTTGCCGCGCTCATTCTGATCGTCGTTCTGCGGCCGCGAGTTCGCGCGTGGCATCGACGCACCTGGCTCGGCGCGATTGCTCTGGGTGTCGCCCTTGCCGGCATGAACGCGCTCATCTACCTGGCGATCGACCGCATTCCGCTGGGCGTCGCGGTGACGATCGAACTGCTCGGGCCGCTCGCGGTCGCCGTGGTGGGCACGAGGCGTGCGCGTGACGTGCTCTGGGTCGTGCTCGCCGGGGGCGGCGTGGCCCTGCTCGGGCTCGGTGACGCCGGCGAGTTCGACGTGCTGGGTGCCGTGTTCGCCGCTGGTGCGGCGGTGTTCTGGGCCCTCTACATCGTTGCGAGCTCGAGGCTCGGGGCAGGCGCGGTGGCCGGCGCTGACGCGAGCGGCGAAGCCCGAGGTGTTGACGCGCTCGCTGTCGCGATGGCCATGGGCGCTGCGATCGTGCTGCCCTTCGGAGCCGCGCCTGCCGTCGCCGCCGTCTCTGTCAATCCGGTCGTACTCGCACAGTTCGCGGGCATCGCGCTATTGACCTCGGCGGTGCCCTACGCGCTCGAGTTTCTCGCTCTACGCCGCATGCCGAAGCGGGTCTTCGGAGTGCTGTCGAGTCTGGGCCCGGCCGTGGCCGCGCTCGCGGGGCTCATCGTGCTCGGTCAAGCGCTCAGTGCCGTGCAGCTCGCAGCGATCGCCGCCGTGATCATCGCGAGCGCTGGCGCTGTGGCGTCACGTCGGCGTGAGGTCGTCCCCCCGGTCGACTGATCGCGAGGGCGGCGACCTCGACGCCCTCCGCTGCGGCACTCGCCAGGTCGAGGCCACGCAGTAGCCCGGCAATGAAGCCGGCCGAGAACGCGTCGCCTGCCCCCGTCGGGTCGACGGCACGCCGAGCGTGCACGGCAACCTCGACCAGTGGCTTTTCGCGTTCCCCGACGAGCACCGCTCCCGAGCCACCCGTCATGACGACGGCGGGGCACAGTTCGAGCAGAGCGGCCACGGCGCGAGAAACGTCGCTTTCGCCAGAGAGCATGAGAGCCTCGTCGCGATTGGGCAAGAGAACATCGACCCCGACGAGCGCACTGCGCACGACGTCGACGCCGAGGTCGGCGATGAATCCTGTCGAGCCAGGATCAAACGTCACGCGCACCCCATGAGCGTGTGCGCGGCGAGAGAGTTCGACCAGAGCGGTGGGCGTGAGCGCGTCGACGAGGCTGTACCCGCTGAGGTGCAGCACGCCCGCGTCAGCGAGCATCCCCTCGGTGATGGCGGCCGTGTCGAGGCCGGCGTTGGCGCCGCGATCGGTGAGCATCGTGCGCACGTCACCATCGACGATGATGACGATCGCACCGGTCGACAACGATGGATGCTCGCGCAAGTGTGGCACGACACCGTGGCCGCGCAGCACGTCGCCGTGGCGCTCTGCGTCACCGCGTCCCACGCAACCGACGAAGTCGACGCTCGCACCGAGACTGCCGAGCCACGCTGCAGTGTTGCCCGCTGAGCCGCCGGGGTGCCGGGTGATGCTCGCTCTCGTGTCAGTATCGGGGCGAATCGCGGTCTGCGGAACAACGATGACGTCGTCGATGACATCTCCGACGACGATGACGCGTGCGCCCAACACTGCCGACTCGCTCAGCTCGCCGAGCGAGCTGCCCAGGCAGTCGCGATGCGGCCGGCAACGCGAACGTTGTTGCGTGCGAGGTCGAGGTTGACCTCGAGGCTGCGCCCGCCCGAGAGCTCGACGATGCGGCCGAGCAAGAACGGGGTGACTGCTTTGCCTCGCACACCCTGCTGCTCGGCCTCTGCGAACGCGGTGGCGAGCACCGCGTCGTGTTCGGCGCGGTCCCAGGCCTGGTCGGCGGGAATGGGGTTCGCGACGACGATGCCTTGCCGGTGACCGAGTGCGTCGTGGGCTGCCATGACGTCGGCAACCTGCTCGGCCGAGTCGACCGCCCAGTCGAGAGTGAAGTCACTCTCGCGCAACCAGAAGCTCGGAAACACTGTGGTGCCGAGTCCGATGACCGGCACCGACCATGTTTCCAGTCGCTCGAGGGTCGCCGCGATGTCGAGAACGCTCTTCACCCCGGCCGACACCACGGTGATGGGGGTGACCGCGAGCGTCGTGAGGTCTGCTGACTCGTCGAACGTCTCGCTCGCGCCCCGATGCACACCGCCCAGACCACCCGTCGCGAAGACGCGGATGCCGGCCATCGCCGCGAGGTGTGCCGTGGCAGCAACCGTCGTCGCGCCGCTCGCGCCTCGTGCCGCAAGAATGGGCAGATCACGCACGCTCGCTTTCGCGAGGTCTTCTTCGGCGATGCGCCGTACTCCGTCGTCGTCGAGACCGATGCGCGCGATGCCGTCGAGCACGGCGATTGTCGCGGGGGTCGCGCCCTGCTCACGCACGATCTGCTCGAACTCGCGAGCAGCCTCAAGGTTGCGTGGTCGGGGCAGACCGTGACTGATGATCGTCGACTCGAGCGCGACGACGGGTCGGCCGGCGTCGAGGGCTTCGGCGACCTCGGCTGACAGGCTGAGGAGGGAAGAGGCGTGGGTCACTGAGTCAGCGTAGCGCCGACACCGCGCGCGGAATGAGACGCGCAGGCGCTGTCGCTCATCGCGCGAAAAGCCGCCCCGCCGCGGTCGCCTAGCACGCGGAATGCCGCCGCGCCAGGGGGGCGCTCCGTCACGATTCGGCAGTACTCTGAGCACAGTTCGCATCGCGCGCCGGTGCGTCAAGACCCCCGCGCTTCCCCCTCACCCGAAGGCACACCTCCACCATGTCTGCTGCTCCTCGCCCCCGCACGCTTCTCGCAGCCACGGGGGCGCTCGCGCTCACGGCGGCCCTCGCAGGCTGCGGAGAGCTCACCGTGCTCAACCCCGGTTCGACCGCCTCGTGCGAGCCCGACGGCGCTCCCGTGACGCTGACGACCTCGCAAGATGCCTCGGGCGAGGTACTGAGCATCCGCTACCAAGGTCCTTCTGACCTCGCCGTCGTGTTCTCGTACGGCTACTCGCTCGAAGACATTCCCGAGGCGGCCGAGACCGGAGCTTTTGCCTATGCGCAGAGCACCAGTTCTGACGGGCAGTCGGCAACGGCGTACCTGCTACGCCTCGACCCCGCGACCGACGCGGGCTGGTCGAGTGTCGAGAACGGTGGGATGCTCGACGCGACCTTCACGGGCAACATCGACGAACTGCTCGACGGCCGCAACGCGTACCTCGCGACTAGCGGCGGTACGAGCATTGGCGAGATCGCATCGGCGTTCCTCGCAGTGTCGTGCGATGTCGGCCTCACGTCTGGCGAGGTCGACACCCTCGACTCCAATGCAGAGGCCGCCCCCGAGTTGCTGATCGCGGCGCCGCTCAACCCGGGCACGGTGCGTCTCGGTCCGTTCGTCATCACCTCGCAGTCGACCGTCGCGGGAGTGACGACCGGCACGATGCGTTTCGACGCCGAAGCCGCCGAGGTCTTCGGCGACTTCGTTCCCTCCACGGTCGCCGAAGCGTCACTCGTGCTCGACGTGGCTGATGTGCCCGACGACACCTTCTCGCAGCTGTGGTTTCAAGAGTTTCTTCGTGACGCGCCCACTGTCGGCACCTTCGAGATCACGAGCCCGATCACGCTCGAGGGCGAGATGAGTTTCAGGGTCACGAGCTCGACTGCGCCCGAATCACTGCCCAGCGATCCCCTGCGATTGCGCATCGTGTTCGGCAACACCGACCTCGGAACGTCGAGCGCCCTCGCGGCGGCATCGGCAGCCCGCGATGCTGAAGACGTCGCCGAGCTCGACCTCTCGGCACTCACCCCCGCGGCAGCCGGAGACGCGAAAGCTGTCTTCTTCGAGACGACCTTCGACGATGAGAGCGGACTGAGCTTCGGTGCTGTGGCCGATGAGTCGCCCGCCGAGGAACTCGCAGACACCGGCGTGCACCTCCCGCACATCGGACTTGCCGCTGGCGGCCTTCTGCTCGTCGTAGCCGGAGTCGCGGTAGCGGCGGCTCGCCGAGCACGTCTGGGCTAGTCAGCGACGTCACCACATCACGACGACGAAGGCCCCGCACCACGGTGCGGGGCCTTCGCGTCTGCCCTCACTCTCGCGAGCGGCAGACTGTCTGTCTCAACCAGATCGTGTCGGCGTCACGCTGTCGCGTGAGCCTGTGGCGCGCCCGAAGGGACTCGAACCCCTAACCTTCTGATCCTAATGTCGAGGCGGCGCGCCTGATCATGCTACTGGTCCTGATCCACGGGACAATCCTGAACGGACGCTAGAAAAATGCGTGGCGTTGTAGACCGATGGTTCTACCTCGCCACTAGGGTTCTGCCGTGCTCCAACAAGTGAATAGTGCCCAGTTCGTCACGCACCCACTCGTGGAGCAATGGGTGCTGTACATGCGGTTCCGCAACCTCTCACCACGAACCTGGATTGAACAGTCCCGAACGATCTGCCGCATCGCCCGCGAGACGGGCGTCGACCCCACCGAGTTCTCTGCCTCTCAGCTGCAGCACTGGTTCATTCATACCGACATCGCACCGTCCTCGATGGCGACCTACTACGCGGCCATCCGCTCCTGGTCTCTTTGGCTTGTACGCAACGGGCACAGGCTCGACAACCCAACAGACCTACTCGACAGCCCGCGCGTCCCCCGGTCCACGGCTAAGCCGATCACTACGGAACAGCTCAACGCGCTCCTCGACAGCGACATTGCTCCGGAAACACGGGCGAAGGTTGTCTTGGGCGCGTACGCAGGGCTCCGAGTCAGCGAAATGGCGAACATACGCGGTTCGGACTTCGATCTCTCCGCGAACCAGCTGCATGTGAGGGGCAAGGGCGGAAGCGTCGACCCCGTGCCGCTCCATCCCGCCGTGCGCGCGCTCACCGAGCATTGGCAAACGTCTGGCTACTGGTTCCCGTCACCCAGCCGACCGGGCCCGGTCCTCGGTCATTCAGTGAGCACAGTCCTCGGAAACGCCATGAAGAGGGTAGGGATCTACGGTGGCCACCCGCACCAGCTGCGGCACTGGCTGGCCACCGAGCTAACGCGTCGGGGGGTTCCGACGCGAGTAGTGCAGGTCATCATGCGCCACGCCAACCTCGCGACGACTGCCCGCTACATCCAGGTCGCCGAGAACACTCAGCAGGACGCGATCGCGATCCTGCCCATGCCGCGGTTCTGGTCGCTGGATTACGCCAGCTGACGACCCAGAGCTTCGCACACCTGCATCTGCGACGCTTCGCGTCCTGCTTCTGCTCGCGCCGAGCGGCGCGGGCAACTTCGTTGCCTTACGGCTGTGTGATCGTACGGCCCATTCCTCTCTGCGCAACCCGTCGCTGAGAAACAATCTCGACGCGCCCCCGGACGGGGGCTTATTTCGCCGAGATTCTTTCTCGCTCTGGGTACCGCGCGCGAGCGCGCTTGCGCATTCACCCCTGGCCCTGTTTCGACGACCTTGCCGAAAGGCAATGAGTTGAGAAAGAGAGCAGAGGACCCCGTGAGCACGAACAGCACCCCTCCCCAGCCGGCACCCGTCGACGAGTACATCGTCCCCATCGACCCGATGGAGGACCTTCAGTGCGAGTCCTGCCAGTGACGATCGAGAGGACCACCCCCATGATCACCAGCAACACCACCACGAAGGTGACGCCGGCCACTACCGACGAGATCGTCGAGCGCCTGCGTGCCGCCAACGGTGCCGTGCTCTACAGCCTGGCCGACCTGATGACCGTGTTCGCCTCCCGCGCCGAGCTGAACGGTGGCGACTTCGTAGAAGCCGCAGGCGAAGCATTCGCCACCATCGCACGCCTGGCGAACCTTCCCCACGTCGAGTCCACGAGCACCCGCGCCTGGTGGCGCACGGTGGCCGACAGCCGCGACATCGCCCACGACGGCGACGACAGCACCTACTAACCCGCACGGGTGCCCTGGCCCCACAGAGCCAGGGCACCCCCACCATCCGAGAGGACAACTTCGTGAGCCAGATCGCCTTCGACATCGACCAGCTGCTTCGCGCGGCCGAGCGTGAAGCGCTCCCCGCGTGGGAGGGAATGCCGATGTTCGGCTTCACCACCGGCTACTACTCCGTGGCCGAACACGAGGCCATGTTCGCCCGCCGCAAGCTGGAGGACTACCACTACAGCAAAGCCCGCCACAGCTGGGGTCGCGCCCTCTGCCTGGACGCACCCGGCACCACCGTCGACGGACACACCTTCACCGCCTACAGCGCGGACCTGCGATGCGTGTGCTCGTTCGGCTACCGCACTGTGACTGAGTTCGAAGAAGCCGGCGGATGCCAGTGCCCCGGCACCTACCTGACCAAAGCAGTGTGCGACGGATGCAGCTGGCACCACATCGGCACCGAGTCTCAGGCTGTCGAGGCATGGCACGACCACGCATTCCCCGGATGGCGCGACCTGCCGATGTTCCCCGCGACGCTTCGCGGGCAGATGGGGAGCCGCGAGCTCACCCCGAAGCGCGAGGACTGGCTGGAGGCGAACTACCCCGAGCGGTTCCGTACCCCGCTTGCGCCGATCCTCACCAGCCGGCAGAAGTTCGGCACCCGTCACGTCCCCGCCTACAGCCCCTACGGCGGCTTCGACCTCGCCGTCGACGACTGCCTGCCCAGCTCGCTCTGAACTCCAGCGGCCCCGCGCACAACCCGCGCGGGGCCGCTCTGTCACGACAGTGCCCCCGGCTGGTCTGACGACCCCGCCGCCCGATGCTGCGTGCGCCACAGCACCGATCACCTGATGAGCAGGCACCCCCGCCTGCTCACCCCTCGAAACGGAGAAACCACCATGTCCGACACGATCACCCTCACCGGCCTCGTCGCCACCACCCCCCGCCACATCGTCACCAGCGAAGGAGTCTCGATCGTCAGCTTCCGGCTCGCATCGAACCAGCGCCGCTTCGACCGCGCCCAGAACACCTGGGTTGACGGCGACACCAACTGGTACACCGTCACCG
>Ga0075012_10001583_pt1 | contig 22906 bp, 20 predicted proteins | sample All_14_2_FD_71474 | JGI IMG/M metagenome (GOLD analysis project Ga0075012, IMG submission 71474) | Freshwater microbial communities in response to fracking from Pennsylvania, USA - Allegheny Zone_MetaG_DW_15 | ecosystem: Environmental > Aquatic > Deep subsurface > Groundwater > Drilled...
TGCCAAAACCTATTTCGGTGAAACCAACAAATAAACCTTTAACGCAAACAGGAGCTCTCTCCGCAGCTATCGGTTTTTCTTTTACAAAAAATCCATAATTCAATCTAGTAAAATAGCATCCAGTAGGGCTGAATTGTTGTTGTTCTATTGAAATAAAATAATGAGTCGGATTATCGACTATAGACAACAACTACACATTATGCGCAAGCCTACTTGCCAGGCTCAACGCCTTTAACCGTTCCTCAAAGTGAGAAATAGGATCCGTTATTTATTTTTTCATCTTTTCATCATTTAAAACAAACCGAAATGAGCCAAGTATTAAGAGTAAAGCAGCAATATTCAGACCCTGCATACGAAAGTGAATTGCTTGCTATTAAAACAAATCTCCGTAGTCGAGTGGCACTGCTTGCACAGGAACACGCAGAACAAAACATACCTGCCGATGTTGTCAGTTACCAGATGCTGATTCACTCAGTCATTGAGACTGAAGTGCAACAAGCATTACATATGAACGAATCAACTCATCTCCCTATTGCAGGGATGGTGGTCGCCAAAAAAGTGCATGACGCAGCTGAGGCGGCCGTAAGACAAAAATCTGCTGCAATAACGGACAAAAAGCATAAACTATCAGTTGTCGAATGCGAATTGGGGAGAAAGAAGGTCAACCCTTGGAAGCGTATTTTTCGGTGGATGGTGCACAGTGGTCTGGTTGTAATAGCTGTTGGCGAAGGTGTGTTGAGTTACACTGCATTTCGTTATGCGCAATTTTCTGCAATAGCTGCATTGTTTGCTGCATTTGCAGTCATTGCTGTAGTCGGATTCGGAACATTCTTTGCAGCAGACTATATCGCAAAGGCACGCACACGAGAATGGAAGATAGTTCGTTTTATTCTTGCGGTCTGTCCCTACGCAGGTCTCTTCTATTACATTGGGAGACTCAGAGCTAACGCTTTAAATAGTCAATCATATTTGCCGCTACAGGAAGCTGTCGGTAACATAGCAAAGATATGCTGGTGTGATTTGGCTATACTTTCGTTTTGCTTGTTCTTGTTACCGCTAATTCTAACTATATGGATATGGCAGAGCCCGGAAGAAAAGCAGCAGGAATTTGAGCATTTCGACCGTAAAAAGCAGGCGGAGAATTTAGCGTCAGAGATACATGAATTGTGCGTAGAGAAAACTACAATACAAGCGAATGCCAACCAACAAGCTGCAGCTGCGTTGCATCGCTATGAATATGCCAAAGCTGTAGAGGCAGATTTGGTGGTATATGCCAGGCAAATGCAGCAGGTATATGTAGAACTAAATATCCGCCACAGACCCGACAAGCAAGTTCCAGCTTTCTTTTCGAATCTTCCTGCATTCAATTTTCAGCTATTCTTTGATCCACTCAACCAGTCAAATAATGAAACAGTTAGTTAGGTATATCGTTGTTGCAATTTTGGGCATCATGAGTTGTACGCATATTGATACCAGCATGTCAGCCGATGTGTCTATTCTTATCGATGTTACCGATACCTTTTTACTGCGCCCCGATAACTTCCTTTTTTCGCTCTATGATTTTAATCATAATCCAGATATGGCAGCAAGCTATAGGATTGGGATTATTGCAGACAAGTTCTATACGCCAAAGCGAGAAGGTAGTTTAGAGGATGGTGTTCATTCCGAAGTTGATAACAAAACAGACGATCCAAATTTTAGGCAGAAGCGTATCCGTGCTTTCTACGACACGTTTTGCGGTAATCTTACGTCTGTGCAGCACGTTACCGGACAACAGTCAGAGCTGCAGTATTCCCTTTGTTATCAACAAATTGCGACAGAATTGACAAGGATTTGCAAAAGCCAGGCAAAAGTGAAAAGCCTCGTAGTGTTCTCAGACCTTCTGGAGAAGTCTCCTATTCTTGATTGTTATTCAGCACAAGGGCAAAAGGTAATGAAAGCTGGAACAGATAGCATTGTGTCTAAACTTTTACACACATCTCAATTCCCAAGTGATCTATCAGGTGTGTCTGTATTTGTTTTCTACTGCCCTCAAACAAGAGAAGCAGATTATTTGTTCCGTAAGATGGCTGCAGCATACCAGAGTCTTGTTGAGTCGAGGGGTGGCGCATTTTCCATAGAAACTACTTATCCCCCTCATTGGCTTCGCAGATAGCAAGCTTAAAAAATGTATACATGGCACATGAAAGCAATAAAACGTCGAATACCGTAAAGGAAGTATTCGTTGCTCTCTGCAAACTATTTGCAATGGGACTGATATTCTTATGTAGAACGAGTGCATTTCTGCTTACCAAAATAGCGGAATTGACAGAGAAGATAACTTATTCCAAACACTAAAATTTATGTCGTATGATTAGCATAATAAGATGGCTGTTTGAGGGTCTTGAGGAATTGTTTATAGCTATCATAGGAGGCACCTTTGACCTAGTGGGTAACCTGATTTCAAACGAAAGAAAGACAGAATACTCTGCAGAGTTTGGTGTTATTTCGGAGCAACTATTGAGAGATGGAGACGGGTTTCGAATAGGGTTTAAATGGGGCAATACAGCACATGAAGCGAATAGTCACTTGATTTGCTTTGGCGGTTCTGGCAGCCGTAAAAGCACCTGTATTTGCTTCAATACGCTTTTGCAATCTCATAGCACAAGCTATATCGTGCATGACTGTAACCGCGAGTTGTTTAATGGAACGGGGGCATATCTGAGTAGTATAGGGTACAAGGTATATGTGCTAGATTATGACGACTATACTAAGTCAATAGGGTTTAATGCACTACATAAATGCAAATCAGAAACGGATATTAGCCGGACAGCACAGGTAATTGTCAAAAATGCACTAGAGGGTGCAGCCGCAGATTATTGGAGTCAAAGCGCAGAGAATATGATTGCATTCTTTGCTTTCGCCTTATGGAAATATGCACCTAAGGAATATTCCAATTTTGCGAATGTTCTGAATATGTTGGAGGTGTTCTCCTTTGATGCTGAGCGTTTAGATAGGTGGGTAGTAAATACCGCGGACGAATCATTAGTAAATCGTTACAAGGCAATTGTTGCAGTACCAGAAAAGACCCGACTATCAACACTGGCAACCGCAACAAATGCGCTGGCAGTATATCGCGCATCCCGTATTGCGGCTATTACCTCTACAGATTCAATTGACTTTGATGTTTTCAGAAAAGAGAAAAGTGTCTTGTACTTGTGTAGTTCCCCTGCCATGTCAACATATGCACGTAATGTGAGTGCTTGTTTTTTTGATTCTTTTTTTGCTCACTTGTTATCAAGACTGCCAGGAAAGGGCGATCTCGGTATTACTTTTTTGATTGATGAAGCCGGGTCTATGCGTTTGACCAATTCTCTTCCCAAAGTGTTGGAGCTTGGAAGAAAATTCAGATTAAGTGTAGCTACATTATGGCAGGACTATGGTCAGGTTGAACATATTTTCGGAAAAAATGAAGCCTCGAATATCCTTGCTAATTCACGCTTAAAGGTTTACATGCCTTCTGGTCAGCCGTTGGCTACTTGCCGTATGTTGCAAGACTTGCTTGGTAAGTATCAGTATGAGACAGAAAATGGCGGCACTAAAGTCAGAGAATTGCTAACAGCACAGGAGATATTTCAGTTACGCCAGCTTCTTGTGCTCAATGGCAATAATAAGCCGCTGCTCATAGACCCTGCGCCATATTTTGAAAATCCCAAACTTAGAATGCTTGCCGAAATGCCAGTTCTAGATGTTACCGGTAATTGGAAGTTGTCTGAACCTCAGTTGCTCACATTTATATAACAGATCATGAAGCGTAAAGGAAAAGGTATCTATCAGTATTTACAAAGTGAAGGTGTCCTAGAAACTGGCAGTGACGAGGCGATCAAGGCTGCCCGAAAACGATATTGGGCTCAATATAAAGCAGCTTGGCGGCGTAATAAACGCAATACATCGAAGTCTTTTGAGATCATCATGAATCCTAAAGAACATGCACGGATTCAAGGCGCAGCAAAGATGCATAAGAGGAGTAGTACATCCTACATTAAGGAAGCTGCATTGGCATATTCGCAACAACTGTTTTTGGTGCCAGACATTACTGTTGTATATGAGATAAAAGAGGCACTCTCTTTGTTGTCTTATGCGCTGCACGATGCATTGGATGAAAGCTACGTGAATAATGGAAACCTCGCTGAAGTAATAGGTATTATGACAGCATTCGAAACGAAGATATACCCTCTTATTACCGAACCTGTTTTATTAGAACAAGCAATACGGAAAGCGCTTCAACAAAAGCCGGATTATCAAAATGAATTAGTTAACCTGATTAATAACACCATGTGATGATTATTAAGTCTCTTACCAGAAGTGCAAAGAGTGGATCAGGAGGGATTGGCCAACTGTTTCGCTACGTCTTACGAGAAAAGCGGAATAAGAGAACTGCTGCAATTTCCCGGGTAGGGATATATCTGACTTCCCTTCCCTCTGACAGACCGTGTTATGTTGCTGGAGTGAGACTATCGAAAGAAGATGTGAAATACTTAATTTATGAAGCACGTGATGCGAAGTTGCTAGCCGAACTACGAGCGTTTCAAGGGTCTGTTAAGGAATTTATTGAGCAAAGGTTATTGTCCTCCAGCATTTCAATTGACAAAGATAAAAGTGCGGAGAAAATAACGATTGTGCTAAAGCATAATGTCAGCTCGATAACTTCTCAGGGAATGATTGATGAATTTGAAGATAACGAGAATAATAGGATAGTAAAGCGGGTTGATCGTACTCTAATCAACCATGCGATTTTGTCTTGGAATAGCATAGACCGGGAACATATAACCGATGCCATGCTCCAGGATATGGCAAGGAAGTTTGTTTCACTTCGTGGAGAAAATAATAAATACTGTTTTGTGAAGCATGAAGACCGAGACGCGATTCACATGCATTGTTTGTTATCAGGCACTTCGCTGAATGGGAAATCAAGCAGAATTTCCAGAAATGACTTTGCATATTTGAAAGAGGAAATGGATAGGTATCAGAAAGAGCGGTACGGGATGCTGTCAAATAGTCTTCCTGAACATGGGAAATCTAAATGCAAGCAGGCATTAATCTCAAAACCATATAAACGCGACGAACGCACTTTGGTGAAGCATACTCTACTGGAGAGTATCGAAACGGCTTACAGCAGATCGCATAACAAAGATCATTTTCTACAGCAGGTACGTGACATGGGATATGAGGTGTATTTACGAAACGGCGACATTCAAGGTGTTATGGCTGAGGGCTTAAAATTCAGATTCTCCCGTTTGGGTTTTGATATTGATAGGATAAATGATCTTGATAAGAGGCTAGTACAAAAAAGTATGTTATTGGCTGAGTTAGCACACATACGTACCCGCTCAAAAGAGATTGAGCGTAGTAATCAGAATGAAGAGCGGTTCAAGAATATTGGAGTTGGGAAACCATACAGTGAAGCAAAAGAAGTACATCAGAATGGTGTAAGTGAGACATTAAATGAAACACCTGGTAACGATGAAAAAATGAATCAAGAGCAAGATGATACATTCAGTGACAAGGGGCAGAATACCTATGACGAAATGGACATTGGAGATTAGTCTTTAGTCTTCTTTTTTGCGACCAAATGAACAAACAATTGATTAATGAAACTATGAATTGCATCATTAGTGTAAATGTAAAATGCCAAGAAAGTAATACTGTTAAATTAAATAGATATGGAAATAGACATTCTTACCAAACGCGACTTAGACGAGTTCAGGCGTAAGCTTATCGAAGACCTGACTGCAATTATCACTAGTCACAAAGAAGAGCCTGAGAGGAAGTATTTACGTTCACGCGAGGTGCGCAAACTTCTCGGTGGCATTTCAAACGGCACACTTCAAAGCCTTAGGGTGAAAGGTTTGCTTAACCCCACAAAAATTGAGGGCGTATTCTATTACAAATGTTCGGAAGTCACAGACCTACTAAATGCAGGCTCAGGAATATGATATTGGTGAGTGGCTTTCTGCCTTTTTTCACGTTGCCGAATGCGATGCTCGGTTGTCATCTACTCACATAAGTCTGTATTCTGTTCTTTTTAGTCAGTGGCTGAAAAATGGCTGTAGAAATCCGGTTTTGGTTACAAGAAGAAAACTGATGGGACCAGCAAAAATCAGCATAGCAACATACCATAAATGCATTAGTGATCTCCACCGGTACGGTTACATTACATATCAGCCCTCCTATCATCCAGCAATAGGCAGTACCGTTGATTTGCACTTTCAATCATTCGCTAAAATTCTGGTTAAGGAAGTTGGAACGGAATAGTACATTACTTATCTTTATCCAACGTAGTTCTTTCGCAAAATCAGTTAGGTGCAATACTCGAGGTTGATACGTTCAGTCTTTTATTATTTCATTGATACTCATCATATTGGAAAGGTAAGTTCGAATCCCTCTCTCTCCGCCACCAAACACAAAAGCGTCCTATTCGGGCGCTTTTTTCGTGTGTGGAAATGGCAGTATAAGGCACTACAGTAGCGCATTTCAGACGATTGTAGCGGCCTAAACGGCGAAGGAAGGCAGAAGAATTGCCAAAGGGTTTCAAGACATCCTCAAGACACCCGACCAAAATTCTCATGACACCCAAGATTGCCTTGCAATTGCTTGACTGGCAATTGTATATACATTTTTGTTGAGTGATGGTGCTTGTTCGTGCTTTAAACCAAAGCAAGATGGACAATCGTCTATACATATCATTTTTTCTGCACAAGCAAAGTGCAGTTACACAAAAGCGGACTATTTACCTAAGCATTACGATAGCAGTGGAAATGTGCAATAAAACTTCAAAGCGTAAAACTTATTTCATACGGGAACTGCTTACGGTAGTATTCCTTGTGATAGTTACCTGTTACAGTGCTTATGCGCAGGATGGTATCGCCGGTATCAATGAAGCTAATACAAAGGTGCGCAGCTATTTTAGCGCCGGCACTAACCTCATGTACGCCATTGGCGCATTATTGGGATTAATAGGCGCTGTTAAAGTGTATCAGAAATGGAATTCCGGCGATCAGGATACCGGTAAAGTGGCGGCTGCCTGGTTTGGCAGTTGCGTTTTCCTGGTGGTGGTTGCCACGGTTATCAAATCATTCTTCGGTGTTTAATTGCAATCATGCAACAGATTCTAAGAGAAAAGTTGTGGACATATATCGTCCAAAACAATCCTGACCTGATGATCCAGTTACAGGAAACACATGGTGTAACAAAATACCTGGACGAAAAGGTCAGTACCGTGATGCCGCTGATAGCTGGGTTGCTCTCAGAAAGCAAGCCTCAATATATCATCGAAGAGCTGTGCATGGACACCCTTACAAAGGAGTTGCGGCCGTCGAAGTTCCTGTATATCCGTTCGGTATTGGAAGAAGAATTCGTAACAGATTATGAGCGGCTGCGGGATACAGGTACGCTAACCTATGAAATACTAGATATGATGGAATCCTGCAAGGGCATTTTTGAGGAACTGCAGTTCAGTTCCGAAAATGAAGATGCGCGGCATATACGCTATGCAATCATCGGGCAGGTACATGACTACCTGAACTGAATACAAACAACGCTTTAAGAAACAAGTGCAGATGGAAAAGGTGCGGATATGGCTTATAATATTTCACAGAAACTAAATGACAATATACAGGCGGTACGCCTGGCCATCGCTTACAAGGGCGGTGCGCAGTTGTCGCAGTCCGATCTTTTGGACTTGGGCAAGTATGCCGGTTTCGGAGGTATTAAAGCCATTCTGTACCCTTATGGTTCTCAGGAGGAATGGCTCGCTTCGGGCGCGACAAAAGAAGACCTGAAACTGCATACAGGTATCACAGAGTTGCATGACCTGATTAAAGAGCATTTTCCGGAACAGGAATACAAAGCAATCATAGGTTCGCTGCGCAACAGCGTATTGACCGCATTTTATACCCCCGAAATAGTTCCTAAGACGTTATATGCAGCACTTAACGCCCAGAGCATTCAACCTAAAAGGCTGTATGAACCTTCCGCAGGCGGTGGTGTCTTTGTCAGTGAAGCTGTACACACCTTTCAGGGACTGGAACAGATAACTGCCGTGGAAAAGGACCGGCTCACAGGCCTGGTACTTTCAGCGCTCAACAGCGCATTGCCCGTTCAGGCCAATACGCATATTACGGGTTTCGAGGAAGCGCCCATAAATGATAACGGGCAATATGACCTCGTGGTGAGCAATATACCATTCGGCAACTTTTCTGTTTATGATGAAGCTTATCCCGATAAAGAATTATCCGGGAAGATACACAACTACTTTTTTGCCAAAGGGCTGGATAAGTTGGCTGAAGGCGGTATCATGGCGTATATCACCACGGATGCTTTCTTAAATAATCCATCCAATAGTACAGCAAGGCAATACCTGTTTGAAAGGGCTGATTTTGTTGCCTTGGCGGTGATGCCTGATAACCTCATGAAAGACACAGGTAACACGGAAGCGCCCAATCATTTGCTGATCGTTCAAAAAAATACAACGAAAGAAAAATTAAGTTACGAAGAAGAATGGCTGAATGAAATCAGGGAACGGGAGAATGAATTCGGGCGCTTCCCTTATAATTATTTTATCTCCACCCATGACCATGATGTGGTCATGGGTAATATACGCAAAGCCGGTACCAACCAGTATGGCCGTGCAACGGAAGTAATCTGGCAGGATGGTGATATCGGTAGTATCAGGGAAAGCCTTTATGCCAGCCTTACACACCAGTTTAAGAACAGGTTAAACGTAGAGGCTTACGGGCAAGCGCAGGCGGTGCAGGTAAAGCATACGCATGTTGCAGGCAGTAAGCTGACATATGTGCCTATGCCGGAGAATAAGGAAGAAGCTGCGCCCGTACAATTGGGACTGTTTGACGCAGCGCCTGCAGAAGCCATTAACCGTGCTATAGCTTATTTGAGCGAATCGGATGAAGCTATCGTGCAAAAGGATACAGCGAGGATCATCAGTACGGTTCGTACTACGGACAATCCTGGACACGAAGCACTGGTCTTATTGACGGCAAGACATAAGAAGAGCAACAGCTTTGTCTATAAACTCTGCGCCAATGTAAAAGAGATAGACCGGCTTCCCGGACACTGGATGGATAGCCATCTTTTAGCCCAGGAATTGCAAAAGGTATCTGAGCAGCTCAAAGGATTTGATCATGGTTTCCGGCATGAAGGAGATGCAGCTTTCAAAAGCTATTACAATTTCAATGAAGAGCGCATAGAGCCTTTTGAGTCCCTGAAGCCTTTTTATAAAGCAGGAACCCTGGTCCTTCATAACGAAACCATAGGAACTATCGGTCAACCTGATAGTGAATTCAAACAGGCATCCTTTCAGCCCTTACCTGCGCAGCAACATCGAGGATTCTATGAAAGTTATATTAGCCTCCGGGACGAATACCTCCAACTGTCCGGCCGTGAATTAAGCGGCGAGCTTATCAGCGATGCGGACCGTCAGCGGTTGAATGAACAATACGACCGCTTTGTTTCCCTGTACGGTATTCTTAATACAGCAGACAACCGCAGGCAGGTGATGGAAGATACGGCATTCGGTATAACCCTCATGTCATCGCTTGAACGCCGGGAAGGCGACCGCTTTGTCAAATCGGATATACTCACTCGTTCCATCGTACAGCATAAGGAGCGCTTTACTACGGAAGATCCGCTGGAAGCGCTGGCCCATAGCCTGAACGATACGGGAAAAGTAGATATGGATTTTATTAGCGTTGCTATGGGTATCGAGGAAGCCGAAGCTATCAGCCACCTGGGTAATCATATCTACCTGAACCCCGCTACGGATGTATGGGAAACCGCCGACCTGTATCTCAGTGGCAACGTAGTGGAAAAACTACGGAAAGCAGAGCGTATAGCAGCAGAAAACCCGGATCATGTGCAATACAGGCGGAGCCTGGAAGCCATTGGCAAGGTTCAGCCGGAACGTATTCCTTTTGAACTATTGGACTTTAACCTCGGCGAACGCTGGATACCCACTACCTATTACCGTGACTATGCGAAGGAACTGTTCGAGCTGGATACGGACATCAATTACTTCCCGTCATTGGACAGCTTTAAGGTCAGCACCGGCATGAACATGAAAGTAGCCAGGGAGTTTGCCGTCACGCCAAAGAGCGGACGCACTACCTACGGTTACACGCTGCTGGAACATGCGTTGGAAAATACGACGCCCTTTTACACTTACGAAGTACAAGGACCTAATAATACCACCATCAGGCTACCGGACAATGAAGCTATCCAGTTAGCGCACCAAAAGATAGAACAGATGCGCACCGGATTCATTGACTGGCTGAACCGATTACCTGATGCCAATAAGAAGCATATCGAGGAATTGTACAACGATACCTTTAACTGTTATGTGCTCCGTGAATATGACGGCAGCCATCTGAAATTCCCCGACATTGACCTGAAAGCATTAGGTATCGAAGACCTGTACAGCTCCCAGAAAAATGCTGCGTGGCGCATTATTCAGAACCGTGGCGCACTGGTTGACCACGAGGTCGGTTTAGGTAAAACACTGACCATGATCGTTTCTGCCCAGGAAATGAAACGGCTGGGTATCGTACATAAACCGATGATACTGGCGCTTAAGGCTAACGTCAACCAGATAGCGGAGACCTATAAAAAAGCTTACCCCAAAGCCAGGATATTATGCCCGGGAGAAAATGATTTTACGCCTGCCAAAAGATTAAGGCTGTTCCATGAGATCAAAAACAATAACTGGGATTGCATCATCCTGACACATGACCAGTTCGGTAAAATACCACAGTCGCCGGAGATACAAAGAGAGATATTCCAGACAGAGCTGGACAACGTAGAGCGTGATCTGGATACAGCCAGGGAACTTGGTGATAATATATCCAAGCGCATGCTTAAAGGATTGGAGATACGCAAGAACAACCTGGAAGGCAAATTGAAAGGGCTGCTGCAGGATATAGAAGAGAAAAAAGATACGGGCATCAACTTCAGGGAAATGGGTGTAGACCACCTGTTCGTTGATGAAGCACATAAATATAAGAACCTGACCTTTACCACCCGCCATAACAGGGTTGCAGGCCTGGGTAATATGGAAGGAAGCCAGAAAGCGCTTAATATGCTTTTTGCCGTGCGTGAATTGCAGAACAGGTTCAACAGCGACCTTTGTGTCACTTTCCTTTCAGGTACACCCATCTCCAATAGCCTTACGGAAATGTATCTGCTGTTCAAATACCTGCGCCCTAAAGAAATGGAGCGCCAGCGTATTGAGAATTTCGACGGATGGGCGGCGGTCTTCGCCAGGAAGACTACCGATTTTGAATTCAGTGTCACCAATGAGATCATTGCCAAAGAACGTTTCCGTCATTTTATCAAGGTTCCTGAACTGGCTTTGTTTTACAACGAGATCACCGATTACAAGACAGCCAAACATATCAGTCTCGACAAGCCTGACCTGGATGAAACATTGGTCAACATCAAACCCACGCCGGAACAAACTGAGTTTATCAAAAACCTCATGCAATTTGCGAAAACAGGCAATGGTGAATTGATCGGCCGTCGCAGGCTCACCCCGGAAGAAGATAAAGGCCGTATGCTGATTGCCACCAATTACGCGAAGAAAATGGCGGCTGATATGCGCCTGATAGACGAATGGAAATACAGCGACCATCCGGAAAATAAAGTAAATGTCAGCGCCCGTAAGATCGCAGAGATATACAAGGAAACTACAGCGCATAAAGGCACGCAGATCGTCTTCTCGGATATAGGCACCCCTAAACCCGCTGAATTCAATATTTATGATGCGCTGAAAGAAAAGCTGGTTCGCGATTTCAATATACCGGAAAGGGAGATCAGTTTTATACACGACTGGTCTGATACTAAAAAGCCGGAATTGTTCTGGAAGATGAACCGTGGCGAAATACGTATCCTGCTCGGCAGTACCGAAAAAGCCGGAACCGGCCTCAATGTCCAGGAACGCGTTGTAGCGATGCATCATCTTGATATACCCTGGAAGCCGTCGGAGCTGGAACAGCGTAACGGACGTGGCGCCCGCCAGGGCAATACGGTGGCTAAAGCACATTATGGCAATAAGGTACGCAACTACGTATATGCAGTGGAACAATCCCTGGATAATTACAAATTCAACCTGCTGAAGAACAAGCAGACATTCATATCACAGATGAAGAACTGTGAGCTGCATATCCGGACGATTGATGAAGGCGCGGTGGATGAGAAAAGCGGCATGAACTTCTCCGAATATATTGCAATCCTCTCAGGTGATACCTCGCTGCTGGAAAAAAGCAAGCTGGAGAAAAAAATAGCCGTGTTGGAAAGCCTGAAGGTAGCACACTTCCGTGAGATGACCTGGAGCCGTTACCAATTGGAAAGCCTCCAAAATGAAAGAGGGACTACAGAGAAGACATTGGGCAAACTTGTAGCTGATGAAGTACACTATAAGAAGCAACTTCAATACGGCAATGATGGTGTAAAAGCTAACCCTATACAGTTGGCCGGTCTGAATCGTGCTGAAAGCGAAACAATCGGAAAACACATTATCAACCTGTATAAGAACTGGAAGCCGGAAGTAGGCGGCGAACAGGAAGAACAGATCGGTAACCTCTATGGATTTGACCTCTATATCCGCAGACAAAGAGAAGCCTATGAAGAGAACGGCATGTTTGAATACAGGTATTCCAATAGTTTTTATGCACAGCGTACGGATGAAGGCATCAAATACACTTATAACAATGGCTTGCCCAATACCGATAATCCCAAACTGGCAGCGCGTTATTTTCTGAATGCTATCGACCGCATGGAAGGCCTGCGGGAGCGCTATACCAAAACAAAGAATGAGCTGGACAAGGAGATCCCCAGGCTCGAACAACTTGTACAGAAGCCTTTCCTCAAAGAGCAGGAATTACAAAGTATGAAAAACGAGTTGTCCGGACTGGAAAGGCAGATAGCTATCAAAATACAGGAGAACCAGTTGAAGCAGCATCAGCAGCAGGACGCAGCACCGGAAGCCGCCACACAGGACGAGGCCATAGAACAGGTTGTACCTGTTATCGAAACAGAAGCATTGAACGGACACAAAGCACCAAAGGAAATTCTTAGTCAGCAAGCTGTAGAAGCTCAGCGTGTAAGGAGTAGAATGAGATTATAAAAACTAAAGATAGAGAACATGGCAAATAGTGTATACCAGGTCAATAAAGGGATCAACCAGAGCATTGAATTCAAGGGCTTAAAAGCACAGTATATCTGGTATTTGGGTGGATGCATTGTCGCCTTACTCATACTGTTTGCCATCCTTTACTTCATTGGGCTGCCCTCGTTGCTATGTGTTGGCATTATAGCTACCATAGGAACTATAGTCGTTATCCGCATTTACAGCATGAGTAATAAATATGGTGAACATGGATTAATGAAAGCGTTGGCCCGTAAGCAGGTGCCCAAACTGATCCGGTGCAACAGCAGACGTGTTTTCGTAATACTTAAAAAGAACTGAGAAATGGAAACGCAGCGACAACTTATAATAAGTGGAACATTGTTCGATATTGATTATCAGAACAAGGAATTCATTGAAGTGGATAACCGGCAAAACAGGATCTCTTTTGATAAACTGTCAGAAAGAGATGGGTTTTACGAAGGCCTTTATCATATGACAGATAAAAATTGTTTGTCACGTAACGTTTCGGTAGGTGATGTTTATTTTGATGAGGAAGTAACAGAGATCCGGATTCCTAAACGAATCATGGATAATGATTATCCTGACCAAAATACTGCAAGGGCGATAAACGATGAAAGCTATTTGAATGACTATGGCGTGCTTGTAATGGATGACCGCATTGCAAACCGGCTGCAGGGTATGCTGCCCAGGATAGACATCGCAGGAGATACATTTATAGTAGATTGGCGCCTACAGGAACTCCGTCATGAGCATGATCTGTCGTCCATTATCAATCTTAAATTCCTGCCCGTAAGCAGTGACGGCAACAGCTATCTTTCATATTACCATGTTGTCTCTAAGCAGACCGTCCAGCCTGATCCTGATATCCGTGAGATGCCTCCACATGTAGTAATGATCGAGATCCCGGGGGAAATGACGTTGGATCCTGTAGGTGTAGCCAGGCAATATGGACTGAAAGACACGCAGCTCCTGAGAACTTATCCGATACGGGATCATCTGAAAGCCACGGTTAAACCCTTGTCTGAAACGCCGCTCAAGGAACCGGTAGAGAAAAATAAACAGCAAAGACAGTCGAAGGGATATAGAAAAAGCCGGGGACGTAAACTATAACTGAATAGCTAAATAACCGTGAGATGGAAAAAGTGCTGGATGATATATTACCGATCATGGATGTGGAACATGATTGTATCCTGAGTAAAGCAGGAGATGTGACCGTAGTGTTCCGCGCAGAACTGCCGGAGATCTTTACACTTTCCGACCAGGAATACGAAGCATTTCACCAGGCATGGGTAAAAGCCCTTAAGGTGCTGCCAAAGTTCACTGTCTTTCACAAACAGGACTGGTTTCTGGAAAGCAGCCATCAGCCGGATTTCACAAAAGACGATATCAGTTTCCTGAGCAGGGCCAGTGAACGCTTTTTTAACGAGCGTCCTTTCCTCGACCATAGCTGTTATATCATGCTCACTAAAAAGCCGGCAGGCAGAAAGCCTGCCAGTACCCTGTTCTCCAGTCTGCTGCGCAGGACCATTGTGCCGGAGGAGACATTGAAACCACAAATGCTCCAGGATTTTCTGGACAGCACAGGCCAGTTTAAGCGTATAATAGAAGACAGTGGCTTTGTGAAGCTCACCAGGATGCGGGAGCAGGAACTGCGGAGCCATAGCCGTAAATTAGGTCTGATCGAGCGGTATTGTTTTCTTTCCGAAAAGCAGGACAGCTTCGTAATCAATGATATCAGCTTTGACGAAAGCTTACTGGTTGGCGACCGTCGTTGCCAGTTGTATACACTCGGCGATGCCGCAGACCTTCCCGCACTTTGTGGCAGTCGTATCAACTACGACCGGTATTCTACCGATAAAACAAAATTCAGTATTGGCTTTGCATCTACGTTGGGACAATTGCTATCCTGCAACCATATCTATAACCAGTATATTTTCATCGAGGATGCGCAGAAGACGATCCAGAAGCTGGAAAGCAAACGCCTGCGTTTACAATCCTTAGCAGCCTATAGCCGGGAGAATTTGATCGCGAGGGATGCTACCAATGATTTTCTTAACGAGGCCATCAGCCAGCAACGACTGCCCGTAAAGGCACATTTCAATGTACTGGTATGGACGGAAGATAAGGAAGAGCTGAAAAATCTGAAGAATATGGTTTCATCGGCACTGGCACAAATGGATGCCGCTGCCAAGCAGGAAACCGTTGGGGCGCCGCAGATATTCTGGGCGGGCATCCCGGGAAACGCCGCCGACTTCCCCATGAATGATACCTTTGATACGTTCGCGGAACAGGCGACCTGTTTTCTTAACCTGGAAACCGGTTACCGCTCTTCCCTCAGTCCTGTCGGCCTCCGTATGGGTGACCGCCTGACCGGTAAGCCTGTCCATGTGGATATTTCAGACGAGCCCATGAAAATGGGTATTTGTACTAACCGGAACAAGTTCATTTTGGGTCCGTCTGGCAGTGGCAAGTCCTTTTTTACCAATCATATGGTGCGGAGCTATTATGAGCAAGGCACACATATCGTATTGGTTGACGTCGGCCATAGCTATAAAGGGCTATGCGACATGGTAAAGGGTTATTATTTTACTTATAGTGAAGATAATCCCATACGCTTCAATCCATTCTATATCGGTGAAGGAGACAGCCTGGATACCGAAAAGAAAGAAAGCATCAAGACCTTACTGCTTGCTTTATGGAAGAAAGATGACGAGACTTTCAAGCGCAGTGAATACGTGGCGCTGTCCAATGCGATCACCGGTTATTACGCATATCTCGCAAATAACCCGAAGGTCTTTCCCTGCTTTAATAGTTTCTATGATTTTCTGCGCGATGACTATGTACCTGTACTGGCCAGTGATAAAGTAAAGGAGAAGGACTTCGATATCAATAATTTCCTCTACGTACTACGCCCTTATTATAAAGGTGGTGAATTTGATTACCTGCTCAATGCCACGGAAAATCTTAACCTGTTGCAGGAACGCTTTATCGTGTTCGAACTGGATAATATTAAAGACCACCCAATCCTCTTCCCGGTAGTGACGATCATTATCATGGAAGTCTTCATCAATAAAATGCGTAAGATGAAAGGTATCCGTAAGATGATCCTTATTGAAGAAGCCTGGAAAGCGCTGATGAAGGAAGGATTTGCAGAGTACATCAAATACCTGTTCAAAACAGTCAGGAAATTCTTTGGTGAAGCAATTGTAGTAACACAGGAAGTGGAAGATATCATTTCCTCGCCCGTAGTGAAGCAGGCGATCATCAATAACAGCGATTGCAAGATACTGCTGGACCAGAGCAAATATCAGAACAAATTTGACCAGATACAGGAATTACTGGGACTCACCGAAAAGGAAAAAGCATTGATACTTTCTGTCAACAAAGCAAACGATCCTTCAAAAAAATATAAGGAGGTGTTTATCAGCCTGGGCGGTATGGTCAGCAAGGTATATCGTACCGAAGTATCGTTAGAGGAATATCTCGCATACACTACGGAACAAAGTGAAAAGGTAAAGCTGATGGAATACGCGGAGAAGTTTGGTGGTGATATTAAAAAGGGAATTGCCGCAATGGCAGAGGATCTGAAAACAAAAAACTTAAACGGTTAAGTGATGAAAGGAAACAATCTGGTATACGGACTATGGGATACGCTAAAAGTAGTCTGCCTGTTTTGCAGGCAGCATTACAATACATATTCTATGCTTTTGGGAACCTACGTCCTGCAATCGCCTTCGATAAAGCCGGCGACAGGAATTGATGCCGTACTTCAGATCAAGCCCTATGGCAGTCTGTACCGGTTAACGAGAACCGAATATATCTGTAACGAGCCGGAAAAGGAGCAGACATGGCTGGCCAGCTATAGCTGGCATTCAGGCGGTGCGCTTGTGGAAATAGGCGGTGATAACTGCTGTGTTTTTGACACTGAATCAAAATCACTATACCTGGAAACACTTACAGAACAAGGAAAATCAACAGTTGAACAATTTATTAAAAGTCTATAGCAATATGAAACGGTTTACAAGAATAATGATATTGGTCTTCTGTATCTCTTTAACGGCCGCCCCTCTCCAACAGGCAAACGCTACACCGATTGCCATACTGGAGATCATTAAGAAAGCGGTAATAAAGGTCATTAAGGCTATTGACCTTAAAATACAACGGCTTCAGAATAAGACCATCTGGTTGCAGAATGCACAGAAGACACTGGAGAACACCTTGTCTAAAATGAAACTGGATGAGATATCGGACTGGACGGAGAAGCAAAAAGAGCAGTACCGTAAATATTATGAGGAGCTGGCAAAAGTGAAATCATTGATAGCCCAATACCAGCGTATCAGGGATATCACTCAAAAACAGGTGCGCCTGGTCGATGAATATAACAAGACATGGCTACTGATACGACAGGATAAACATTTTAATGATGAAGAGATCACTTATATGGCGGATGTGTATTCCGGCATATTGGATGAAAGCCTGAAGAATATTGACCAGATCAGTTTCCTGGTAAGGTCATTCACGACTAAAATGAGCGACGCCAAAAGACTGGAACTGATCAATGAAGCAGCAGACCGCGTGGATGAGAACTATTCAGACCTGACGCAATTTAACCGGCAGAATACTTTGTTGAGTTTGCAGCGTGCAAAAACGTCAAATGATGTAGAGGCAGTGAAAAAATTATATGGACTCCCATAAAGCAAAGCATATGAAAAATATATTTTTAGTCGTATTGCTGTTGAGTGCCTCGGTTACTCGGTTGCAGGCGCAAACATTTGAAGAGTGGTTTCAACAAAAGAAAACGCAGAAAAAATACCTCGTCCAGCAGGTGGCAGCTTTACAGGTTTATATCGGGTATGCGAAGAAAGGTTATAAAATAGCGCAAGAGGGATTGACTACTATCGGCGGGTTTACACGTGGGGAGTTCGATCTGCACACGGATTTTTTCAACTCCTTGAAAACGGTACATCCGGAGATCAGGCAAAGTCCAAAGGCGAAGGCCATCGTGTCTTTACAGAAACAGATCATCCGGGAATACAGCCACACTTATCCCGCATTGAAGAAAACCGACGCTTTTACAGATGAGGAAATGCGCTATATGGAAGACGTATACAAGCGCTTGTTGGAAGATTGTGACCGTAATCTCGATGAACTCAAAGACCTCGTTACAGATGATAAACTACAGATGAAAGATGACGAACGCCTGGAACGGATAGAGAAACTCTACGTCGATATGCAGGATAAGTACACTTTCACCAAAAGTTTTGGCAATGAAGCGTGGGTATTAGCAGTGGCGAGGAGACAGGAGCAAAGAGATGCACAAACAGGCCGTGCCTTGCACGGCATAAAAAACGAATAAGTATGAAACAGTTAGTGATAGTAATCGGCTTATTGATATCCTGCTTGTTTTCATCAAGCAAAGCATCGGCACAGGCTGATGAGATCGCACAGCTTGTGCTGAACATAGAAAAGCTGGCGCAATTCAAGCAGATACTCAGTGACATGAAAAAAGGTTACCAGATACTTGAAGGTGGTTATAACACCGTCAAGAATATTTCTGAGGGGAATTTCAACCTGCACAAAAACTTCCTGGACGGTTTACTGGAAGTCAGCCCTGCGGTACGCAATTACAGACGTGTCAAAGATATTACTAACTGCCAGTTATTGTTGGTGAAGGAATATCGCAACGCCTATGACCGCTTCCGTAAGGATAACAATTTCAATGAAGATGAAATAACCTATCTGGGGCAGGTATATGATAACCTGTTCCAGCAGAGCCTGCGCAACCTCGACGAGTTGCTTGCCGTAGTAACGGCGGGAAAAACACGCATGAGCGATGACGAGCGTTTGCAGGCCATCGACAGGATATATGCAGACATGCAGGACAAGCTAATGTTCCTGCGTCATTTTAATAACAACACAACCGTACTGGCTGTACAAAGGGCTAAAGAGCGTAGTGATGTACAGACCATGCGTAAGATCTATGGCATAAACAAATAAAAATTGAAATATGGCAAAGTATAGAAAGGCCGCCTTACTGGCGGTGGTGGGATGGGTTTTGCCCTTAATCAGCCGCGCACAGAGTATAGCCGATGACATGAAAGGTATGCACGCTGTTCTGGAACAGCTTTACAATGAGATGATGCCCTTATGCAGTCAACTGATCGGCGTAGGCCAGGGCCTCGCGGGATTTGCCGCTTTGTGGTATATCGCGGCACGAGTGTGGCGGCATCTTTCTAATGCGGAACCGATTGACTTTTATCCGTTGTTCCGCCCGTTTGTGATCGGGTTTTGTGTGATGGTATTCCCCTCCGTTCTGGGGCTTATCAATGGCGTCATGAAGCCAACCGTCACAGCCACAGCAGCTATGGTAGAAGGCTCAGACAAGGCAATCGCACTGATGTTGCAGAAAAAAGAAGAAGCTATTAAACGGTCGGACGTATGGCAGATGTATGTAGGAGAAAGTGGCCATGGTGACCGTGAGAAATGGTATAAGTATACGCATCCTGATGAAGACCCATCTGATGAAGGTATGTTCGAAAGCGTGGGTAATGATATCAAGTTCGCCATGTCCAAAGCCTCTTATAATTTCCGCAATTCGGTAAAGGAATGGATGAGTGAAGTGCTGCGTGTCCTGTTCGAAGCAGCGGCACTGTGCATTGATACCTTGCGGACATTTCAATTGGTAGTATTAGCCATATTAGGGCCGCTGGTCTTTGGAATTGCCGTTTTCGATGGGTTTCAGCACACACTGACGGTCTGGCTGGCGAGGTACATCAATATTTTCCTTTGGCTGCCAGTAGCTAATATTTTCGGCAGCATCATCGGCAAGATACAGGAGAAGATGCTGGCGCTTGACCTTTCTCAAATTGAAGAGACCGGTGATACTTTTTTCAGTAGAACAGATATGGCTTACCTGGTCTTTATGATCATCGGCATCGTCGGGTACTTCACCGTCCCTTCCGTTGCCAATTATATCGTACACGCAGGCGGAGGCGGCGCTCTGGGTCAAAAAGTAACCAGCCTTTTCGGCAGTTCATCCAGAACTGTAGTGAATACGGCATCGGGCGGTGTCGGCATGGCTGCCGATGCGCTCGGTAGTGCTACCAACCGTATGATCAACGACATGGCCGGTAGCGGCTCGTCCAATCCCTATTTCGGTGAAGGGAAAAATACAGGTTATATGGGCGATAAGTTAAAAGGTAATTCATAACCACTACAAAGGAGTTGCTATGTTCAGAAAAATGAAAAATATCGATACGGCATTCCGGCATGTAAGAACCTTTACGATGCTGGTCATAGCAGGCTGTGTATTGATCTGCTGTTTCACGCTCTATAAAAGCTTTAGCCTAGTATCTAAAATGCAGGGCAAAATATATATCCTGGCCAATGGTAAAGCACTTGAAGCCTACGCTTCAGAGCGTAAGGATAATATACCGGTAGAAGCCCGAGACCATGTGAAGACCTTTCACAAGCTATTTTTTACTCTTGATCCAGACGATAAGGCCATACAGGCAAATATCACCAAAGCGCTTTATCTCGCCGATGGCACTGCCAAGCGGGTTTATGATGACCTGAAGGAAAATGGTTATTACGCAGGTCTGATCTCAGGTAATGTCAATCAAACTATCGTGGTGGACAGCGTAACGGTAGATATTAATGATTACCCCTACCGGTTCCATTGTTATGCAACGCAAAGCATTATCCGGCCTACTAGCATTACTACACGCAGCCTGATCACCGAAGGTGCGTTACGTAATGTATCACGCAGCGATAACAACCCGCATGGTTTCCTTATCGAAAGATGGAATACGATTGAGAACAGCGATATAAGAACAGTTAACAGGCCACAGTAAAATTCTTAAGTATGGGATTTCTTTTTAAAAGTAAAAAGCAGGAAAAGGCAGACCAACCTCATATAGTAGCTGTCGGCTTACTTGCTGTATATAAATATCTGCAACGGGTATGGGCACACAGGATGACTAGGCATACCGAAACACTTTCGCGCCGAACCTGGGTAATTGTGCTGACGCTTTTTATCCTCCTCGGCACTAGTTGCAGCGTTTACCTCATAGTACATGCGCTTTCAGGGGATAGCAATACCTCGGTTTCCATATCGCGTATAAAAAAGCCGGCTTATGTTGCAGAAACAGGTGAAGCAAGTAACGCAGAAGTGCAGGATGCAGTGGTGGAATATGTACGTGTCAGGCAATTCAGGTTATATATGGACAGCCTGGCAAGAAGTCCTTCCGGCAGTATCATTTATGACAGCATTATTCGCAGCCGTCCAGGCTTGATGGATAGTGTGCGGTTTATAGAAACATATTATCAACAATTAAAACAAAAAGCGAAATGAAGCAGCAAGTAACAACACCAAAGATGATTCGCCAGCGCAGGTTTATGCTGGTGCTGCCTTTGCTCGCCTTGCCATTTATGACCATTATGTTCTGGGCATTGGGCGGCGGAAAAGTGCAGGATGCGGATGCGCAGGCAGGTAACAAAGGGTTTAACGTCAACCTGCCTGATGCAAACCTGAAAGAGGATAAGGAAATGGACAAGATGAGTTACTATGACCAGGCCAGCCTTGATTCTGCGCGGTTCCAGGAGCTTGTCCGGAATGATCCAAATTATATGAGCTATATGTTGTCCGATACTAGTGAACTGATGGAAGAGAATGGCTTACCAGAAGAGGGTGCAAGCTTGAATACCTCCCTGTACGGCAAAGGTTCGTACAATAATTCTCATACCGACAAGATCTACCGGAAACTGGAAGAATTGGACAAGGAGATGAATAAGCCACTTACTGCATCGGGTAATGAAGAAGGTTATGAACCATACTCACGCTCCACAGGTAACGGACGTACTACTGTCAACTCTGCCGATGTTGACAGGCTGGAACAGATGATGCGGATGATGAATCAATCGCCGGAGGAAGACCCTGAACTTAAGCAGTTGAATGGCATGTTGGAAAATATACTCGACATGCAGCACCCCGGACGTGTACAGGAGAAACTGAGGAAAACTTCCGAGGCCAGGAGAGGCCGTGTCTTTGCAGTAGCAACGAAGACAAAGGACAATCGTATCTCCCTGCTTGAAACACCTGCATCTGACGGCGGCATCACCAACGGGTTTTACTCTCTTGACGATGGTTCGCAGGGAAGCAGTGTTCAAAATGCTGTTCAGGCTGTTGTCCATGAAACACAAACATTGGTCAACGGTTCTACAGTCAAACTGAGGCTGACCAATGATGTTTACATTAATGGCATACATATCCCCAAGGATAACTTCCTGTTCGGGACTGCGGCTTTAAACGGTGAAAGGCTGAATATCAAGATCAGCAGCATCCGCTACAAAAATGCATTGTTTCCCGTTGAATTGTCTGTATATGATATGGATGGCCTTGATGGTATTTATATACCCGGAGCGATCACCAGGGATGTATCCAAAGAGTCCGCTGACCGTTCCTTGCAGACCATCGGGCTGAGCTCGGTCGATCCCTCATGGCAGGCGCAGGCAGCAGGTGCAGGAATAGAAGCTGCCAAGACCTTGTTCAGTAAAAAAGTCAAGCTGGTTAAAGTAACCGTGAAAGCGGGATACCAGGTGCTCTTGCGCGATGAAAAGCAAAAGCAAGATGAACAGTCCAACTAGTATTCAACTTAAATATTTATTCACTTAAAAATTCCAAAGATGAAACAGATCAGTGCAGTATTG
>Ga0075012_10001584_pt1 | contig 22905 bp, 20 predicted proteins | sample All_14_2_FD_71474 | JGI IMG/M metagenome (GOLD analysis project Ga0075012, IMG submission 71474) | Freshwater microbial communities in response to fracking from Pennsylvania, USA - Allegheny Zone_MetaG_DW_15 | ecosystem: Environmental > Aquatic > Deep subsurface > Groundwater > Drilled...
GCGCTGCGCATGGTCATCACCAGCGCCAGCACGGCGGCGATGGTCAGCCCGGCCAGCGCCTGCTGAACCATGCCGATGCGCGCCTCTGCCCGCGATTCAGGCGGCCGAGGCGCTCGATCGGCTCGCCGCGATTGCCGCGCTGCCACCGCGCGCGACCGACGCTGGCGAAGCGGCCGAACCGCGCCCCGCCACGCTGGAGCTGCGCCTTTCAAGGGCCGTGGTGGCGCTGCCGCCGGGCGGGCGCGTGCTGGTGGCCGGGCCATCGGGCAGCGGCAAATCGCGCCTGCTGGGCACGCTGATCGGCCTGCGCGGCGATGCCCCCGAAACGCTGCTGGTCGATGGGGTGGACGTTCGCGCCTTGGGGCTGAACCGGCTGCGCCGCCAGTTCGCACTGGCCCCGCAAGACGCCGGGCTGATCGCCGGGACCGTGGCCGACAATCTGCGCCTGGCACGCCCGCGCGTGACCGAAGCGGCGATGTGGCAGGCGCTCGACCTGGCCTGCATGGCCGAAACCGTGCGGGCGATGCCGGGCGGGCTGGACGAATGGCTGGGCGGCGACGGCGCGCGGCTTTCGGGCGGGCAGCGCAAGCGGCTGGCGCTGGCGCGCGCGGTGCTCGCCGGGCGGCCATGGTTGCTGCTTGATGAACCGACCGAAGGGCTGGATGCCGCGACCGAAGCGATGGTCATCGACCGGCTGGAGCACTGGCTGGCCAGCACCGGCACCGGGCTGGTGCTGGTCAGCCACCGCCCCGCGCCGCAGCGGCTGGCGCGACAGGTGGCGACTATTGGCAAATAGCGCGTGCGGGGGTGCAGCGGGCGGCGGTCAAAGCCCCAGTTGATCCTTGTCGGCCATCGCGGCGACCAGTTCGGCGCGGGCGGCGGCGCTGCGGTAATGCGCGTCGATTTCGCGGATCACGGCATCGGCCAGCGATTCTTCGCGCAAGTTCACCACCAGAAAATCGCTGGCCCCAAGGGCAAAGCGGCGGCGTTCGGCTTCGGCCATGCGCCGGGCCAGCGCGGCTTCATCGGTCGCCAGCGCCGCCAGCCGGTCGGCCGCGTCCATCTGCGTGCGCAAGTTGGCGATTTCCACGCCGACCTGATCTTCGAGCAGCCGCAGCCGCAACGAAAGCGCATCGTTTTCCGCCGCCACTTCGGCAATCCGCCCGCGCGCCGCGCGCCGTTGCAGCGGCACCGAAAAGCGCAGGCCGACCAGTGCCTCGGCCTGATCGCGGGTGGGCGATCCGGGGCCGAAATCCTGCGATCCTTCCACTTTCAGGTCCAGCCGGGGGCGCAGCTCGTTTTCCGCCAGCCGCGCGCGCAGCCGGTTCTGTTCGATCCGCGTGATCAGCGCCTTGAGATCGGGGCGGCCCGCCATGGCTTCGGTCTTGTCCACCAGCCGGGGGTTCATGCCATCGGGCAGGGCAGGGGGCAGTTGCGTCGGTTCGGCCACCACCGGGCGGCCCAGATCATCGCGCAGGAACAGCGAAAGCGCGTTGGCGTAAAGTTGCAGATCCTGTTCGGCCCGCACCAGCATGGCCTGGCGGCGGACAATGTTCTGGCGGTTTTCCACGGCCAGCACTTCGGGCCGCGCGCCCAGTTCCACCTGGCGTTCGATCGACGCCTGCCGGGTCTGCGCAAGCTCGAACAGTTCGCGCAGGGTCTGTACCCGCAGCCCGGCGGAAACCCATTGCTGATACGCGTCGATCGCGCGGCGCTGCACCCCGATGGCGATCATTTCGCGGTCGAAGCTGGCCAGTTCGATATCGCCTTGCGCCAGTTCGCGCCGCCCGCGCCGTTCGTCGATCAGCCGGTCGCGCAACAGCGAAAAGACCGCGCCGACCCGCACTTCCCCGATCTGGTTGGTAACCGATTTGCCTTCATAGCTGGGGAACGTGCCGGTCGACAGGCGGTAACCGGCATAGACATTGCCGCCGTTGGTCTCCAGCGGGCGCATCGCCTTCACATCGGCAAAGGTGCCGCTGTAAAAGCCCAGCGCGCGCGATTCGGCATCGGCATCGAACACCAGATCGAACTGGCCTTCGGCGCTCAGCGCGCGGGCATCGGCCTGGCGCTGGCGGGCCATCGCTTCAAGGATCTGCGGGGCATGGGTGGCGGATGAGCGCAGCACGTCCTCCAGCGTCAGCCGCGGGGCGGCGGGCCGGGTGGACGATGGCGGCGCGATCACCTGCTGCATCACCGGCTGGGCGAGGGCGGCGGGGGCCAGCGCCATGGCCCAGACAGCAGCCGTGGCCATGCCGATCGAGCGGAACGGCGGGCAAAGCGGGGCGCGGGTCATTTCTCCTCCCCGCCGTAATCCCCGCCGCCGTAGCCATCGCCATAGGCCCCGTTGCCCTTGCCGTTCTTCGCCTTGCCCGCTTCCTTGTCGGACAGCGCCTTGCCGCCATTGCCCTTGCGCGGGCCGACATCGACCGGGCGGCTGAACTCCAGCGGGAAATCGTTGAGCTGGCGCCACAGTTCATAGCCGACCTTGACCGTTTCCATCTGGATCCAGCCGCGCACCTTCGATCCGATGCGCACAAAGCTCTGGTCCGGCCAGGCGGGCTTGCCCGGCGTCGGTTCCACCAGCACGCGGAACAGGCCGCTGGCCTGCGCGGTGGGGTCGATCGCCATGACGCGGCCATCGAACAGCCCCTGCGCGACCGAAGGCCAGCCGGTGAACTGGATTGCGGGCCAGCCTTCGAAGTGCAGGCGCACCGGCTGGCCGACGCGCACCAGCGATACGTCGCGCCCGTCGACCAGCAGTTCCACCACGCGCCGCGCGTCTTCGGGGGCGATGGTCGCCAGCCAGTCCCCGGCGCTGACCAGCGTGGCCCCGGCGGCGGTGTTGAGCGACTGGATGCGCCCGTCGCGCGGGGCGCGCACGACCTGTGCCGACTGGCGGCCAAGGCCGATGTCCACCCGGCTCAGCTTGGCGCGCGCTTCGGCCAGCTTGGCGCCGTGTTCGGCCACCTTGATCTGGGCATTTTCCAGATCGCGCCGTGCGGCCAGCCCGTCGGCCAGCAATTGCTGCGAACGGCCAACGTCGATGCGGGCCACGGCCATCGCCTGTTCGGCGGCGTCGATCTGCGCCAGCACTTGCGCGCGTTCGGCGGCAAGGCGCGGCAGCAGATAGGGATCGTTGTCGATGATCCGGGCAATCGGATCGCCCTTTTTCACCTGCTGGCCATCGGCCACGTACCACTTTTCGACCCGGCCCGGCACCAGCGCGGTGACCTGTTGCAGCCGGTCTTCGGGGTTCAGCGCGATCACTTCGCCCCGGCCCGGCGCGGTCTGCACCCACGGGACCATGAACAGCAGCACGGCGATCAGCGGAATGGCGATGCCGATCATCCAGCCCAGCGCCACCATGGCGCGCGGCACGCGCAGGGTGCCCAGCGTCTTGAACGGGGCCAGGGTGTGGCCGGTGTTGAGCGGTGCGGCCATGGCTCAACCCTCCTTCGTGCCGGGGGCGCTGGCGCCGCCGGGATAGGCGCGGTCGGACAGCGCCAGTTCGTCGCGCGCCAGCGGCAGGATGCCATCGAGCGTGGCGGCGCGCTGCTGGGTTTTCTTGCCGATCCACAGCCAGCCGTCGCGCGCCAGCCCTTCGGGGCGGGCGGTGAATTGCAGCACGGTGGTGCCGATCGGGCGCAGCGCGGCCAGCACCTGTTCGAGCTGGCCGGGGGGCAGCATGTCGAACAGCGGGGAAAGCATCAGCACGCGCGGGCGGGCCAGGACGGCCCCGGCCAGCTTCAGGCGCATCGTTTCACCCACCGACAGCGGCCAGCCCGAACTGGAAAGGCGCGCATCCAGCCCGCCGGGCAGTTCGCCGATGCGGCGGTCCAGACCGACCAGCTCCAGCGCCTCCAGCATTGCTTCGGGGCGGCGCTGTGCGTTCAGGGAAAGGTATTCGCGCACGGTCATCTCGACAATGGTCGGGCGGTCCAGCACGATCACGTCCGAGCGCAGGCGGTACATGTCGAACATGCCAAGATCGGCGCCGCCCACGGTAACGATGCCGGTTTCGGGCACGCTCAACCGCTTGAGCAGGCTGGCGAGGTTGCGTTCCACCCCGGCGGCGGCGAGCACGCCGACCTGTTCGCCGCTGCCCAGCGCGAAATCGAAGCGGTGCCCGTCGTGCGCCACGTCGCGCAGGCGGATGGCGCCATCGGGCGGGGTCGGCCCTTCGCCATCGGGCGTGGGTTCAAGCTTCACGTCCCAGAACAGCGAAAGCTCTTCGAGGCTGGCGGCCAGATCGTAGAACACTTCCAGGTAGGTGCCGAGCTGGGCCACGCCATAGAACACGCTCGAAAGGATCAGTTCGGCAGCCACGAGCTGGCCGATCGACAGTTCGCCCTGCAGGATCAGCCAGCCGCCCATCGCCAGCAGGCCCGAACTGGCAAAGGCATAGAGCGTCAGCAGCGCGATGGTCTGGCCGAAGGTGTGGCGGAAATGGCGGCGGTGCGCGGCGATGTAGGTTGCCGTCACCGCTTCGGTGCGGTCGATGGCGAACTGCATGTGGCGGCTGGATTTGTAGATGCCGTTCGATCCGCCCACGCTGCCCAGCCAGTGGGCGGTGGCGTGCTTGGCATGGCTCTTGGCGACGGTGCTTTTGAGCGAGGCATTGGCCCAGACCCGCCAGATCGTCACCACCAGCAGCACCAGCACGGCGTTGAACGCCAGGAAGAACGGGTGGTAGAAGCTGGTCACGATCAGCCCGACCAGGCTTTGCAGGACAATCGTGAACCCGGCGATCAGCAGGCTGGTCAGCGATTTCTGCACCACCACCATGTCGAAGAAGCGGTTGAACAGATCGCCGCGCCGCGCATCGACGAAGAACGGGTTCTGGGCATGGACCGCGCGCATGGTGATTTCGGCGGTCAGCCGGGCAAACAGGCGCCGTTCAAACTGCGCCAGCAAGGCCACGCGAAAGGCGCTGAGCATCGCCCACACCAGCAGCAGCACCAGCAGCACCCCGGCCAGCGTGAACAGCGGCGCGGGCAGGGCGATGTTGGCCACCGAATTGATCAGCAACTGCACCGAGATCGGCGTGGCCAGCGACAAAAGCGAAATTGCCGCGCCATAGAGCAGCGCCAGCCGCATGAATCCCGCGTCCGGCCCCAGCACCTGCCGGGTCCAGCGCGCGAAATCGCGGTAGGTGGGTGCGCGGTGGGCGTCGTGCCCGCCGCTGTCCCCATGCTGATCTGCCTGACCCGCCATTGTGTCCGTCTACATCCTTTCGCACGTGCAGCAAACTAGGTGGCGATACCGGGCCATAGCTGCAATAGGGTAGTATCTATCTTTTCAATAGGTTTAACCTATGAATTGGCAATGCTTTGCAATACCTGCGCGATCAGCAGCAGGTCTTCGGCCCGGCCTGCGCCGCTGCGCCAGACCAGCCCGATATCGCGGTACAGCCGCCCTCCGGCAAAGGGGCGCACCACCACATCGCCATCGTCGCGGATTTCCTGGCGGACATAAAGCTGCGGCAACAGCGCCAGCCCCATGCCCATGCCCGCCATCTGGCGGATCGCATCCAGGCTGGTGCCTTCGTAATCGCTGAGCACGCTGGCCCCGGCGCGTTCGGCCAGCGCGGCCACCTGCGTGCTCATCCGGTATTCGGGCTGAAGCGTCAGCAGGCCGCGCCCGGCCAGGTGTTCGGGGCGGATCGCGCGGACATCGCGCAAGGGGTCGTCGGTGGCCATGGCCAGAAACATTGGCTCACGAAAAAGGCGCTCCACGTGCAATCCGGGATCGTCCACCGGAAGCTGCACCAGCGCCACATCGTGCCGCCCTTGCGCCAGTTGTTCGATCACCGCGCCGGGCTGGCCTTCGCGCACCAGCACTTTCAGGCTGGGGTGGGTGGCGTGCAGCCGCGCGACCATCTGCGGCAGGATATAGGGGCCAAGCGTGGGCGATACCCCCAGCCGGATCGTGCCCGCCAGCCGCCCTTCGGCGCGGCGCGCGGCCAGCGCGGCAAAGGCATCGGCTTCGGCCAGCACGCGCCGCGCCGCCGCCACCGCATCGCGGCCCAGCGGGGTCAGGTGCGCGCGCCCGCCGCGTTCCACCACGCGATCGCCCAGCAGTGTCTCCAGCATCTGGATCTGTTGCGAAAACGATGGCTGCGATACCCCGGCAAGGGCTGCGCCGCGGGTAAAGCTGCCCGCTTCGGCCAGCGCCACGAGATAGCGCAACTGGCGCAGGGTGGGCAGGTTTTCAGCCGGCATCGGCGCGCCCCCTGTCCATCGCCTAGAACGGAAAGAACTCGGCAATCGCCACGACCGCCACGGCCCATGTCAGCAGGTTCAGCGGCAGCCCGACCTTGACGAAATCGAGGTAGCGATAGCCGCCCATCTGATAGACCAGCACATTGGTCTGATAGCCGAACGGGGTGGCGAAGGCGGCGCTGGCCGACATCATGATCGCCACCAGGAACGGGCGCGGGCTGACGCCAAGGCTTTCCGCCAGCGCCACCGCCACCGGGGTCAGCAGGACAGCCACCGTGGCGTTCGAAAGCAGTTCGGTCAGCAGCAGCGTGGCCCCGTAAAGCAGGATCAGCGCCGCCAGCGGGCCGACGCCGTTGACCGACCCCACCAGCCAGCCGGTGGCCTGCGCGGCCAGCCCGGTCTGTTCCATGGCGATGCCGATCACCACCATCCCGGCGATCAGCAGCAGGATTTCCGGCCGCATCCCCGAATAGGCTTCATCGGGCGAAATGATCCGCAGCACGATCAGCAGCACTGCCCCGGCAAAGGCCGCAGCGGCAATCGGCACCAGGTCGATCGCGGCAAAGGCGATCACGCCGATGAACACCGCCACCGATACCAGCGCCATGCGCGGCTGGAAGGCGTGCTTTCTGGCATAGATGCGCGTGTCCTGCAGGGTATCGCCCGACAGGTCGAGGTGCGTCACGGTGTGGCGTTCCACCTCGGACCAGTCGCGCGCGTCGCCTTCGGTCGCGGGCGTATCGGTCCTCTCGCCCACCAGCCGCCCGGTAAACAGCAGCAGGTACAGCCCGCCTGCCAGCGCGATGGCCAGCCCTACGGGCGTGATCTCGAACAGCCCGAACTGCGGCTGCCCCGATGATCGCGCCATGTCATCGACCAGCAGGTTGGTCGATGTGCCGATCAGCGTGCAGCACCCGCCCAGCACCGCGACATAGGACAGCGGCATCAGGAAGCGGCGCGGGTCGATCCGGATCGAGCGCGCGACATCGCGCACCACCGGCGCTGCGATCACCACGATCGGGGTGTTGTTGAGAAAGGCCGAGGCAAAGCCGCACAGCCCGATCAGACCCCACAGCCCCGCCGCGCCGGTACGGCGGCACAGCGCCACGGCGCGGTCTATCGCCTTGTCCAGCAGGCCGGACAGCTCCATCGCGTGGGCGATCACGAACAGCGATGCCAGGGTGATGATCGCCGGGCTGGCAAAGGCGCCCTGCACTTCGCTGGGGCGCACCGCACCGGTCACCAGCAGCACTGCCGCCCCGGCGATGGCCACGACATCGGCCCGCATCCGGTCCGCGATCAGCGCGGCGATCACGCTGACCAGGACGACAAGGGTTATGATCTGTTCGAAGCTCATCGCAGCCCACGGCTTACCCGCGACCATGCCCGGCGGCAATCGCAGACCGCGCCGGAACGCGGACTGTCGGGCCGGGTCCGCGAGGGGGCACGCGGCGTATCGGACAGGCGGCGCGGTGAACCCCTATTTCACCGATCACCCCCTCGCCGGGGCTGACCGGCCATGCTAGAGCACGCGCCATGACTGCACTTCCTGCCACACTGCCAACCCGGCGCGGCGCGTCGGCGCTGCGGATCATGGCCCTTGCCACAGTGCTGATGCTGCCCGCGTGCAAGGTGGTGAAGGCCCCTTCGCCCGATGCCACGGCCAGCGATACCCCCGCCGCAGATGCTTCGGCATCGGCCGCGCCCGCACCTGCCGCCACCCCCGCCATCGCCGCGCTGGCCCCGCTGGACCGCGCCGCGATTCTCGGCCTTGTTTCTGCCGCGGCAGATGCCACGGCGGCGGGCCAGCCCTTGCCGCCCGCCGGCCGCCCGGCGGTCAACCGCACCTTCGAACTGCGCCTGCCGTTCGGGTGCGCCGGGCCGGGATCGGCCTGGGGATCGGCCAACGGCGGCATGTGGACCTATGATCCGGCGATGCGGACCTTGCGCATCAGCGTGCAGGCGCAGCGGCTGGGGTCCGATCCGCGCTTTGCCGATCTTGCCGGAAAGCAGCCGTTCGATGCCATCGAAGGGTTCTGGCTGGAACGGCCGTGGACCAGCGCGGAATCCTGCCCGGCGGTGCCGGTCGGCGTGGCCAGCGAACCCGCGCCCGCGCCGCAGACGCTGGCGCTGGCGCAATTCTTTGCCGCCGATGCGCCGCGCACCTTGCAGCGTGCTGGACGGCCCTATGCCTATACCGGCCGGTTCCGCGACGATGGCGCCTTGCCCGCGCTGCCGGGGATCAAGCCTTCGGGCACGGTCGGTGCGCCGCCGCCGGGGGCTTCGGGCTTTCGCCTGCGGCTGATCGGGCGCATTGCCGGGTTTGCCGATGGCCAGCCAGTGCATTGCACGATGACCGATCCGGCCCGCCCGCCGCTGTGCGCGCTGGCGGTCGATTTCGCGTCCGTGGCCATCGAAGACCCCGCCAGCGGCACGACGCTGGCGGAATGGCACAAGTAGCCGTACCGCCGCGCGGCATGATTCGAACCACGCTTGCGATCAGGGATTTTTGCCGATGAGCACCAGTCAGATCCGGCCGGGCGCCAGCGTCGCCCAGCTCATGGCGCAAAGCGGCGTGCCGTTCGGCACCAGCGGCGTGCGCGGGCTGGCCAGCGCGATGACCGATGCGTTGTGCCACGCCTATGCCAGCGCCTTCCTGCAATACCTTGGCGAGATCGGCGAGTTCGCACCGGGCGATGCCGTGGCGCTGGCGGGCGATCTGCGCACCAGCACGCCGCGCATCCTTGCCGCCTGCGCCGCGGCGGTCAGCGATTGCGGGGGAACCGTGGTGTTCTGCGGGCACGTGCCGACTCCGGCGCTGGCGCTCCATGCCATGGGCCGGGCAATGCCTTCGATCATGGTCACCGGCAGCCACATTCCGGCGGACCGCAACGGCATCAAGTTCTACCGCCCCCACGGCGAAGTGCTGAAAAGCGATGAAGCCGGGATCGTCGGGCAGGTGGTCCAGGCCGATCCGGCGCGCTTCGATGGCGCGGGCATGCTGATCGCCCCGCCCGCGCTGCCCCCGGTCACCGCAGTGGAAGAGGCCTATATCGCGCGCTACGTGCGCCATTTCGGCGCCGATGCGCTGGCCGGCATGACCATCGGCGTCTACCAGCATTCCGCCGTGGGGCGCGATGTGCTGGTCCGCGCGATGACCGCGCTGGGGGCAAGGGCTGTGCCGTTCGGCCGTTCCACCACGTTCGTTCCGGTCGATACCGAAGCGATCCGGCCCGAAGACATCGCGCTGGCCCATGCCTGGGCGGCAGAGAACGCGGTCGATGCGATCATCTCCACCGATGGCGATTCGGACCGCCCGCTGGTGGCGGATGCCACCGGCACCTGGTTGCGGGGCGATATCGTCGGCCTGCTGTGCGCGCACAATGTCGCCGCCGATGTCGTGGTGACGCCGGTCAGCAGCAACACCGTGCTGGAATTGAGCAAGGCCGTGCCGCGCGTGGTGCGGACCCGCATCGGATCGCCCTATGTCATTGCCGCGATGATGGAAGCCGCCGCAGCCGATCCGGCGGCGCGGGTGTGCGGGTACGAAGCCAACGGCGGGTTCCTGCTGGGCAGCGCGGTAGGCACGGGCGAAGGCGCGCTGGCGCCGCTGCCGACGCGCGATGCGCTGCTGCCGATCGTCGCCGCGCTGGTCGCCGCGCGGCAGCGGCCGCTGGCCGATGTCGTGGCCAGCCTGCCGCCGCGCCATACCTTTTCGGACCGCGTGGCAGACTTCCCGCTGGCGCACAGCGCGGCGCTGATCGCCCTGCTGGCCGATGGCGACGAAGCGGCGCAACTGGCGCGCGCGGCGCGGCTGTTCGGCGCGATTGCCGGGCTGCCGGTGGCGATCGACCGCACCGACGGCCACCGCATCGGCTTTGCCGATGGCGCGATCATTCACTTGCGGCCATCGGGCAATGCGCCCGAACTGCGCTGCTATACCGAAGCCGACAGCGAAGCACGCGCGCGTGCCCTCAACCAAGCGGCGCTGGCGCACGTGCTGAACACCATCGTCCCCGAAGCGACGGGCTGAGGCCGGGCGCAAGGCTGGACCATGGAACGTATCCCGACCTATCGTTTGGCGGGTCAGGAGCGCGGCGCAATTGCCCAAGCGTGAATCATGACCGGAACCTGCGCCGCTGGGGCGCGGTCCGCGGTCGGCAGGAGCGGAACGAATGATGCCTGGCACAGCCAGCCTGATCGGGAATGCCCCGGCACCCCGCCATGAAGGCCGGTGGGGCGCATGCGTCGGGGGGCGCGGCTGATGGCTGTCTGGCAGGACCGCACCGCCACCGCCGGGGATATCCTTGCCGCGCTGGAAGCCATGCCGCAGGGCGTGCTGCTCGATGCCGCGCAGGCGCTGACGCTGGAAGGGCACGGCGCCATCGTCACCTATTCGCGCAAGGTGTTCATCCCGCTGACCAAGCTGTGCCGCGATGTGTGCCACTACTGCACTTTCGCGCAGACCCCGGCCCGTGCGGGCGATGCCTTCCTTGACCGCGATGCGGTGCTGGCCATCGCACGGGCGGGTGCGGCGATGGGCTGCCGCGAGGCGCTGTTCACGCTGGGGGACCAGCCGGAGGCGCGCTATGCCGCCGCGCGCGAGGCGCTGGCCCGGCTGGGCCACGAAACCACGCTGTCCTATCTGGCCGAAGTGGCCGCGCTGGTGTTCGATGAAACCGGGTTGCTGCCGCACCTCAACCCCGGCCTGATGGATGCGGCGGATTACGCTGCGCTGCGCCCGCATGCGGCCTCCATGGGCATCATGCTCGAATCCGCGTCCGAACGGCTGTGCGAAAAGGGGCAGGCTCACCACGGTTCGCCCGACAAGGCCCCCGCGCGCCGCCTCGCCTCGATTGCCGCGGCGGGCGAAGCGCGCGTGCCGTTCACAACCGGGCTGCTGATCGGCATTGGCGAAACCCGCGCCGAACGGATCGAGGCGCTGCTGGCGATCCGCGACCTGCACGACCGTTATGGCCATATCCAGGAAGTGATCGTCCAGAACTTCCGCGCCAAGCCGGGCACGAAAATGGCCGACCGGGCCGAACCGACGCTGGCCGACCACCTGTGGACCATCGCCGCCGCGCGGCTGATCCTGGGGCCGCAGATGACCATTCAGGCCCCGCCCAACCTGCACGATCGCGCCGCGCTGGGCGATCTCGTCCGCGCCGGGGTGAACGATTGGGGCGGGGTTTCCCCGCTGACCCCCGATCACGTCAATCCCGAAGCGCCCTGGCCGCATCTCGAAGTGCTGGCCGATGCCACCGCGCAGGCCGGACGCGCACTGCGCCAGCGGCTGGCCATCGGCCCGCGCCACGCCATCGACGCGGCAACCTGGTGCGATCCCAGGATTGCCCCGGCGGTGCGCCAGGCAGTGGACGGGCGCGGCCTGCCGCGCGACCGCGACCTTGCCGGCAACGCCGACTGGGCCGTGGGCCACGGCGATCCCGTGCCCGAACGCGCTGCTGCCCCGGCCACGCAGGCCATTGCCCGGATTCTGGCGCGGGCTGACGAAGGCGAACGGCTGGAAGAGGCGGACATCGCGCGGCTGTTCACCGCCGAAGGCGATGATTTCGATGCGGTCTGCCGCTTTGCCGACCGGCTGCGTGCGCGGGTGGTGGGCGATACGGTGACCTATGCGGTCAACCGCAACATCAACTATACCAACATCTGCCTCTACCGCTGCGGCTTCTGTGCCTTTTCCAAGGGCAGCACGCGGGCGATGCGCGGCCCGGCCTACCGGCTCGATCTGGAAGAAGTGGCGCGCCGCGCCGCCGATGCGGTGGCGCGCGGGGCAACCGAAGTGTGCCTGCAAGGCGGCATCCACCCCGATTACGATGGCAACACCTACATCGATATCGTCAAGGCGGTGAAGGCGGCGGCACCGGGCATCCATGTCCACGCCTTTTCGCCGCTGGAAGTCACCCACGGCGCGCAGACGCTGGGCCTTTCGCTCGAAGATTTCCTGACCCGGCTCAAGCACGCCGGGCTGGCCACGCTGCCCGGCACGGCGGCGGAGATCCTCGATCCCGAAGTCCGCGCGATCCTGTGCCCGGACAAGGTCAGCGCCGACGAATGGCTCGACGTGATGCGCGCCGCGCACAGCGTCGGCCTGCGCACGACGGCCACGATCATGTTCGGCCATGTCGAGGAATACCGCCACTGGGCGCGGCATCTGGCGCAAGTGCGCGCGTTGCAGGAACAGACCGGCGGCTTTACCGAATTCGTGCCGCTGCCCTTCGTCCACATGGAAGCGCCGATCTGGCGCAAGGGGCTGGCCCGTTCCGGCCCGACCTACCGCGAAGCAGTGCTGATGCACGCAGTGGCGCGGATCGTGCTCCACCCGGTATTGACCAACATCCAGGTATCGTGGGTCAAGATGGGGCCGGATGCGGCCGCTGCCGTGCTGGCCGCCGGGGCCAACGATCTGGGCGGCACGCTGATGGACGAATCCATCACCCGCGCCGCCGGCGGGGTCAACGGGCAGGAGTTCGGCCCGGCGGAAATGGTTGCGCTGGCCACGCGCGCAGGCCGCCCGGCGCGCCAGCGCACAACGCTTTATGATTTGGTGCCGGACCACCGTCCGGCCATGACGGAGTAGCATGATGGTTGATCTGAGCCGCCCGCTTGAGGGCAAGGTTGCGATAATCACCGGTGGCGGCAGCGGCATCGGCCGCGCGACCGCCAGGATGTTTGCCGCGCGCGGCGCCAGGGTGGCGATCACCGGGCGCACCGAATCGCGCCTGGCCGGGGTTGTTGCCGAAATCGAAGCGGCGGGCAGCGAAGGGCTGGCCATCGGCATGGACGTGACCGACGAAGCTTCCATCGCGGCGGGCATCGCGCGCACGGTCGAACGCTTCGGCAAGCTTGACATCATACACAGCAACGCCGCGCAGACCGGCGCGATGTTCGAAGATGCCGCGATCACCGACATGACCGTGGAGTTCTGGAACAAGGCGCTGGCGACCAACCTGACCGGGTCGATGCTGTGCGCCAAGCACGCCATTCCGCACATGCTCAAGCAGGGCAGCGGTTCGATCATCTTCACCGGGTCCGGCAAGGGGCTGGCGGGCGATCTGGACTATCCGGCCTATGGCACGACCAAGGCGGGTCTGCTGGGCCTTTCGCGCTATGTCGCCACGCAATACGGCAAGCAGAACATCCGTGCCAACGTGATCGTCGTCGGCCTGGTGATGACCGAGGCGCTGGACGAAAACCTGCCGCCCGAAGCGCAGGCCCTGATGAAGGAGCACAATCTCGTGCCGTTCCTGGGCGCACCCGATGATATTGCCGAAGTGGCCGCGTTCCTTGCCTCCGACCAGTCGCGCTATATCACCGGCGCTTCGATCGTGGCTGACGGCGGCTTCACGGCGCATTCCGGCGTCTATGCCGACATGCAGCGGTTCATGGCCCACGCCGGGGGTGACGCGGCATGAGCGGGCAGGTGATTGGCGTCATCGGCGGGACCGGCAACCTTGGCGCGGCGATCGCCTGGCGCCTGGCGCGCGCCGGGCAGAAAGTGCTGATCGGATCGCGCAAGGCCGAAGCCGCGCAGGAAAAAGCAGCGGAACTGGGCCACGGGCTGGTCGGCATGGCCAATGCCGATGCCGCCGCCCAGGCGGATCTGGTCATCGTGACGGTGCCGTTTTCCGCGCAGGAAGCCACGCTGGCCGATATCCGTCCGCATGTGGCGGGCAAGATCGTGGTCGATACCACGGTGCCGCTGGTGCCGCCCAAGGTCATGCGCGTGCAGTTGCCTGCCGAAGGTTCGGCCGCGGCGCGCGCGCAAGCCCTGCTGGGCGATGGCGTGACGATGGTTTCGGGCTTCCACAACGTGGCCGCGCACAAGCTGGCGCAGGATATCGACGTGGGCTGCGATGTACTGGTGTTCGGCGATGACAAGGCGGCGCGCGCGCAAGTCGTGGCGCTGGCCGATGCGATGGGCCTGCGCGGGCTGCACGCCGGCGCGCTGGTCAATTCGGCGGCGGCCGAGGCGATGACCTCGATCCTGATCTTCATGAACAAGACCTACAAGGTTGACGGCGCGGGGATTCGCATCACAGGGGAACTGATCCCTCCTGCGGACTGATCCTGCTGGAGGCGACCATTCCCTGGGGAACGCCTGCTCCGTGTCTGGAATAACGATCATTCCGCTGTCCGCCATTGGCGAAGTGTGTCCGGGCGAAGACCTTGCCGATACACTGCGCCGGGCCGTGGCGGCGGCGGGCACGGTGCTGGCGGCGGGGGATATCCTCGTCGTCACCCAGAAGATCGTGTCCAAGGCCGAAGGGCGCTGGGTATCGCTGGCCGATGTGCAGCCCGGCGCGGAAGCGGTGCGGCTGGCGGCAGTGACGCGCAAGGACGCGCGGCTGGTCGAACTGGTACTGCGCGAATCCACCGATGTGGTGCGCGCGGTGCCCCACGTGCTGATCGTGCGGCACCGGCTGGGGCTGGTCATGGCCAACGCCGGGATCGACCGGTCCAACATCGGCGCAGGCGATGCCGAACGCGCGCTGCTGCTGCCGCTCGACCCCGATGCCAGCGCCGCGCGGATATCCACCGCGCTTGGCTGCCCGGTGGTGATTTCCGACAGTTTCGGGCGGCCCTGGCGCATGGGTGTGGTGGCCGTGGGCATCGGCGCTGCGGGCCTTCCCGCGATTGACGACCGGCGCGGGCTGCTCGACCGCGATGGCCGCGCGCTCGAAGTGACGCAGATTGCCGTGGCCGATCTGCTGGCCAGCGCCGCCGCGCTGGCGATGGGCGAGGGCGGCGAAGGTATTCCCGCGGTCATCGTGCGCGGCTATGGCGTGGACGGGGCGCCGCGCCCCGCCGCCGACCTGACCCGCCCGCTGGCCGAGGATCTGTTCCAGTGACCACGCCGGATACCGCACTGCCCAGGGTTACCGTGCTGACCGGCGGGGTCGGCGGGGCCAAGCTGGTGCTGGGCCTGCTGCGCGTGCTGCCTGCGGCCAATGTCACGGCGGTGGTCAACACCGGCGATGATTTCCGCCATCTGGGGCTGCACGTCTCGCCCGATATCGACACGCTGCTCTATACGCTTTCGGGCAAGGCCAACCGGGAACTCGGCTGGGGCCGGGCGGACGAAAGCTGGGCTTTTCTCGACACGCTGCGCGCGATGGGCGGGCCGGACTGGTTCCAGTTGGGCGACCGCGATCTGGCGCTGCACGTCCTGCGCAGCGCGCGGCTGGCGGCGGGCGAACCGCTGCACGCGATCACCGCCGATTTCGCCGCGCGCATGGGCATTGGCGCCACGGTTCTGCCGATGACCGACGATCTCGTGGCGACCCGGCTCGCTACGGATGAGGGCGAGCTGGATTTCCAGCACTATTTCGTTGCCCGCCGCTGTGCGCCCGCTGTGCGTGCCATCCGTTTCGACGGCGCGGCGCAGAGCTGCCCCGCGCCGGGGGTGCTGGCGGCCATTGCCGGGGCCGATGCAGTGATCGTCGCGCCATCCAATCCGTTCCTGTCGATCGACCCGCTGCTCGCCGTGCCGGGGCTGGCGCAGGCGCTGCGCGAAACCGCCGCGCCGGTGGTGGCGGTATCGCCGATCATCGGCGGCAAGGCGGTGAAAGGCCCGACGGCCAAGCTCATGGGCGAACTGGGCATCGCGCTGGTCAACGCATCCATCGCCGCACACTATGGCGCGTTCCTCGACGGTCTGGTGATCGACAGTGCTGACGATGCCCCGGCGGGGCTAGCCGTGGCCCGTACCGCCACGCTGATGCGCGATGACGCCGACAAGGCGCGGGTGGCGCAAGCGGCGCTCGATCTTGCCGCGGCCATTGCCGGATGACCTGGACGGCGATTGTCCCGCTGAAAGCGGCGGCGCAGCGCAAGACCCGGCTTTCCGGCACGCTGGACAGTACAGCGCAGGCCGCGCTGGCCGAACGCATGGCCGCGCATGTGATTGGCACGCTGGCCGGTGTTCCCGCGATCGGTGCGATCCGCCTGCTTTCGCCTTCGCCGGGCACGCTGCCGGGCACCGTGTGGGAGCCGGACCGGGGCGCCGGGCTGAATGCCGAACTCGACCGCGTCTGCGCCAGCCTGAGAGGCGCGCGGGTGCTGATCCTCCACGCTGACCTGCCGCTGGTCACGGGTGAAGACATCGCCGCGCTGATTGCCGCGGCCGAGGCGGCAGGCGCGGCGATTGCGCCCGATCGCCACGGCACCGGCACCAATGCGCTGGCCCTGCGCGATGCGGCCCCGGCGGGGTTTGCCTTCGGGGCGGACAGCTTTGCCCGCCACCTGCGGTTGCTGCCGGGCGCGGCAGCGGTGCGGCGCGATGGCCTGGCGCTGGATATCGACACCGCCGATGATATTGCCGCCGCGGGCGCTGCCCTGCCTTTGGGAAGGTGGTGAAGCGCGCCACTCTGCGCATGATCCGCGCGTGAACGGTGCTGCCCGCTGATGGCGGCGCCCCGGCGGAGGATTGCAGATGAAGCTGAATATGGGTGTTCCCAATTCCATGCACGTCAAGGCGATGGTGCAGCCCTGGGAGTTCGCGCTTTCCGGTGCCGAAGTGGGCGATCTGATTGCGCAGGGCGATGCACTGGGGTTCAACAAGTGCATGCTGGGCGAACACTTCGTGATCCCGCCGCAGCACTATGACCTTTCGGGCTACCACTATTTCCACGTCGTCGTTGCGCTGGGCTATCTTGGCGGGCGCACGAAGAACATGCGCCTTTCCTCGTCCGTGTCGATCCTGCCGCTGCAAAGCCCGATCGTGCAGGCCAAGGCGTGGTCCACGCTTGACTGGATGACCGGCGGCCGCGCCGAGGCGCTGTTCGGCGTCGGCTGGCTCAAGGAAGAGTTCGACATGCTCGGCGTGGATTTCCACAAGCGCGGGCGCATGGCCGACGAATACCTGGCGGCGATGATCGAACTGTGGACATCGGACGATCCCTGCTTCGAAGGCGAGTTCGTCAATTTCAAGCACGCCGGTTTCGAACCCAAGCCGATCCAGAAGCCGCGCATCCCGATCTGGCTGGGCGGCGATGCCGAACCCGTGCTCAAGCGCGTGGCGAAGTTCGGGGATGGCTGGTCGCCGTTCCGCACCCCGCCCGAAACGTTCCCCGATTGCATCAATCTGATCAAGTCGCAGCCGGAATACGATGGCCGCCCGATCGAGGTGTTCTTCGCGCTCGAAATGCTCAACGTCGGATCGCACCACGAAGTGCTGGACGATCCGCGCGCGCCCGGCACGCGCGATGCGCAGAAGATCATCGACCAGATCGGCTGGCTCAAGGAACTGGGCATCACCGAAACCATCGTGCCGCTGCCGCCGGGGATCAAGGACAAGTCCGAATACCTCGACCGGCTGCGCTGGGTCGCCGAAGAGATCATGCCGCGCGTCTGATCGCGCACCCGCACGCAGGACCGGCATTTCAAGATGGCCACGGCGGCGCCAGATCGCCGGCCATTTCCCATGAGAGGATCATCACGCATGAACAGGTTTGCAGGCAAGGTCGCGTTCGTGACCGGGGGCGCGGGCGGCATTGGCCGGGCCGTGGTCGAACGGCTGGTGGCCGAAGGCGCACGGGTGGCGGTAACCGACATTGTCGGCGAAGCTGCGCGCGAGGTGGCTGCGGCCCATGGCGACAAGGCGGTGGGCTTTGCGCTCGACATCGGCGATGAAGCGGCAGTCAAGGCCGCCGTAGACGGCACGATCGCGGCCTTCGGGCGGCTGGATGTGCTGGTCAACAATGCCGCGCTGACCGACATGGCAACGATGATGGCCGATACCGATGCGGTGACCATCCCCAACGACGTGTGGGACCGCACCATGCACGTCAACGCCACCGGCTATCTCTATTGCTGCCGCCACGCGATCCCGCACATCGCGCAGGCAGGCGGCGGAGCCATTGTCAACCTGGCGTCGGGATCGGGGATGCTGGGCGACAGCGCCCGGATCGCCTATGGCGCGTCGAAAGCGGCGGTCATCACGATGACCCGCTACATGGCGACGCAGCACGGCGCGCAGAAGATCCGCTGCAACGCCATTGCCCCCGGCCCGATCGTGACCGCGCATTCGCGCAAGGTGGCCGGGCGCGAGTTCGACATCATTGCCCGGCACATGCCGATGGGCGAACTGGGCGAACCGTCCGATATCGCGGCGCTTGTCGCGTTCCTGGGATCGGCCGAATCGCGGTACATCAACGGTCAGGTCATCGTCATCGACGGCGGCATGTCGGCGCATCATGCCCACGTCATGGACATGATGGACTACGCCGCGGCGCAGCAGGGCTGAGCGGCGTGGGCGCTGTCACCACCCCGCGCGGCTATCCGGCGCGACAGGACCGTTTGCCGGTCGATCTTGCTGCCGTGGACGCGGCCTGGCTGCAAGGCGTGCTGCGCCACCGCTATCCGGGGATCGAGATCGCCACGATGGACGTGGTGGAAATCATCCCCGGCCACACCACCAAGGTGCGCGTGCTGGTCACCGGGCCGGATCCGGCGGTGCTGCCGGCGGCGCTGTGCCTCAAGTCCAACTGGTCGGGCAGCCCGTTGAGCGGGGAAGCCAACGTCAACGAAGCGCGGTTCTACAAGGACTTGTGCGAAGGGCTGCAGTTGCCCGCGCCGCACTGCTTCTATGCCGACTGGGACGATGACGCCCAGGGCAAGCAGGGCCTGCTGGTGCTGGCCGACATGGCGCACTGGGGCGGCCGTTTCGGCACATCGGCCGAACCGATCACCATCGACCAGGCCATGCAGGGCGTCGCCGCGCTGGCCACCCTGCACGCCAGCACGTGGAACGACCCGCGGCTGGATGCGGCAGGCTGGCTGCAACGCGCGATGGCGCCCGATCACGGGGGCGATGATTACTGGGCGATGATGGCCGATCACTACGACAAGGTGAACCGCCTGCCCGAACGCGTGGCGATGTTCCCGGCGTGGTTTGCCGACAACCCGCAGAAGCTGCGCGATGCCTGGCTGCAACTGTGCGCCCACGACATGGCCGATCCCACGCCGCTGTGCCTGGTCCACGGCGATGCGCATCTGGGCAACAGCTATGGGCTGGCCGACGGCGGGCGGTTGTTCCTCGACTGGCAGATCGTGCGCAAGGGCCACGGGTGGCGCGATTACAGCTACTTCGCCGCAGGGTCGATCACCGTGGCGGACCGCCGCGCGGGCGAACGCGATCTGCTGCGCCATTACCTTTCGGTCATGGCGCAACATGGCATCGCCATCGATTTCGACACGGCATGGCAGGAATACCGCCGCTGGATCGTCTGGGGGCTGGTGTCGTGGCAATCGAACATCAACCCCAAGGAAGCCACGCTGCCATCGCTCGAACGTTTCTGCGTGGCCGCCACCGATCTTGAAATCCACCAACTCTACGATGTCTAGGAGCAGTGCAGGCATATGACCGCGATCAATCACATCTGGGCGCAACTGCCGCCGCTGCCGCGTGAACAGCTTGTTGCGGCGGTGGAGCGTTATGAATCCGCCGGGCTGGAAGGGATCTGGGCATCGCAGACCTTCGGCGCGCCGTTCCTGCCGCTGTCCGCTGCTGCTGCGGTGAGCGAGAAGGTCAAGCTGGGCACCGGCATCGCGCTGGCCTTCGTGCGCAGCCCGCTGGAAACCGCGTGCAACATCATGGATCTTGACCTGATCAGCGGCGGCCGCGCGGTTCTGGGGCTGGGGTCGAGCGCGCAGAGCCTCACCGAAGGCGCGTTCGGATCGTCTTATGGCAAGCCGTTGAGCCACATGCGCGAAGTGATCGGCATGGTCCGCCAGATCGTGGCCAAGGGGCATACCGGCGAACTCGGCGTGCTCGAAGGCGAATACCACACGCTTGATCTGACCAATTTCCGCACGCTGGCCCCGCCGGTGCGGACCGAGATTCCGATCTACATGCCCGCCGTGTTCCAGAATGCGTGCGAGATGGCCGGCGAAACCACCGACGGTCTGCTGGGCCACCCGTTGTGGAACGCGCAATGGATCCGCGATGTTGCGGCTCCGGCGCTCAAGCGCGGGCTGGACAAGGCCGGGCGGCCGCGCAGCGCGGTGACGGTGAACCTGCAGATGTTCGTCGCGGTGAACCCCGACAAGCGCGAGGCGATCAACGATGCGCGCGCCAACGTGGCGTTCTACAGCCAGTCGCCGCAGTACCTGCGCTATTTCGACGGGATCGGCATGGGCGATCCGGCGCGGGCCTTGCAGGAACGCTTTGCCGCAGGCGACCTTGCCGGAATGGTCGCGGCCTGCACCGACGAGATGGTGGAAAGCATCGCGCTGGTCGGCCCGAAGGACGAAGTGCTGCGCCGTTTCCACGAACGGGTGGAACACGCCGATGCCTGCACCCCGGTGATCCCGCACTACGGCCTGGAGCCGGACAAGATGGCGTTTTATTCGGCCGGCATCGCCGACCTGTTCTATGGCAATTGAAAGGCTGACCGTGGCGGATATCGAAGCAAACAAGGCTGTGGCCCGGCGTTACATGCAGGCGGTGGTCGATGGCGATATCGCCACGATCGAGGCGTTGCAGCACCCCGACTGCACCTGGTGGATCCTGGGCTTTGGCGACATGACGCGCGCCGATTTCATCGCCAGCGTGCGCGACGGGCTGCTCACTGCCAACCGCCGCGTGGCCGATATCGTCGGCATCACCGCCGAGGGTGACCGGGTGGCCGTGGAAGTGCGGGGGGAAATGACCTTTCCCCACACTGTCTATCGCAACGAATACCACAACCTGCTGATCGTGCGCGATGGCCTGATCGTTTCGGGCAAGGAATACATGGATACGCGCGCCGCCGCCGCTGCCTTCGGTCCCGCTGCCGAAGGGGCGGCGTGATGGCCGAAAATACCGGCGTTCCCGAATACGACGATGCCGCCGTCCAGCGTATCCGCGATTTCGTCGAGGCGACGATGGGCGGGCGGATCGTGCGGATGGAACAGCAGGTGCGCTGGCGTCCGGCGTGGTTTGCCGATGTCGAGGTGGACGGAAAGATCACCGAACTGCACTTGCGCGGCGACCGCACCGGCGACGTGGCGATCTTTCCCGATCTGAAGCGCGAAGCCGATATCATCAGCGTGCTGTACGATCAGGGCATCCCGGTGCCGCAAGTCCACGGCTATCTGGCCGATCCGCCGTGCATCGTGATGGAATCGATTCCGGGCACGCGCGACCTGTCCGGCCTTTCCGCCGAGGCGCACAGCGCGATCGGGCGCGAATACATGGCCGCCGTGGCCGCCATGCACAAGGTGCCGGTCGATGCCTTCGCCGATGTCGACATTCACGTGCCGCAAGGGGCCGAGGAGATCGCGCTGGTCGGGCTGAACACCTACATGCCGCAATACCTGCGCACCAAGAAGCGGCCCGAACCGCTGCTGGAGTTCGTGATCCAGTGGATCCGGCGCAACGTGCCGCGCCACCGCACGCGCGCGGCGTTCATCCAGTTCGATTCCGGGCAGTTCCTGGTGCACGACCAGCGCATGACCAAGCTCTACGATTTCGAGTTCAGCATGATTGGCGATCCGATGGTGGATCTGGCCACCATGGGCATGCGCAACACGATCGAACCGATGGGCGCGCCGCTGCCCGAACTGTTCGGCTATTACGAACAGGCCAGCGGCGAACCGCTCGACCACGATGCGATCCTGTTCCACGTCCTGCAATTTTCGCTGCTGGGCACGATGCAGTTCACCGGCACGGTCGCCGATCCGCGCCCGGCCGATCCGCATTCGGTCTATCTCCAGTTCGATCTGGCGCTGCGCCGGTCGATCCTGCTGGCGCTTTCGCAACTGGCCGGGGTGCCCCTGCCCGAATTGCCGCCGCTGGCGGAACGGACCGGTGACAACGCCACCCTGATCCGCAAGCTGGCCGATACGCTCTCCGGCGTCGCGCCGCGCGATCCGGTGGCCGAAGGGCACAAGGCGCAGGTGGTGGAACTGATCGAATGGGTGGCGCGGGCCGATGCCCATGGCGCGGCGATGGTCGCGCGCAACATCGCCGAAGTCAGCGCCTTCCTGAAGCAGGATTTTGCCGATTGGCCTTCCGCCGAAGCGGCGCTCGAAGCCTTCGTGCTGGCCGCCGGGCCGGATCAGGATGCCGCGCTGATAACCCTGCTCGGTGCGATCGAGGGTCGCCGCCTGCAGGTCTTCGGCCCGACCTCGATCGGCGAGGCGGCGCTGCACGTCCGGCTGCCGCAAACCCGCCCCGACGGAGCCTGATACGATGACCGCCACGCCAGAAACCGCGCCTGCCGCCGGGACCAGCGAAATCTCGCGCGATTTCGCCGCCGTCAGCAGCGTCTACGGCACCGATATCGCCGACCCGCACGCCGTTTACCGCGAATACCGCAAGACGCGGCCGGTGATGGTGGGCGACATTCTGGCCGAATGGAACGTGCCGTCGCAGGCGGACTATTCCAATCTGGGGCGGCAGGTCTTTACGCTGTTCCGTTATGACGATGTGCTGGCCGTGCTGCGCGACCCGGCCACGTTCACCAGCACCTTGTTGCAGGAAGGGCTGGGGCAGTTCCTTGGCGGGTTCCTGCTGACCGGGATGGACGATGCCACGCACAAGGTGGCGCGCAAGCTGCTCGCCCCGGCCTTTTCGCCGCGCGTCATTGCCGGGTGGAAGACGCTGCTGACGCCGGTGGTGCGCGATGCGGTGGCCCGGCTGGAACCGCGTGGCAAGGCCGAACTGATGGAAGAC
>Ga0075012_10001588_pt1 | contig 22886 bp, 20 predicted proteins | sample All_14_2_FD_71474 | JGI IMG/M metagenome (GOLD analysis project Ga0075012, IMG submission 71474) | Freshwater microbial communities in response to fracking from Pennsylvania, USA - Allegheny Zone_MetaG_DW_15 | ecosystem: Environmental > Aquatic > Deep subsurface > Groundwater > Drilled...
TCGTTTAGACTGTAGGCGAATAGCCGCTGTTTCTTTTTCCATTTGATATTACTATAAATAGGTAATTTTTAAGCTGAATTAAATTATGCTGGTTTCGTAAGTGATCTCAATTTGTTTGTCAAGCGACGCGGAAACTGAACAATATTTCTGTAAAGTCATTTCAATTATTTTGTTCACTTTCTCCAAATTGACTGATTGGTCGAAATGAAAAATGAGCTGAATTGATTCAAATGGCGATGGAATTCCTTCTTTGCGTTTCGCTTGAATATCAATACTAAAATGACTTGGCTCAACTCGTTGTTTTTTCAAAATGTTAATCACATCAATAGACGCACAACCAGCAAGAGAACCCGCCAACAATTCCATCGGACGAAAGCCTAAGTTCTTCCCTCCAATGGCAGGATTTGCATCCATCACACAAGTATTCCCTGATTCATTTTGAAGTTCCATTACGAATGGTTCTTCTATTCTTGTTAATGTTAATTTCATTGTCTCGGTAATTTATTTTCGGTCAAACCATAGAGAATCGTCCCAACAAAGGCTCCAAGTAAAAGGACAATCCCGATTTTCCAATGTAAACCTACTAAAATATATACTGGAGCCGAACATGCGCCTGAAATTGACCAGCCAATTCCAAAAATCAATCCTCCAAGAAGATTTGCTTTCCATTCTAGCTTTTTAGGTTGAACATCAATTGGATTACCATAAACAGATTTTGCTTTCGACCGTTTGATTAGAAAAAGAAAAAATGCAGAAGTTCCTATTGCGGAAAATAGTAAACCAAACATATGGAAGGACTGAAAATGAAACATCTCCTGAATTCGATACCACGAGAAAGCTTGAGAAGCAAGTAAAATACTTCCAAAAAAGAAACCTAAAAGCAGCGTAACTAGAAACTTCAACATATTAAAAAATGATTGGATTTATAACTAATGAACCAATTAAACCTCCGATAAAGAAGGCAATCGTTGCTAATATTGAACTAAATGCAAATTGTGAAACACCCATAATACAGTGTCCTGCTGTACAGCCATTTGCGTAACGTGCTCCAAATCCAACTAAGATACCTCCAATGAAAAATTGCAAAGCATTCTTCCATTCATAAATAGTCAACGCTGTTTGTTGGTAGTCTTCAACTGGCTGAACTGTGACAGCATCAAATCCAGTGAAAAATTGTCCAGCTACCAAACCGGAAAACACTAAACCAATCGCAAATTGCAACTGCCAGCGATCTCCTTCTTTTGAATAAGAGAAGTACTTGATTTTTGGAAGCAATGTTGCACCGATAAAACGATAGCTCGATGAAATTCCGAATTGTTTCTCTCTTAAAAAAAGCAATGCCGGCACAATCAATCCAATTAGTGGACCGGCGATAAACCATGGCAAAGGTGAGTTCATAAATTGGCGTTTTTAAAGTTCAAACTCTGTTAAATATTGAATCTTTTCTGCAGTTAATTTTGACTCATTTTTTGCAGAAATAAATGCTTCAGGGATCACGATTAAGGAAAGATCTGATTGATTATTAAAATCAATACCTCGAATTTCACTGAAACGCACCCAGCCCGTTTGATAATTGTAATCACCACTTTGATATACCTCATCAATTCGATAAAAAGGAATGTTGTTAATCGCCTCAACGTATTGCGAACCGATGTAAACTTTTAAGAAGAAATCATCCGTAAATGCTGTTTTTTCATTCGAATCCGTTTTACGGTATTCGTATTGATAATCGAATTGTAATGCTGAAATATCAGACAATACAGCACTTGCTGTTGGATAACTACCAGCACCTTTTCCAATAAATAATTGTTTATCAGAAAACAAGGCTTCTACAACAACTGCATTGAATTCGTTATCGACCTGATACGCAAAATGATCATTCTTGACAAAATGTGGTGCGACAAATCCAACCACCGAATCACCTAATTTTTCAGCTCTTGAAAACAATTTAATACGGTAACCTTTTTCTCCAGCGTACTTTACATCTTGTGGTTTTAGTTGACGAATACCATAATTAAACACTTCTGTTGGTTGTACAATTAATCCAAAAGCATGTTTAATTAGCAAAACCAATTTGAACTTCGAATCAAATCCATCGACATCCAAGGTTGGATCTATTTCAGCAAAACCTAATTCGGTTGCTTTAGCAAGTGCCTCCTGATAAGCAACACCATAATTGGATTGCGTCAAAATGTAATTGGTAGTTCCATTTACGATTCCTTGTACCGAAGAGAGTGAATCATTGTTGTAATATTCTTCTAAGTTTCGAATGATTGGAATAGAACCCCCAACAGATGCTTCATACAGGAAGGAAACGCCGTTATCCTTTGCAAGTTCTATCAATTCTTCAAAATGTTCCGCAATGAGTTTCTTATTGGCAGAAACAACATGTTTTCCATTCAAGATTGCATCTTTCACAATTACATATGCCGCCTCACTGTCGTTGATTAATTCAACCACAACGTTAATGGTCGGATCTTCCAAAATGTCATTTACGTTGTAAGAAAAATGCTCTTGTGGAAGTGAACGTTTTTTTGTTGGGTCCTTCACGACAATTTTAGAAATCCGTGCATCCAATAATTTACTCTTGTTCAATACTTCAAATAAACCAGTCCCAACCACGCCGAAACCTACTAATCCTATGTTCAATTTATTTCTCATGCTATTTTTTCTTTTAAAATTGTTTTAAATACTGTTGGACGATTCTGCTTGAAATCATTGTAGAGAAAGTCCTTTATTAAATCTGTTAATTGTTTGTTTTCAACTAAGAATCCATCGTGACCGAAGTCAGAATCAATTTTTCCAAACTGTGCATTTGGAATCCATTCGCTCAAATGTTCTTGTTCTTGAATTGGGAAAAGCAAATCGGATTCAATTCCAATTACCAAGGTATTTGCGCGAATTTGCTGTAAGGCAATTTCCACAGAAGCTCTTTTTCGCCCCACATTGTGCGCATCCATTGCTTTCGACAATGTCAAATAGGAATAAGCATTAAAGCGATTCGCCAATTTTTCTCCTTGGTAGCGCTGGTAGGAAGCGGCTAAGAAATCATCTGTTGCATGATTACCTGGATTGGTTTGGGTCTTTGCATATCCATTGTAAGAGCGGTAACTCAGCATCGCAATTGCTCGTGCGGTAATGAGACCAAGGCGTCCACCATCAACATTTCCATTCCCAAATGTTTGGTCTGCAAAAATGGCCAAACGCTGCGTTTCATTGAAGGCAATTCCAAAGGCAGAATGGCGCGCATTCGTTGCAATAAGTATTAAATTTTCTATTCTTGTTGGTTGATCAATTGACCATTCTAGCGCTTGTTGTCCACCTAAAGAAGCACCAATTAACAAGTTAATTTTCTCCAATCCTAAGTGAATCCGAAGCAAATCATGTGCTTTTGCCATATCACGTGTTGAGATAAAAGGAAACTTATCAAGAGCTAATTCTCCATTTATTTCGGTGTTTAAAGGTCCACTTGTGCTATAGCAAGAACCGACAATATTTGCACATACGATGAAATGATCGTTCGGATTAAATAAATCATTTTCTCCGAATACTCCGCTCCACCAGTCAAAGACATCACTGTTTGCGGTTAAAGCGTGGCATACCCAAATCACATTATTTTTGGATTCATTCAAACTCCCATAAGTGTGATATGCGATTTGTAAAGAATCAAGGTTCTCACCACTTTCCAAAACGAAAGATGAAGGGTGATTATAAATTTTAATTGTACTCATAACTGAATTTAAAAGGCAAATGAAAAAATTGGGACAATAGAAGAACAGGAGCTGTTCAATGCTTGGAATACTGAAAATTGCTTAGTGGAGCAAACAGATTACCAGCACATGCAACAACAGCACATGCAACACATGGCAGTTAATGCAAGAATAGAAATTGATTTCTTGTCATCCTCTGTGGGACGAACTGTCATTTGGTAAGAAGAAAATACGATACTTTTCATTACAATTAGTTTATATTCTTCCGAACATTCGGAATCAGGAATTGGCACCGGTTTTCCAATACTGACAGCATCGTCAGCACTTAAAGTTGGTTGCCAGAGGATCACAGAGCCTGTCTCTAACCTCTTCTTTATAAATAAGATCCACCGTTTGTAGAAATGACTTTGCAAATGTTCTAAATTTGTTTCGACTTTACCAAACTTTTTTTGTGGTTTTGAAAAAATAAATCAAATTTCGTTTCAACTATGTTCTCAAAAATAAAACTTAAACAACTAATTATCATTGGATTAATTATCGGCATTGGATTTCTTTCGTATCGATATTTTCTGAAAGATTTTTATTGGAACAATCAAACGCAAAGCATTAAAGTTGAAAATTTAGCCCTTCATGAGGTCTTTGAGTTAAATAAACATGCTGATCAAACCGCAATTAGTTCCTTAGAAATTGAATTAAGAGGTAAAGCGAGTGAAAATGTCACTTTTTATCTTGGAGAATCTCCGCAATCAATTAACCAAGTGATTACAGTCAAAAAAGGTTCTATCGATTACAAAGCCTCATTTGACTGGAATGAAGGTCAGTCCTACATTATTTTTATAGGCGATCCAGCGAATTACGGAAAAGTAACGCTTGATTACCGATTTATTGGTTCCTCGTTTTAAAAGTCAAATTGAGTTATAAAAAAAAATAATCGTATTTTTATTCAATGAATTCAAGCAATATCACCACAGGTATTCTCATCGTTTTTGGATCGGTGGTTGCACTTATTTTTGGTAAGGTGATTCTTGCGCCTTTTCTATTTGCACTCTTATTTTATTTTTTAATACGTGCCATTCGAAGAGTTATTGATCTTCAACGCTTTATTCGTGAACATGTGCCTTCTTGGTTAAAGAATGTTGTTTCCGCTTTGATAATCTATTCACTTTTAGGAATAATGATCAAGGTATTAATTGTGAACAGTGAGCAATTAGTTAAAGCAATTTTTAAGTACCAAGGAAATATGACCAACATCATGGTTCGAATCAATGATACCTTGGGATTCGATATTCTTAAAACAGTTAATGAATCAATCGAAAAATTAGATTATTCAACCATTGCCAATACACTTTTCAATCAACTGACTTCGATGACGGGTAATTTGTTGATGATACTATTTTACATTCTATTCTTATTCATCGAAGAAGCAAGTTTCAAGAAAAAACTTCAGTTAATTTTCAGAGGCGAAAAGCACAAACAAATTTCATTATTATTAAACAATATTGAGAAATCAATAACACATTACATTGGATTAAAAACCCTTGTTAGTTTGATTTCAAGTGCATGCTGCTTCATCGTGCTTATCAGTTTTGGAGTTGAATCACCGCTATTCTGGTCGTTCATTATTTTCATAATGAACTTTATTCCCATCATTGGGGCATTGTTAGGCGTAGTTTTGCCAACTGCTTTTTCCTTAATTCAGTTTGGTGAATTCTTCTTACCCATCATTTTGTTTTTTGTTTTGGGAAGTATTCAAACAGTTATCAGTAATATCTTAGAACCAAAATTAATGGGCGATTCATTGAATATTAGTCCACTAGTTGCTTTACTATCTTTGGCAATTTGGGGAAGTATTTGGGGAATTACTGGAATGGTCGTTTCAGTGCCAATTACCGTCATCTTAATCATTCTATTGGCGCAGTTTCCGCGTACAAAAGCGATTGCTATATTGCTATCGCATCATGGTAAAATTTGACGACAAAGTTAGAAGTTAATGGTTAATTCAAGGAGTTCCGATTGGCCGCCATCACTATCTGTTACCAAAATACAATCGTAGGAATTTCCATGATGATTTTTCAAGGCGATAGATTCTACTTTTAAAATCAATGTCCCTTCATTTTCTGCAATCAAAACTGTTGAAGGATGATAGTGATTTTCCAAATGATCAATTTCAATTATACCAATGAAACTGCCTAAAACTTGACCGTCATTGATCCAATCAGAGGTGTTTTCAACAGAAGCTGTAAAAATTATTCGCTTGTTAGCGGCGTCTACTGCGGCTCCAGAAAAACCTGCTTCAATGCCATCAACCTTTGGCAAATCGATGTTGTGCGTTTTAATTTTTAAATCATCCCGTTGACCTTCAATAAATTCGATAAAATGATCTGATCTCAGGCTTATCAGTTTATTTTTTCCGCGATTCAATAGGTAAATTTTTCCATCCAATTCAACCGCAGCTTCAATGTTGAAATCATTTTCTTTCAACTTTGTTTCTTCCATTAAAAGCTCATAAAAAGACAGTAAGTCAATTCTTTCCTGAATTGAAGAATTGTGCATATTAATTTTCCAACCTACAGCTCTTTCAGGTAATTTTGAACCAGATCCAAACAGAAAAAGTACTGAATCTTCCTTCCATTTCATGGAAAGCATGGCTTCCAAATCGACTTTTTTTAATTTTGGAATGACTCCATCCACCGCATGATCTAACTTTTCTAAGCTTACTTTTTCAAGTAAACGGAAGTTTTGATCTAATTGAAATAAGTAGGGAGAATTATCGCCAATAATCCAATAAAAACCATCGCCATGTTCAATTCCTGAAGCCGAAGGAATGGATTTCAATTCCATTCGTTTAATTGCACTTATTTTCATAGGATTAGTTGATTCGCATCCCGTATATAGAATACTGAAAAGAAAAATTAAAAGAATATACGCTAATGGAAATTTCATAAAAAATATAGTTTGGAAATTTAATCAAAAAAGAAATAGTTGTACCTTCCAAAAAAATTAAAAATGAAAGCTTTATTCTTATTACTACTCTTGATGTCCTCTACAATTTCATTTTCGCAAATTGCTAACCTTGAAACAGTGCGTAATTTTTGGGATACGAACATTATGGAAATCATTAGACTAGAAAAAGACAAAATTATCAAACACACTAATTACCCTGTCGAAGGTTCATGGGGTTATGTTCTAGAACTTGAAGGAGAAGCTGAAATATGGACAACTGAAGATTTTAATGCTGGAATTCCGCTCCTTTTCAATGAAGAATTGCGTTCTGCCATGCGAAGCAAATCGTATAACGACCTGGTTCATTTCAAAAATGACAATGGAGAATTAGAATTCATCCTTCAAGTCACTACAATCACATCAACCGAAGACGGTGATTTTGAGTCCAGCACCTTTCTCTACTTCAAAAAATTTGAAGGTGTTTGGAAACTGTTTAAAATGGAATACGCTGGTTAAGCTTCCCATCAATTTATCAAACTTTAATAGTCTATTTCTCAAATGAAATTTGACTCATTTTTCTCTTCAAGCCGATCAAATTATCTTATTACAAAAGGATTTTCATTGAAAACTCTCAAATAGTGCATACTGATTAATAGAAATCCGCAGTGCATCTTATTACTAAGAATAGGTTTTCAACATGCTAAAAATGAAATAATACCGTTATTTTGTGAATATAAGTTAGAATGAGGCATCAGGTTGGATTAGTAGTATTGGTTTTTTGTAGTCTGTTCAAATTTGGCACATCACAAATTGATGCGTCAAGGATTGATATTAAATTGCTTGAGCATGAAATCAAAATACTTGTCGATTCAACACGAATAGCAAATAAACTCTCACCTCTGTTTAACGATTCTATTCTTTATGTTGCATCCAATCATCATGCAAAATACCTTGTAAATAAAGGTGAACTAAGCCATGAAGAAAAAGAAAACAAACAATTGTACACACCACAAAACAGGGCCGATTATTTTGGTGCTCCATCCACATATTTTGTAGGTGAAAATTTAGCTTACACACCATACAATGCCTTAGTTAAGGTGAAAGGAAAAACGTTCAAAACAGACAACTATAGCGAAATAGCACGCTGTTTGGTTTTCTCGTGGATCAACTCCAAGGGACATTTCAAAAACATTATTACTCCAGATTACCAGGTAACTGGTTTGTCAATAGGAATTGATCCTAAAACACAGCGAATTTACGCTTGTCAGAAATTCGCAAAAGTACTTTACCAATATAGTTTTCAGGAAAATGCACAATTCTTCCCGTATTCAAATATCAATTCTGATTCTCTTAACCGAATGCATGCAACATTCAACAATGAAATAATCTATCCTCATGGGCTAAGAGTCAATAAGGTAGAAAAATGTGAAGAATGTCGAGAACAATGGGCAAATTATCCACCAATTTCAGTGAGGGTCCAAAACAACTACTTCATCCTGAGAGTGGAAGACGCGAAATTTGTTCAGGGATTAATTGAGAATCGCCATGATGGTTTTGCAATAGAAATAGTTCCTTTTGAACCATTTGTTTGCGGTAATCCTGCTTATTTAGGTGAACCAAGTAGACGAAATGAAAAGAAAAGAACCTCCGGAACTATTTTGGCTCCAGTATATCGAGAAGATTTAGTGAAAGGCTTCAAAAAAAGAAAATCCAAGAAAGGGGTCAATTTTGTTTCTCATATTTTAAAAGCGGATAGTGTTTCCTTTTTCAAACGATTCGGCACTTATAGCTTGGTACGTTTTGAAGCTAAATATTTCGAGATCAAACTTGGTAAACTACCAAAGGAATTTTTGAATACATCTTGGAATCACAATTTAGTATTTATCCGAGATCGTGAAATTTGTCATTTTGTCTATTTAACAAATTATCCAGGTGAAGTAGAGACTGAGTTTGTTGAGACCAAATATTATCCACCTATTCCCAACAATCAATATGAGTTTGAGCTGGAATATTTTCGCGACACGGTTGATCTTTACTTTGATCCAGGAGCCATCAATTCTTCTGGAAAGGAGATGGAGCGTTTGTTGAAAAAATACAAGGAAAATCACGTCACCGTCAAACTTGTTGACCTTCAAGCGAGCTCTTCAGTGGAGGGAAATGCCTTAACCAATGAAGAACTTCATGCAAAACGAGCTGAATCGATTCTCAAACAAATAGGTGTTTTACTTTCACCAAATGCAGAAATACGATCGCGATCATTCGTAGCATGGGATCATTTTTATTCTAAAGTATCAACAAATCCAAAATGGGCCTTTTTGGCTAATTATTCACGAGAAGAGGTAACGAACTACCTCAATGACCCAAAAAATGAACGACCTCTTGAGATTCTTGCTCAGGAAAGGGTAGTAAGAGTTGTCATAAATGGAGTAAGAGAAGTGAACAATCAAAATGGACTTTACTATATCAATCGAGATATTAAAAGTATGGTGTACAAAGATGAACATAAAAGGATTTTATGCACAGACATGAAGCGTTTACGAAATTTGTACCAGCAGGCATATTATTTATCTACAATAGATACTTTGAGTGAGGAAGATTTTCTATCTATTAAAATCCCTCCCTTTACAGGCGGATTATCGCATGAACTAGAACATGATCTTGTTTTCTTGCGCTACCATTTACTTAAGGATAAAGTTTCAAAGGAAGAATTAGGTCAATTAAAAGCGAAATCGGAATCATTGTTTAAAAAGTGTGGTGCACCAGAACATTTGTCATCTCAATTTCAATACTTAACAGCCACATGGATGATTGAAAACCTGAAATTGAAAAGAGGAAGTTTGACCCCCGATAATGAAATGATTCAAAAGGTTTTTGATCGTTTGGGAATTTTGATGGAATGGAATAAATCTAATCCTGAATTTGTCGCAGATATTGCCAAAGCCAATTTAAATATTGTAAACATTCTAATTGAATCTGTTGACCAAGGAATGGTTTTTGAATATCAGGATGTTGTGAATAACAGTTTAATACAGCTGGTCGAATACTACCAAAACAATAATCAAATGGATGCAACTCGAACGCTCAAATTAAGTAAGTTCTTGTGCTATTTCCAAAACGTACCACTTGCCATCCAAATCTGTCAAAAACACCTTGACAATGATGAAGTTTTGAAGTTATATATTGTGTTGACTTATGTTCATTCGTCCTATTTATCCCCTGTAGATGAGCTTGCTTTCGAAAAAGAATACCATGAGTTATTATTAGAGGCACAGCGACGTCTACCTGCAAATGAATGGTGTTCACTTTTTTATGGGAATGAAGGGATTCCTTTTCAAATTATGGACAATGTGAATCTGCGTGAAGTATTTTGCGCGACTTGTCCTAATAGAGTTCTTGAATTATTAGAAGAATAAGTTCTTAATACACCTATTATCTTGTTCTACTATTTTTGACCTACTAAAATTAGAACAAGACCATATAATCAAACGCAACCTTTAGAAATCATATTCCAAGTAAGCACAACAACATCCACATAAGATGGTGATTTTGAGTCAAACACTTTTATCTACTTCAAAAAATTTGAAGGTGTTTGGAAACTGTTTAAATGGAATTCGCTGTTTAAGCTTCTTTCAAAAGATTAAAATGCTTTTCTGCCTCTGCAGTAATATAACCGCCAATTGCTAAGGAAGCCGTTGCAGCTGGAGATGGTGCATTCAATACGTGAATAGACTTTCCATGGTATTCAATTCGGAAATCATCTCTTGTATCGCCATCTTGTCTCAATAATAATGCTCTTACCCCTGCTCTACCTGGCTTAATGTCTTCCATGGTAAGCGAAGGAACCATACGTTGCAAGGTTTTTAAAAACAATCGCTTTGAAAAAGCTCGTCTATATTCGTTGATACCAAAAGACATATTTTTGAAGAACAATTTCCATGTTCCACCATATGTTAACGCATCCCAAGTATCACGGAAAGAGAAGTCAGTTTTTCCATATCCTTCACGCTTGAACGTAAACACCGCATTTGGTCCACATTCAATTTCTCCATCTGTCATACGTGTAAAATGCACACCTAAGAATGGGAAATCAGGATTTGGAACTGGATAAATTAGGTTCTTTATCTTGTGTTTTCCTTGCTCAGTCAATTCATAATAGTCACCACGGAATCCAACTACTCGTTCTTTTAAATCAACACCATCTTTTTTAGCCAAACGGTCTGCCTGCAATCCTGCACAGAAAACCAAGTATTCAGCTTCAAACGTTTCTTTATTTGTAATTAGTTTCGATGTTTTTTCTCCTTTTTCAATAGACAAAACTTCTTGGCTCAACACCAACTTGCTTTGTGGATTCAAGGCCAAAGCCAACTCCACCATTTTTGCTGTTGCCGCTCTGAAATCTATAATACCTGTACAAGGAACCCAAATACCACCGATGCTTTCAACAAAAGGCTCATGTTCTTTCACTTGCTCAGCAGTTATCCATTCAATTCCCTCAATTTTATTTTCTAAACCAGTTTGGAAAATCTTTTCCATGTGCGGCAATTCAGCTGGATCAGTTGCCACAACTACTTTACCACAAATATCATGGTCAATTCCATGTTCTTTTGCGAAAGCAACTAATTCATGACGGCCTTCAATACAATTCTTCGCCTTTAATGAACCTGGCTTGTAATATAAACCAGAGTGAATTACTCCTGAGTTATGACCTGTTTGATGATCTGCAAGAATATCCATTTTCTCAATCAACACGATGTTCAATGTTGGATATTTCGATTGCATTTTATAGAATGTAGCTGCTCCTACTATTCCTCCACCGATTATTGCGATATCATACGTCATACTTACTGAATTAGTCGCGACAAAAGTACAAATAACTCCTAATTAAAAACAGAATCATTGTTCTTTGATTGTAGCGAAATACGAAACTGCGCCTTTAAAAATGGTGAGTGAAATGATTTTTCTACTTTTGACTCAATAAGAACAGAAATTGAAATCAACAGAAGCAACAAAACACATTTTTTTACCGAACCTTAATGGTCTGCGTTTTTTAGGTGCTTTATTGGTTTTTATCTTTCATATTTTCACCTTGGAAAAGGAAATCTGGGGTGACTTCTTTTCTACTCCAGTGTTTCAAGGCATTTTTAAAATTGCATCAAAAGGACATCATGGAGTAGGTTTGTTCTTTGCTTTAAGCGGATTCCTCATCACTTTTTTATTGCTCAGTGAAATTGAAAAGAAAGGAACGATTAATATCCCTCATTTTCTGATGCGACGCATTCTGCGGATATGGCCTCTTTATTTCATTATCCTCTTATTTGGTTTCTTGATATTTCCGCATTTACCCTATGGAATTGAAACCATCCATTCGCCTTTCTTCTATGCTGTTTTTCTATCCAATCTAGATGAAATTTGGGTTGGAGCGTTTGACTCGTTGAACTTCTTAACAATCACATGGTCGGTCAGTATTGAAGAACAGTTTTACCTTCTATGGATAGCTTTGCTTGGTATACTGCCCTTCTTCCGGAATGGAAAATTGTTTCCCTATTATTTTGGTTTAATCGTACTCGTGAGTGTTGTTTTTCGCTTTTTAAATTATGCTGATGAACGCACCATGTATTACCACACGTTTGCAGTGATGAGTGATTTAGCCATCGGAGGATTGGCAGCTTTCGCTGTAAAAAAGGCAGAATTAGGTCAACGAATTGCGCAACTCAATAAGTGGATGATTTTGCTCATCTATGGAATTGGTATTGTTTGTTTACTCGCTTCAACCAAAATATTTCAAGGAGAATTGCGCAGTATTGAACGACTCATTCAAGGATTGTTCTTTGCGTTTATTGTAGTAGAACAGGTGTATTGCACTAATTCATTTGTAAAGATGGACCGTATTCCAGGATTTAAGTTTGCGGGAGAACTCACGTATGGTTTTTACATGTATCACTGTATTTTCATATACTACTGGTCGATTTTCTTTCAAAACCAAGGTTGGACCAACTCACTAGCTTACTTCATTCTTTATGCAACAGTGGTGTTTTTTTCAACCTACATTCTTGCGTTATTAAGCATGAAATACATTGAACGCCCGATCTTAAAACTGAAAGACCGATTCAGATAAGCATAAAAAAAGGTGTCATTTCTGACACCCTTTTCTCAATAATTAATATTTAATCAGTGGCTCGGTATACACTCGATCTCCTGTAACAATTTTCACTAGGTAATGTCCAGCAGGTAAGGATTGAATATTCACATGTGATTCAGCGAAATCAACAGTTGCATTCATTTTCTCCGAATAGACCATTCGGCCCATGTGGTCAATGATCGTCATTTCTGCTTTCCCATTCACTGTTCCACTTACTTCAATTGTACATTCACCATTTGTTGGATTTGGAATAATCGCAATCTTGTGATCCAACACTTTATCTTCTAATCCAACTGAGAATCCAACACTAAAGTTGTAGCGGTGGTAACGACCAAAATCAGCAGGGAAAAACTCAAGGTAACTACCACCCACTTGACGCAATCTAAATTGTCCGGCAGTTTCTCCTTCCACTTGACTTGAATACCAGAATCCAATACCATCATGATCTGAATCTTCCAGAATTATACTGTAACAACCTGGAGCAAGATCGAAGGTATCTTTGTATTGTGTTGTATTCGTCATATTGTTGCGTTCAAACAAAACCGTTCCACTTGCATCTTCTAAACGATAGGTATTCTCACTCGCTTTATTGTTAGTTGTAAACCAAACGAAGAAAGGACCGTTGATTGTTTCAGGCGCATCGAATTTCACGCTTTTTACATTGTTGTTCTCATATTCATCTAGATCAGGATATCCGCCAACTGAATGTACTTGAGCAGTAAATGTCATTGTACCATTGTAATCTCTCCACCAGCCTAAATCAACAACTGGAATTTCAACAACTTGCTTTTCTAAAAACGCCAAATTACCTGTCCATTCATATTCTAACCAATCACCATAACTTACCCAACAACGAATTGTACATTTCGTTAATGGTTGTTCACCCGTATTTTGAATAATAACTCTAGGATTCGAACATGTAGGATTCCATTTTCTGTAATACTCGTAATTGTTCGGATTCAAAATGTCGATTATAGCAGCATCATGCTGGAAATTTGGAGCAGAATAAGAAATTAAATCCATCGCAGCAACATAGTTTCCATTTCCTTGAGCTTGATCATTAACCGGAACTGGTTCGATGTCATAATCAATTTGTACTGTATCACCAGGAACAACAAAAGGCGTTAACTCGTGATCATATTCTTTAACTAAATCACCTGGACACCAACCCTCACGTGCATAGGGCCACGTTCCACCTTGAGAAATATTCGGATTATCACCACAAGCAGTTTCTTCCCAAATTTCCCAATTGAATCGTTCAACTCCATTGATTTCAATTTTATGATCTTTCGAATCCCACTCACAACAGTTTACGTTTCCATTGTGACCATGACCAGTAAATCGAGTTTTGATTTTAAACATTGATGATGTGTCAGAAAGTGGAATTCCAACTTCTTGAAGTACTACATCATTGTCCATTTCTCCATATTGATATGATCTAAAATCAGCCCAAATCGGTTGTCTGTTATGAACGTCTCTCGGCGGAATACCTTCGATAAATGCAAATTTTAAATCCAATAATTCTTGTGTATTGTGTGCTGCTAAATCAACTACATCTTTCAAGTACTGTTGGTAGTCTGTTACGTCATAAATCCATGAAAATCCTTGTGGACCTAAATCAAACTGAATTCCGTAAGGTGTGATGTAACGTGCAATTTCCACATCATGAACAATCTCAAAAGGTGTTTGATAATACAAAATCGCTTCGTTCAAAATAGTAGTTGCGCACGTATATGGTGTTTCTGTTACCACCTGACCTGTTGCATTGTACACTGTTTCATTTCCAGAAAGCGTTCCTACGAATGCGTTTACAATTTCAAAATGATTTGAAACGGCTTGCAATTCATAAATTACCGTTGGTTCATCTCTGCGAATTTCAACTTCTTCTGTTACAATATTAGCACCAGCAACCGTTCCTTGTCCAATAGCAATTACTGGACGAGCAGTCGCTTCTTGAATACCAGCATATGGAATTTCATCAAAATTGAACATTCCTTGTTCAGATGGCATAAGTAAATAATTATTTTGAGATTGATCTTCTGCCCATGCTTGTCCATCAAAATCAAAATACGTCAATAAATTAGCCCAGTTAGGATGTGCAGGTGTTGCTTTTGCTTGCATCCATGACTGAATTGTCGCTTGAGTTAATGCAGCATCGTAGACTTGGAATTCATCTACCATTCCTTTCCACATATATCCCTGATTCATATTCGAACCTAAAACAAAGCGGTGAACATAACCAATTGGTAAGTTTTTATTTGTTCCAGAATGCCAAAGGTTTCCATTCTTATAAATGAACATTTCACCAGTAGATTGTTTCTTAACAAACGCCCAGTGATTCCAGTTGTTATCCATTTCTGCTGCAGTCATCACCTTATTGATTCGGTCATATCCTGTTCCTTGACCAGCATCGAAATACATGGAATTATCACTCCATGGCATGTGAATATTAATTACACGATTTCCGGCAATATCATACGCTTCCAAAATAGAAGTATTGGTTCCCCCTGCTCCATTTCCTTTTGCCCAAAAAGCAATGGTCATTTCGTTACCCATGTCAAAATCAGACAATTCTAACAATGAATGATTCGTTCCATCAAATTCAATACAGCCATTTAAATCATTGTAATAAACAGCCGATCCAGGAGCAATTGATTCACTATTGAAAACAATACTATTCGTCGCATCCATGCTGTTTTCGAAGTAGAATTCGATAATGATGTTATCAGTACCATTCCACGCAAACGGCTGATAAAATAATAATTCATTTTGTCCGATTGCAAGTTCAGGTTGACTACCATTTACCCAACGAGCGGCATCGTAAACCTCCGTAAAACCTGTAGAATGAAAGGTAATTAAGTTCGCATCTAAGGTTGATTTCAATGAAATTCGTGGGTATTTCAATTCACCTGAGTTGATAGTATTGTTTACATACAAAGAAAGCGATTGTAAATCACCAGCAACGACACCAGCAGCAGTCAATTCACTTGCCGACAAAAGCATCTGAAAACGTCCACCATGATTCGTAACATCAAAAGGGAAAACAGAAGTTCCGTTTGTTGTATTCACTAAACTATTTGTTAGAGTAGCAGCCGAACGGTTATGTTCATTTCTGACATAGGTATCCGAATAAACAGCTGTCAAAGGGTCATAAACCAATGACGGTGGACTTTGCAGATTCGCCAAGTACTTATTTCCATTCACCTGCACTGAATCATATTCTCCCGTGTGATCAAAAACACGCGTATACGTTAAATAATCCCATTCTCCACAATTGTACTGGTCCCAAGTCGTCAATGGACTACATTTCAATTTGTAATACATCAACACTTTTTCAAAGCGTTTATCGTTCAATTCCTGCGGAAAAGTAAAGTTTGCTCTTCTTGTAGTGATTGAATCAAATGTAAATGTTTGCACCCAAGTAGTATCTTGGGAAAATGTGAAGCCAAGCGGCAACAAGAATGAAAGGAATAATAATTTTCTAAGCATCGTAATAAGATTTGGCTGCAAGATACGGAGCTTCTAACTCATTACAAAACGGTTTTAGTAGACAAAATCAGAATAATTGGAATGCTAAGAAATGAATCCTAATTTACATCCCTAAAACACGCTTCAATTCTTGTTTTTCGGCTGGGGAAATGTCATTCCATTTACGATCTTGGAGTCCCATTTCGATTGAATAAAACATCAAAATATGTGGGGTGATACCTGCCTGAATCAATTTTTCTTTGATTGTTCTATAATCTGAATTCAATAAATCAGCTTCATCATGAATGTCAATTTTATTCAGCCATTCGACCATTTTTGGCCCAAAATTCTTGATTTCGATTAACGAACGCATGAGGTGTTAATCTTTTAAAAGCAATTCTATGCGTGAAATAAGCACCAATTCAGACTTGTTCATGCGATTGAATGCTGAACCAGTTCCAATACAAACCTTAACAATAAAGGATTTTAATGCGGGTGTGAATTTCTCCAAATTGGCCCGATAAACTTCTTCAAACGAATGAAAAGCTTTTTCTGAATCAATGTGTTGTTCATCTAAACCCAACATGATTTTATCAATATACTCCATCGCCCGTACACCGAATGGATCCTCGGCATCCGCAAGGACTTGCCAATTGTCATTCACAATTTGATGCACCTTTTGCTTCTCTTCTGCTGAAACGTGATTATCGGCGCTTGCAACTGCGTAAACTAAAAATCCAATGGCTCTTGCTACTTGTTCCATATCATTCAATTGTATTCATAAATATAGGAAGTAAATAGTAACTTTCCTCAAACAAATCACTGTTCTTATAGATAAAATACAACTGCTCCCATGAAGATTCCGCGAATGATTTGTTCGCCTTCTTCATTTCCTCTAGTTCTGTTTTTACCCATGGCTTTTGTTCTAAAATTTCCAAGGCCTTTTCTTCAAAAACATACGGAGAGAAATATTCCTTTTGCTGCAAATAACTATCGAAGAAATTCCATCTGAAATAACTATCCTCTGCTCGTGAAATAAGCACTGACAGAATAAAGTTGCGTTGATATTGATTCAAATATATCCAGACATCTCCTTTCTTGAATGCTTGGTCGGCAAATTCGTAATTCGACTCTAGTTGACTGTGGTAAAAATGTCCTTCATAGGGTTTGGAAGCTGATTTTAACTCTGCCACACGTTCTCTTGAAATTGGAATTAAGGTGTCATTTTCAAGAACATGCATTGCGATACCATTTTGCTTTAAACGCTCAATGACTTCAGCACATTGTCCACCAAGAATAATATATTCAGGAATGTTCGCTGAATCTTTCGGAACATATGTTTGATAGTAAGGGACATATTTCGTATACGGTTTGTCTTGGTGGTATTTTAATCGTGGCAAACCAGTAACTGGACTCAGTGGTTTCGAAAACTCAAAGCCTTTGAACTGAATGGAGTCTTTTTTATCCGTCAATTCATACTTGAACGAAAATGTTGTTTGTTTCTGCCAATGTGCCCTCGCATCCAATCTTGCTTTTTCAATAGCTGCAGCATTTGAATAAGTAAAAACTATTAAATCATCAATAAAATCGTGTGTTGCCTTCACGCGCTGCGGAAAAGGTTTTAACATGTGCGTTTCAACGGTAAAACTAACCGCATCAAACAAAGCGGCATAACCCATCGCATATCTTGGTAAATCATTGAATGCATGAATTCCTTCCTCGGGCGTTTCTTTCATCAATTCAACATATGGAATCAAGTCCCACTTTTTCTTTTTCAAGGACTTCGTTAGACTTGGAATCAATTGATCATACGTCAACGTGCGCATCGATGGCGCCAAACGTTCCTTCATGGAAGAAATATACGTCAAGGTGTATTGATAATCAGCCCCATTTGAAACATGCGTATCGACAAAGACATCTGGATCCAATGCATGGTAAAGTTTAGCAAAAGTGAAGGCGTTCTTCGAATCCATTTTTATGAAATCGCGGTTCAAATCTAAATTTTGAGCATTTCCACGGAAACCATATTCCGCTGGACCATCCTGATTAGCGCGACTATTCGTCGATCGATTCATCATCCCACCGACATTGTATGCTGGAATAATGGCAATTACTGGGAGGTTCTTTGTCTTTTTCCCGTTTTTAATCCAATTATCCAACCAAATCAGACATGCATTCACACCGTCTGGTTCTCCAGCATGAATGGCATTATTGATTAAAACGGTTGTATTATTTCTTGCTTTTTCAAATGTCTTCAACGAATCACCGGCACCATTAACGATACACACATAAATTGGCAATCCATAGTCTGAATCACCCATTGCATACAATTCTATTTCCGCATGTTGCTTATCCAATTGTTGAAAATAGTTAATCAACTCGGGGTATGTTGGAGATGTGTTTTCGGTCCATTGGGCACCCGCAAAGGGAACATAGAACATGGAGCATAGAACAAGGACAATGCTCATTGAACAAAATTTATTTCTAATTCTTGAAAATATCATGGTACTAAAATAATCATTAATGATTTGGAATTCGGAGTTCGGGGTTATTCAAGAATGATTTTCTTAACTTTGCGCTATGCGTATTGATATTCTTACAGTTTTACCGCAATTGCTCGAAAGTCCATTTTCAGCTTCGATTATGCAACGTGCTCAAGATAAAGGTCATGTTGAAATACACGTTCACAACATACGCGATTATTCTACAAATAAGCACAAAAATGTGGACGACTACCAATATGGTGGTGGTGCTGGAATGGTCATGTCAATTGAACCAATTGCAGCAGTAATTGAAAAATTGAAGTCGGAAAGAAACTACGACGAAATCATTTACATGACGCCTGATGGCGAATTGTTTGAACAAGCAGCGTGCAATCAATTATCATTGAGTGAGAATTTAATGATTTTGTGCGGACACTATAAAGGTGTTGATGAACGCGTGCGAACGCATTACATTACCAAAGAAATTTCAATTGGATCGTATGTTTTATCTGGCGGTGAACTTGCTGCTGCGGTGGTCGTTGATGCGGTTGTGCGTTTGATTCCAGGTGTATTAAACGATGAAACTTCAGCGCTTACGGATAGTTTTCAAGATAATTTATTGTCACCACCTGTATATACACGTCCACCAGAATTCAATGGATTAAAAGTTCCTGAAATTTTACTTTCGGGCGACTTTGCAAAAATTGAAGCTTGGCGCGAAGAGGAAGCTATGAAGCGAACGCAAGAAAGGAGACCTGATTTGCTTAAATAGGCGTGAGGTTTTAGGCTTGAGGCGAAAGTTGATAGAAAACACCGACTTGTCGGTCTCTGTGTCCTCCCTATCTGGAAAAATAATTTCTTTATTCTCTGTTTCCTCTGTGTTTAAATGAAGAATAGAGCTAGATTTTAAAGTTAAAAAAATGAGAATAGACGAAACAATTGAGGTTTTAAAGAATGGTGGAACGATCCTTTACCCAACGGATACGATTTGGGGAATTGGTTGCGACGCGACAGATGAAGCTGCTTGTCAAAAAATATTGGACATTAAAAATCGTCCCAATGAGAAAAGTTTTATCGTATTGATTGATAGCGTTGCGATGCTCGAAAAATACGTTCCTGAATTCCATTCGGTTTGTTACGACTTGATTGATTTAAGTGAAAAACCGTTGACAATCATCTATCCTTCAGCAAACGATTTAGCAAAAACAGTCCTTGCAGCAGATGGAAGCGTTGGAATTCGCATCACAAAAGATCCCATTTGCTTAAAGTTAATTCGTTCTATCCGCAAACCAATTGTGAGTACTTCAGCTAATGTTTCTGGTAAGGCAAATCCAACAACTTTCAACGAAATTGACGAACAGATAAAATCGAAGGTCGATGCTGTTCTAGAAGATCGCATGCAAGAAAAAATGACCACTCCTTCTCAGATTATTAAGATTGATTTGGACGGAACGGTGAAGGTTATTAGGGAATAGGCTTTAGGATATCAGGATTTTATGACTTTAGGATGTCAGGACTTCAAGATATCAGGAGTTTAAGACCTTTAGTATTTTTGAAGGAGTTGGTGTTGATCAAAAAACGAATTAATAATCCATAAAATAGATTGGTTCAAAGAAAATAAGTCTATGTTCACATAGTCAAAGTTCCATGCATCGCCTTGTTCTTTGCTCTTTGTTCTTTGTTCTAAATCCTTTGTTCATTATATTTGCGCCAATGTCTAAAAATTACGCTTCATACCTTAAACATCCTGTTTTCAAAGTTGCATCTCAAATTGTAACGGAAAAGAATCTGCAGGCTTTTGTAATTGGAGGTTATGTGCGTGATTTATTGCTTGAACGTCCTTCCAAAGATATCGACATTGTAGTAGTTGGAAACGGAATGGATCTCGCAAAAGAATGTGCTGAGCGTTTACGCGTGAAAAAAGTATCCATTTTTAAGAGTTTTGGAACGGCACATTTTAACTACAAAGATTTAGATGTTGAATTTGTTGGTGCGCGAAAAGAATCCTATCGAGCAGACTCTCGCAAGCCAATTGTTGAAGACGGGACGTTAGAGGAAGATCAAAAAAGACGCGATTTCACGATTAACGCTTTAGCCATAAGTCTTCATGCTGATACTTTTGGTGATATCATCGATCCTTTCAATGGATTGGATGATTTAGATAAAGGAATTATTCGAACGCCGCTTGATCCCAATACAACTTACAGTGATGATCCACTGAGAATGATGCGCGCCATTCGTTTTGCAACGCAGTTGGATTTTAAAATTGAAAGCAAAAGCTTACAAGCAATTTATGATAATGCTCCGCGACTGGAAATCATTTCGCAAGAACGAATCATGGATGAAGTAAATAAAATTATTTTGAGTCCAGTTCCTTCACGTGGTTTTCAATTGCTATACTCTACCAAATTATTGCATCAGTTTTTTCCAGAAATGGTCGCACTGCAAGGCGTTGAAACGATTGATGGCAAAGCTCATAAAGATAATTTTTACCATACGCTAGAAGTATTGGACAATGTTGCTCAAAACAGTGACAACCTGTGGCTTCGATGGTCAGCGATTCTGCATGATATTGCAAAACCACCGACGAAGCGCTTTGATCCAGAAATTGGTTGGACATTTCACGGACACGAAGACATGGGTGCTCGTTGGGTATCGCGCATTTTTAAACGCTTGAAACTTCCTTTGGACCACAAAATGAAGTACGTTGAGAAATTGGTGCGCCTGCATTTACGTCCAATTGCCCTGGTTAAAGGTTCCGTGACAGATTCTGCTATACGACGATTATTGAGTGAAGCAGGAGATGACATTGAAGACTTAATGACTTTGTGCAACGCCGATATTACCTCAAAAAATGAATTCAAAGTCAAGAAATACAAGAAGAACTTTGAAATCGTTACCGAAAAATTAAAGGCTGTTGAAGAAAAAGACCGCATTCGCAATTTTCAGCCGCCAGTATCGGGTGAATTGGTGATGACAACCTTTGGTTTAGGACCTTGCAATGAAATCGGTGTCATTAAATCACGGATCAAAGAGGCTATTTTAGAAGGAGAAATTCCAAACGAAAGCAAAGAAGCAATCGAATATATGTTGCAATTGGGCAAGGAATTGGGATTATCAGTAGTTCTTGCACCCTCTTTCGCTGAATAATTTTAATTTTACATCTTATTAACTAGAAAGCAATCATGGCTGGATTGAAATTTAGAGTGCTCTTGGATTCTGAGAAGAACGAAGAGATTTTTAGAGATATTTTCATAAGTGACACAGATAATTTTGAGTCCTTTTTCAAGGCAATTGTTTCTTCATTTCGCTTTACAGGAGATGAAATAGCTAGTTTCTATGTGTCAAACGACAGTTGGGACAAAGGTCATGAAATCAATTTGATGGATATGACCTATGGCGATGATGATGTAAATGCATTGCCAACTGTTATGAAAGATGCCATTATCAAGGACTTTTTAGAAGAACCAGATCAAAAATTCATCCTCGTTTACGATTTCATGCGTATGTGGATTTTCTTAATTGAATTGATTGGTTACGACAAAAATGATCCTGCTGCTGGGCCAGAAGTATTGTTAGCAATGGGAATGGCACCACCAGAAGATTCGCGTATTGCAAGTGAGCAATTATTTGCTGGTGAAGAAGACGAACACGATGACGAAGATGATTTCGGATTTGATGATTTCGACGACGACATTTCCGAAGATGATTTTTCCAATTTTGATGATTACCAATATTAACTTATGAATCCAACTCAAGGAGATCCAATTGGTGCAGCGATTTTAGATTATGCTGCAACTAAAAAACCAACTGACATTATTGTATGCTCAGATATTTGCGAAGATGACATTATTCCAGTTGAAGTATTGTTCAGAAACGCAGATGAAATGCCCGAATTAGAGCTTATTGCCTTGAGTCGTTGCATGGGAAAAGTACTAGACGTTGGCGCTGGTGCTGGATCACACGCTCTTGAATTGTCTGAAAATGCCTTCGATGTTACGGCAATTGATATTTCACAAGGTGCAGTTGACCACATGAAAAAGCAAGGATTGAATGCGAAGAAAATAGCATTTGAGAACTTCAATGAAACAGATTTTGATACTGTTTTGATGTTAATGAACGGAATTGGAATTGCAGGAACCT
>Ga0075012_10001592_pt1 | contig 22861 bp, 17 predicted proteins | sample All_14_2_FD_71474 | JGI IMG/M metagenome (GOLD analysis project Ga0075012, IMG submission 71474) | Freshwater microbial communities in response to fracking from Pennsylvania, USA - Allegheny Zone_MetaG_DW_15 | ecosystem: Environmental > Aquatic > Deep subsurface > Groundwater > Drilled...
GGGTCACTGGGCGCAGGGCCATGCGGGCCGCCAGTTCGGCCCCGGACGGCCACAGCAGCCCGAACAGCGGCCAGGTGGCAGCCGAGATGCCCACGCGGGCGGCCAGGCCCAGCGGGTCGGCGAATTGCTGGTTGTCCAACAGGGAACGGATGTGAAGCTGGGCCACACCCAGGACGGTGATGCTCTCTTGCTTGGTGAGGTAGCCGGGCATCGGGAGTGGGGCTGGCGCGTGAGTCGGTGCCAGACGAGGGAGGAGGGGCCATGAGTATAGGTGGCCCCCGGTGAGGGGTGGGTGCGCGTGCTGTTGGCCGAGTGAATTGCCCAGGTAGTCCGCAAGGATCACGGACATGGATGCTTACAATTCTCATTCACTACCTTACATCCATCCCCCTCATGCAACGCTGGCCTTTCCTGTTGTTTCTGAGCCTGCTGGCCGCGCTGCTGACATTGCCGGTGGTGTCGCTGGGCTTGTCATGGCTGCAGTGGAACGAGTCGGTGGCCCAGGTGCTGGGCGAAATGGTGCAGACCGTGTTGCCGCAGTACGCGTTCACATCGCTGGTGCTGTGCGTGGCGGTGGCTTTGGGGGTGGCGCTGGTGGGCTTGGGTACGGCATGCACCGTGACGCTGTTCGAGTTCCCGGGCCGTCGCGTCATGGAGTGGGCGCTGCTGTTGCCCCTGGCCATGCCCGCGTACGTGGTGGCCTATGCGTACACCGATTTTTTGCAGTTTTCCGGCCCGTTGCAGGTGGGCTTGCGGGAGGCCTTTGGCTGGCAGGGGCGTGTGTTTCCCGAGGTGCGCAACACCGCAGGCGCGGCATGGGTGTTTACGTTTTCGCTCTATCCCTATGTTTATCTGCTGGCCCGGACGGCCTTGAGCGAGCGCGCCAGCCAGCTGATGGAGGCGGCACGCCTGCTGGGGGCACCACTGTCCCGCCGCATCCGCGAGGTGGCGTTGCCGCTGGCCCGCCCGGCCGTGGCGGCCGGTGTGGCGCTGGCTCTCATGGAAACGCTGGCCGACTTTGGTGTGGCCAGCTACTTCGGCATCCAGACCTTCACGGCCGGTATTTACAAGGCATGGCTGTCCATGGACAACCGGTTTGCGGCGGCCCAGTTGGCCACGGTGCTGTTGGCCGTGGTCGCCGTGTTGCTCCGACTGGAGCATGGTGCGCAGCGGCGCATGCGTTTTGCCGTGGTCAAGGGTGGGCGCATGGCGGGCACCGAGGCGCAGCCCGTGGTGTTGCGCCGTGGTCAGGCGCTGACCGCGTGGGTGGTGTGTGTGTTGCCCATCGTGTTGGGGTTTGTGCTGCCGGTGCTGTTCATGCTGCGTCCGCTGTTAGGGGGGTGGGACGAGTTGAACCTGTCGCCGTTCTGGGGATGGGCGGGCAACAGCCTGTGGCTGGCCGCCATCAGCGCCGGGCTGGCGGTGGCGGTGGCGCTGGTGCTGGCCTATGCCGTGCGGGTGGAAACCGGTTGGGGTTGGGCCGCCCGCTTCAGCCGGGGTGTGAGCCAGTTGGCAGCGCTGGGGTATGCCGTGCCGGGCGCGGTGATCGTGGTGGGTTTGCTGTTGCCTGTGGGGTGGGCTCAGGCCGTTGCGCCCGACACCAGTGTGGGCTACTGGATCACGGGCACGGCGCTGGGCATTGTGTGGGCCTATCTGGTGCGTTTTGTGGCGGTGGCCTTGCAGTCGGTGCAAAGCGGTTATGCCCGCATGCCTGTCAGCCTGGACGAATCGGCCCGCATGTTGGGCACCACCGGCCTGGGCCTGGCCTGGCGGGTGCACGCGCCACTGCTGCGCCGCTCCACGGCGGCAGCGGCGTTGCTGGTGTTTGTCGACGTGATGAAGGAGTTGCCTGCCACCCTGGTGCTGCGCCCCTTCAACAGCGACACGCTGGCTGTGATGACCTACCAGCTGGCCCGCGACGAACGCCTGGGTGAGGCCGCGTTGCCCGCGTTGGCGCTGGTGCTGGTGGGGCTGGTGCCGGTGATCATGCTCAGCCGCACCTTGCGCAGCCGCTGACGTCCGACGCTCAGGCCTTTGACATAAATCACGCTTTGCGAGGGGGGAGGCCTCCTGGCTCCCCGAAAATACGGGGTGTCTGTCACCACTTCGCACGGGAAAAGCATGAAGCAGTTGGGAACCCAAATCGTCAATTCACGCCTATGGGCACCCGCTGCGGCGCTGATGCGCAACTTGCAGTTCCCGGCCAAGATGGCCCTCATCACCGCAGCGGTCATGTTGCCCCTGGGTTGGCTGCTGTTCAGTTTTATCGCCACCGAGCGCCAGGGCCTGGCTGTGGTGGCAGCCGAACGCGAAGGTGTGGCGTTCGCACGAGCCATTTACCCCACCCTGGATGCCGCCGTGCAATGGCGGCAGCAGGCCCGTGCGGTGTCGTTGGGGGACACGGCGGCCCCGGTGGACGCCGCCCGTCAGGCCTTTGACACGCAATTGAAGAAAGTGGCCCAGCTTCAAGCCGATCGCGGCGCGGCACTGGGCACCGAGGCCGCCTGGGCCGCCGTGAACCAGGCCCTGGCAACCGTGCCTGACCCCAGGCAGGCCAAACCCGATGCCGTCTACGAGCAGATGACCCACTTGTCGCGCACCCTGACCGACCTGATGGGGGCCGTCACCGACAAATCCGGCCTGGCGCTGGACCCCGAAATGGCGTCCTACTACCTGATGAGCGCGGTGCTCATGCGTGCGCCTGTGGTCATCGAGGGCACCGCCGAGTTGCGTGGCCTGGTCGGCGGGGCACTCGCCAGTGGCAGCATCACCCCGGCGCGTTACAACCAACTGGCGCGCCTGCACGCCGTGGTGCAGCACGAGCGCGATCTGGCCCATGCCGACCGCCTGAAGGCCAAGGCCGCCGATCCCGATCTGGGCAAATCCCTCGAACTCAGCGGCAGCGATGCCACCACCGCGTTCCTCCAGGAGGTGGCCGGCATGTTCCAGCCGGACCAGTCCACGGTCACCGGCGACCGCGCCGCGTTTGTGCAAATGGCCAACCGCACGCTTCAGGCCCAATACGCCCAGGCCCAGACCAACCTGGCTTTGCTGGACCAGATGCTGGCGGCGCGCGAAAGCCGGCTGACCGCACAGCTTTACACCGCACTGGCCCTGACGGCGCTGGGCCTGGGCCTGAGTGCCTATCTCATCATGGGTTTTTACAGCGCCTTGGCCGGAGGCCTGAAAACCGTTCGCAGCGAGTTGCTGACCATGAGCATGGGCGACATGCGGACCGACATCCGGATTTCCGGCAAAGACGAGGTGGCCGGGTTGCTGCGCGAGCTGTCCTACATGCAAGCCGGCCTGCGCGACACCATGCGCCAGGTGCGCCACAGCAGCAACGAGGTGGTGAACGCGGCGATCGAAATCGCCTCCGGCACCCAGGACCTGTCAGCGCGGACCGAATCCGCTGCGGCGGCGTTGGAGGAAAGCTCTGCCGCTCTCGAACAAACCACCTCCACCACCGGTCACACGGCCGATGCGGTCAACCAGGCCACCGAACTGGCGCGCAGCAACGCGGCCGTGGCCGCCCGGGGCGGTGAGGTGGTGACCGAGGTGGTGCGCACCATGGAGCGCATCCAGGCATCGTCCAGCAAGATCGGCGAGATCATCGGGGTCATCGATGGCATCGCGTTCCAGACGAACATCCTGGCGCTCAATGCGGCGGTGGAGGCGGCGCGGGCCGGTGAGTCAGGGCGCGGTTTCGCGGTCGTCGCGTCCGAGGTGCGCAACCTGGCCCAGCGCAGCGCCAGCGCGGCCAAGGAAATCAAAACCCTCATCACCTCCAGCGTGGAGCAGGTGGACCATGGCACCCAGGTGGTGCGGGGCGCTGGCGATGCCATGCGGGAAATTGTGCAGGCCGCCGACCAGGTGCGCCGACTCATGGACGAGGTGGCCACCGCCGCCCGCGAGCAGAACCAGGGCATTGCCCAGATTGGGCTGGCTGTGCAGGAGCTGGACCAGAACACCCAGGCCAACGCCTCGCTGGTGGAAGAAGCGGCAGCGGCCGCGACCGCCCAGCGCGATGCGGCCCTGCGCATGGCGGCCATGGTGGACGAATTCCGGCTCGCGCCGGGCAAGTCGCAGCAGCTTTCGCAGGTGGAGGGCATCGACGTCGACGCCATCATCGACGGCCACCGCCAGTGGAAGGTCAAGTTGCGCAACGCCATCGAGGAGCGTCAGTCCATCGATGTGGCCACCCTCTCGCGCGACGACTGCTGCGCCCTGGGCAAGTGGATCTATGGCGACGGTGGCCAACGCTTTGGAGAGCGGCCCAGTTTCACCCAACTCATCGAGCGCCACAAGGTGTTCCACCGCAACGCGGGCCAGGTGGGCGAGCTGGTCAACCAGAAGCGTTACCTGGAGGCCGAAGAGGCCATGGCACCCGGGTCTGCGTTTGCCACATCCACCCGCGAGGTGGTCCAGGTGCTGTCTGCTGCCAAGCGCATGGGCTTGTGAATTGATAGTGCTCTGCGCAATTCTGTATTGCGTTAGAGTGCAAAAAAGCAGTGAATTTTCAGCGGATCTCGTCGGTGGACAGTTTCTTGTCCGTCACCACCGGCGTGATCAGCCCGTACCCCTGGTTCTGCCAGTGCACCAGCTCCGCCATGGCCGAGGGCGTGACCTCGATGAAATCCTGCATGTCTTCCAGCCGATACCCAAAGTCATTGAGTGCCAGGCCGCACACTTTGAACTTCACGCCCTGGCTGGCGTAGTACCGCATGCGTTGCACCACGTCCTCATAGCGGGCGGCGTTCTTTTTGGCCACCGTCACCAGTTCGGTGCCGTGCAGCAGCACGATCACATGCATGTCTTCGGGCAGCATGCTGTAAGGCGGCTCGATCAGCGGGTTGACCAGCGAGCGCACCCAGTACAACGCGGCGCCCATCTTGCCCGGGTGGTCCAGGTAGATGTCCACCAGTGCCTTGGGGTTCTGGTAGGGCGTCTGCACCCAGGTGGCCTGTGCGAACGCCGCCGGCCCGGCCAGCGTCAGCACCAGGGCCAGAACCCGCTGCCACCTGCTCCAAGGCTCCCGCGCCGAGGGGGTGGACGGTTGAAGAAAGGCTGTCATGTGAGACGTCTCCCGGTGAGGTGGGCACCGCCGTGCACCACCAGGCGCAAAAAAACCCCGTCTGCGGCATGCCCGCAGGCGGGGTTGGGTGTGAAGCTGGTACCACCAACAGGAATCGAACCTGTATCTAGCGCTTAGGAGGCACTCGTTCTATCCATTGAACTATGGCGGCAGGCGCGGGGATTCTACCTGTCGACCGACTGGGCGGTCAGTCCCGGTGGAAGGTGAAGATCAGGTCCAGGGCACTTTCCTGTCCGGCCTGGGCCCGCACCGTCAGGTGGCGGGAGACGTCGTAGTACAGCCTGACCGCACCCATGGCGCTGCTCAGGCTCTGCTCGTAGGTCATGTACAGCTTGCTGGAGAGGCGCTTGCCCAGCGTCAGTGCGGCGGTTTGTGTGGTGCTGCCATTGCTGGTGGTGGTCGAGTCGCCGCGCACGGAAATGTCGTCCAGCCCCAGGGCCGAGGCCAGGTTGGCGTCCATGCCACGTCCGCGGCTGTCGGCCAGCAAGGCCAGGGCGGCTTGTTGCAGCAGGGCGGTTTCCGCCCCGGCCCCCGATGCCGGACGGCCCAGCACCAGCCAGGCCAGTTTTTCGCTGTCGGGCAAGTCGGGGCTGGCGTAGAGCGCCACGCGGGGGGCACGTGCACTGCCGGTGATTTTCACCCCCACCTGCTGGTCGCTCGCGGTGCTGCCGGTCAGCCCGCGCGCCGCCGGATCGGCCTTGCCGCGCAGGGCCAGCACGTCCAGGCTCGGGTCGTCGTACGGGCCTGAGAATCGAAGCACCCCTTCTTCGATGCGCAGCGGCTGTCCATAGGCCCGGTAAGTGCCGTTGACCGCCCGCACTTCCCCCAGGATCTGGAAGCCGTCGGAGCGCGGCGGGCTGGACACCGTGAGCTGACCGGTCAGACGGGTTTGAAGTCCCTGGCCCTGGACGTCGAATTGCGGTCCCAGGTCGATGTCCAGTGACACGTCGGTGCGCATGAGGGCTGTGGGCGGTGCTGGCGTGGCCGCGCGGTCCAGGCGCACCACCACGTCTTGCCCCAAGCTCGGGGCGGTTTCGTCGGGCAACACAAAATGCGCCTGGTCGGCTTTGAGTTTGCCGCGCAGGGTCAGCAGGCTTTGTCCGAGCTGGGCGTTGACTTGGCCGGACACCGTCAGGCGCCGGTCGGCCCGGGCGGACACCCGCAGGCGCTGTGCCGTGGCTTGCAGGCTCACGCCTGGGGGGGTGGCGGGTGCGCCGGGCTGGCTGGCGCTGGGCCAGTGGGCATTGCCCGTCAGTTCCAGCGTGCCGCCATTGGTTGCGCCACCTTCGCCCTCCAGCCGAAACTGGGTGATGGCCATGTGGTCGCCGTCCAGCGAGGCTCGCAGCTTGCCGTTGCCAAATGCCAGGCCTTCGACCACGGAGCGCACCTCCAGTGCATCGGCCCAGAGTTCGCCGCGCCAGTCGGGCTGGCCCAGGCTGCCGCCGATGGTGGCGTTCAGTCCCACCTGTCCCCGAACCCGCCATCCCGGTGGGGCCAGGCGGGACCACACGCCGATGTCGGGCATGTCGGCCTGCGCCTGTCCGTTCAAGGGGGCGCTGCGCCGGGGCCACCAGCCTTGTGGTGTGGTGTGGGGGCCGGGATTCAGGCGGGTGCTCCATTGGGCTTGCGAGCGGCCCACACGGGCGCTGTTCCACTGGGTGGTCAGGGTCACGACGTCGCCCTGCGTGCGCAATTCGGCCGACGCCTGGCTGATGCCCAGTGCCACGGCCTGGGACGGGCGGGGGTTGCGGTCTGTGCCGGACGCCAGGTTGGCCTCGTCCACCTTGAGGTCGCCTCCCTGGCGGGCAATGAGCAACCGCGCCTGTGGCGGTTGCGTGAGAAAGCCCGGCCAGGAGAGTTGCCACTGGCCTTGCAGGGCCAGGTCACCGCTCAGCCCGGCGGTGCGCAGGGCGTTTTGCGCGGCAGGCAGGCCCAGCCGTGCGAGCGTTTGTGCCCAGCTGTGCACACCCAGGCCCGAGAACTGGCCGGCGGTGCTCATCCCGTCAGCGTCCCAGGTGCTGGCTTCCCAGCCGAGCGACGCGGCGGGGGGCGCGGGTTGGCCTTCAGCCAGTGGCTGGAGCCTGAGCGTGCCTGCCGTCAGGGCCAGGCTGGTACCCCGCCCGCTCACGGTCACGGGCTGCAGGCTCTCCAGCCGAAGGGCCGCAAGGCCCAGCCTCGGGGCCAGGGTCACCGCCAACTGGGGGGCGCTGACTTCCCAGCCAACGGCCGGGTTGCCGTTGTCGGTGGCCGTCAGCCCCGGGGTTTTGCCTTGCAGGGACAAGGCGACCTGAGCGTCCCAGTCCCCCTGGTTCAGCTGTCCGCCGACACGGGCTTGCCAGTGGGCGGCGGTGCCCTGCAGCGACAGAGACAACGCCTGTGCACCCCATGCGGGTGTGTCAGGGGTGGCGGTCAGGGACAGCCGTTGCAGTTCGGCGTCCACGTCCAGCTGCACATCGGGGGTTTGCCACCCGCCTTGCCAGCGCACGGTGGCTTGTCCCTGCGCGTGCAGGGCGTCTGCGCTCCCGCCCAGGGCGTTGCCCAGGCCGGGCAGGCCTGCCAGCCAGCGTGCCAAGGCCGAGCCATCTTCCACGGCCAGGCTGAGTTGGCCTTGGCCGGTGGCGGCCGCCAGGTGGCCTTGGCTGGTGGCTTGCAGGCCGGGAGCTTGCAAACGGGCACTGCCTTCCCATGCCAGGGTGCCGGGTGTGAGTGCGCCTTGGGCTTGGAGGCTGGCGTTGTCCAGTGTGGCGCGCAGGTTGGGCAGCCCAAGCTGGGTGCCGTTCCAGGAAATTTCAGATGAAATACTGGCCTGACGCTTGATGGAAAATAAAAGTTTGCTATCTTTTGATGAAGTGCCTGGCGTGGCGTTGGCCACCACGTTCAGCGAGGCTTCGGTGCTGGTGTGACGCTGAGGGCCATTGGCGAGGCGTTGTTTGGCCTGCAGGCTGCCTTGGAGCAATGCCGAGGGCAGCCGCGTGTCCAGGGCGTTGAGCTGCAGGCCCAGGGCTTGCCATTGGCCTTCCCACACGTTGCCGTGCCAGCCGCCCTGACCGCTCAACTGGCCATGGCCGGTGTCCACCCTGAGTCGGGAGACCTGTCCCGCCTGCAGACTGCCTTCGGCCAGGACCGACAGGTCGGCGACTGGCAGTTGCCCGTTGTCCCAAGGGCCAGGGGTGCCGTTGGACAGGGCAGCGGACAGCGTCCAGCGGGTGGTGTTGCCGGGTGACTGACGCCCGGTCGTCAGCGGTCCGGCCTGGGCTTGGCCCGACAGCTGGGTGTTGGGCAGGCCTGGCCAGAATGCGGCCAGATCCAGCCTGTGCAGCTTGGCGTCGAGTTGTTGCAGGGGCTGGGCCTGCCAGGGTGACAAGCGCGCCTGCAGGCTCGCCTGCGGCCCGGGCGATGGGCTGTCCACCTCGGCGTTGATGGCCAGGCTGGCATCGGGGCCATGGAGTTCGCCCGACACCTTGACCACCACCTGTGCGTCCCAGGCAGGGTGCGGTGAGGAGCTGGAGACCTTGCCGCGCCATTGGGCGGACACGGCCAGGGGCGCGACGGACCCCACACGGACATCGCCCGCGTAGTGGCCTTGCGCAGCCACCAGTTCGGTCAGGATCAGGTGGTGGTCGTCGTCGCCGCCCGTGCTGCTGTCACCATGGGTGTAGCTGCCGCGTGCGAGCTGGAGCAGGGCGGTGGGTTTGCGGTCGGGGTCACCGGTCCAGGTGACGGGGCCCAGATCGAAGTTCAGTGCCACGGCCAGCGGCAGGGACAGGTTGTCCGGTGGGGTGAGCGGTTCGGGGTTGGAGGGGCGCTGGTCGATCACGTGCACCGCTTCGGTGTGCAAGGTCAGCCCCAACGGCTGGCCCAGCAGCAAGGGCAGAAATTGCCACTGAAAGCGTGGGCCGTTGACTTCGATCCGCAGGCCATCCTGCTGCCAGGTCAGCCGTTCGGCCTGTCCGCCATCGCGCAGGGTGGCGTCCAGTTCGGTCCACTCCAGGCTTTCCAGGGTGGGCACCAGCGGGGTGACAATGGCCAAGGCTTGGCGCAGCGATCCGGCGGTGCCCGCCCACAGCCACAACGCAGCCGTCAGCGCTGCGACGGTGGCCAGCACGGCCCCGGGCAACCACTGGGTCAGGCCTGCCAGCACCAGCAGAAAGGCACGAATCGGGCCGGACACCCAGCGCCACGCACGCCGCCATCCCCGTGGAGGCGGGGGGGCCGTGTCTGACCCGGGGGGGCGAGGAATGGCGTCGCGTGTCAAAACGAGAACCCCACCGACAGGTGCAGCCGCAGGCGGCGGGTGGCCACACCGTAGGCCAGATCCACCTGCAAGGGCCCCACCGGGCTGATGTAGCGCACACCGGCCCCCACCCCGACCTTTGCGTGCAGGTCGCTGACCTGATTGGCCACCGAACCCGCGTCCACGAACACGGTGCTTTCCCAGGCGGTGCGCACGCCATGCGACCAGATGGGTCGCTGCCACTCCAGGCTGCCCACGGTCAACAGGCGGCCCGGGTTGGTGGTGCCGCTGGCGTCGGGCACGCCGATGTCGCGCAAGGCGTAGCCGCGCACGGTTTGGTCACCCCCTGTCAGGAACAGCTGCGAATCGGGCACCGGGGTGGATGTTTTGGCCACCACCGCACCGCCTTCCAGCCGCACGGACAGGCGGCCCATCCGTTCGTCCGGCAGCGGCCACAAACCCTGCCAGCGCCCGCGTGCCCGCAGGAATGGGGCACCTTTCTGGGCCACCGTCCAGCCCACCCCCACTTCGGCCGCCAGGCCGTGGCCCCGGGTGGGAAAGGGCATGTTGTCGAACTGGCGGCGTGTCCAGCCGAAGTTGGCGCTGACCGATTGCGCCGCTTCGGGCACCACGTTGCGCAGCAGGGGGTTGCGCGTCAGCGACCGGTCGGCCTGCAAGAAATAGATCCGGTCCAGGTTTTCTTCGTTTTTGGCTTTGCCCAGCCGGTATTGCTGGCTGGTGGTGACCGTGGCGTCGTCTGTCTGGTGGCTGGCTTTGGCCCCGGCCACCCAGTGCCAGCCGTCGGCCCCCACGGGGCTGCTGAGTTCGGCTTCGGCGGTCCGGGTGTCGCGTTCGAGTTTCATCTTGCTCTGGGCGCGCCAGTTCAGCCAGGGGAGTTGCCGCCACTGGTGTTCCGCACTGATCCGGGCCCCGTCGTCGGTGCTGCCCCCCAGGCCCAGCACCCACTTCTGGCGCAAGGCCTCTCGGACTTTCACGCGCACAGGGCTTCGGTCGCTGGGGCCATTGGGGTCCACGTAGACGAACACCGATTCGAAATACCCGCTTTGTGCCAGTCGCTGCTGGGCGGCTTGCAGTTTGGCCAGTTCGTAGTCGCTGCCGGGCACGACGCCTGCCAGCGCCACCATGTGGCTGACCCAAGCGGCCTCGTAGCGCTGCAAACCCTCCACTTCCACCTCGCCGAAGGTGAAGGCCGGGCCGGGGTCAATGTCCAGCGCCAAGTTCACGCGCTGGGTTTCCGTGTCCACGTCGGCCAGGCTGCCGGTCAGTGTGGCCGCAGGGTGGTTGGCCTGTGTCAGGGTGCGCAGCGTTTGGGCTTTGGCGGCGTCCCACGCGTCCTGGGTGAACAGCCGCCCGGAAGGCAGGGGCCAGCTGGCACGCAGCTGCTGGGTCAGGGTTTCGTGGTGGCTGCTGACCGCCTGCAGCGGGTTGTCGGTGGCGGTGCGCACGGCCAGCACCACCTCGCCCACCTGGGCTGGGGGGCCCGGCTCCACCACCAGCGTGACCACACCCAGCGGCGGGTCGGTGGCCGAGGGGGAGGACAAGGTGGCCGTCGCGGTCGCGGAGAAATGGCCCTGTGTGCCCATCAGCTGGCGGGCGTCGTCGGGCAGCTGGTCCACCAGGCGTTGCAGCTCGGGCACGTCCAGATCGGCCAGTGTCAGAAAGCGCTGGATGTTCAGGTGCTTGAGCATCAGGTCCCGATGGGCTTGCGGTGCTTGGACCTGCAGCGCAAACCGGGCGGTTTCGGTGGCCGCAGAAGGGGGCACTCCCTGGGGGCTGACAACCACATCGGCTGCCCAGGCGGGCGCACCGCCCAGCAGGAGCGCCAGCCCACCGGCCAGCGCCCCCAGCCGCCAGTCCGTCACACGTGGGGCAAGGCCCTTCACTTCGACAGCAGGCGCATCGTGTCCTCCAGGCCTTTGAGGGTGAGCGGGTACATGCGCTGCCCCATGAGCTGTTGGATGATGCTGATGCTTTGGCGGTACTGCCACATGCCGGGTGGCTCGGGATTGATCCATGCGAAACGGGGAAATGCGTGCGTGAGGCGTTGCAGCCATTCTGCCCCGGCCTCTTCGTTGCTGTACTCGACGCTGCCGCCGGGTTGCAAGATTTCGTAAGGGCTCATGGTGGCATCACCCACAAAAATGAGCTTGTAGTCCTTGTTGTACTTGCGAATGATGTCCCAGGTGGGAAACTTTTCGGCATAGCGGCGGCGGTTGTTCTTCCACATGAAGTCGTACACGCAGTTGTGGAAGTAATAGAACTCCAGGTGCTTGAATTCGGCCTTGACCGCCGAGAACAGCTCTTCCACCCGGTGGATGTGCTCGTTCATGGTGCCACCCACGTCCATGAGCAGCAGCACCTTCACGTGGTTGTGGCGCTCGGGTCGCATCTTGATGTCCAGGTAGCCCGCGTTGGCTGCCGTGCCTTTGATGGTGCCGTCCAGGTCCAGTTCGTCTTCGGCGCCGATGCGGGCGAACTTGCGCAGCCGCCGCAGCGCCACCTTGATGTTCCGGGTGCCCAGTTCCTGGGTGTCGTCGTAGTCGCGGTAGGCGCGCTGGTCCCACACCTTCACGGCGCTTTTGTTGCCGCCTTTGCCACCGATGCGGATGCCCTGCGGGTTGCTGCCGCCGTGGCCAAATGGGCTGGTGCCGCCGGTGCCTATCCATTTGCTGCCGCCTTCGTGGCGCTCTTTCTGCTCCTCCAGCCGCTTCTTGAGCGTTTCCATCAGCTCGTCCCAGTCCATCTTGGGGGCATTGGCCTTTTGCTCGTCGCTCAGGATTTTTTCCATCTCCTGGCGCAGCCAGTCCGCTGGGATGGGTTTGGTGAAGTCGGCCACCATCTCCACACCCTTGAAGTAGGCCGCAAAGGCGCGGTCGAACTTGTCGAAGTGTTTTTCGTCCTTCACCAGTGCCGTGCGGGCCAGGTAGTAGAAGTCATCCATGCCGCACGCATCGGGGTTGGTGGGGCCCACCACATCGGCCTTCAGCGCTTCCAGCAGCGTGAGGAATTCTTTGACCGAAACGGGCAACTTGGCTTCGCGCAGGGCGTAAAAGAAAGAGATGAGCATGGTGTGGTCTGGGTAAAAGGGTTGCAAAAATTTTCAACAAAAATGGGGCTATACGCCTTTATTCATTGACTTTTAAGCTACTTTTTTTGTTTTTCTGGAAGGGCTCACTTCGAGGGCTCACTGCACGATTTCATCCGCTGCTCCACGGTGTGCGGTTGGTTGTGAGGTGGCCGCACTGCCCGCTGCCGCACACATCACCAGCCCGATGGCCAACCACTGCGGCGCGGTGAGCTGCTCGTTCAACACCAGCAGACCCAGCAATGCGGCCACAGCGGGCTCCATGCTGGTCATGACACCGAAGGCACCGGGCGTGAGGCGCTTGAGGGCCACCATTTCCAGCGAGATCGGGATGGCGCTGGAAATGGCACCGACCACCAGGCCTGCCAGCAGAATCTCGGGCTGCCACAGTGCACTGCCCGCGTGCCAGATGCCGAAGGGCACCACCGTGATGGCTGCCACGCTCAGGCCCAGTGACACCGAATGCCCGGCATGCAGGTGCCCCACGTTCTTGCCGAACACGATGTATGCCGCCCAAAAAACGGCGGCCACCAGTGCACAGAGCACCCCCTCGGGATTCAGCGCCGACACGTCATTGCCCAACGGCAACAGCAGGGCCAGCCCGGCGATGGCCAGCCCAATCCACAGAAAGTCGACGCGCTGACGCGAGGTGAGAACGGCCAGCGTCAGCGGCCCGCTGAACTCGATGGCCACCGCCACCCCGAAGGGGATGGTTTTCAGCGACTGGTAGAACATCAGGTTCATGCAGCCCAGCGCCACACCGTAGCGCAGGAGGCTCCCTGCCTCTGCCCGTGACAGCCGCCTGTGCCAGGGGCGCCAGATCAGCAGCAGCAACAACGCCGAAAAGCCCACTCGCAGCGCCGTGGTGCCCAGGGAGCCCACCACCGGAAAGAGTTGCTTGGCGAACGACGTGCCCACCCCCAGGGCCACCACCGACCCAAACACCGCCAGCAGCGGCAGGGCTTGCGCCCAGCGAGATGAGGGCGTCACAGGCTGGCCTCGGCAGCGGGGTGTCCGGTGGCAGGCGGTTGCCGGAGCGTTACGGCATGGGTCCGAACCGCGCTCAAGGCAAATGCCCCAGACCCGATCGGCATTCGCCGAGCCTTCAGTCCTTGAAGGATCGTTTTCACGTGCACAACCAAACCTTGATTTTGGGGGTGAAAAAATCAGTGATAAGTGCCATCAGCTCTAGAAATCATTCACTTCTTTGCTTCAACAAATAAAGCAGCTGTGCTTTGGCCTCGGGCCATTCCCCACTGCGCATGCTGTACATCACCGTGTCGCGGATGGTGCCGTCGCGGCGCAGGGCGTGGCCGCGGATCACACCGTCTTTCTTCGCGCCCAGCCGCTCGATGGCGCGCTGGCTGGCAAAGTTGAAGTTGTCGGTGCGCCAGCCCACCACGTGGCAGCCCAGGGTCTCAAAGGCATGGGTCATTAACAGCAGTTTGGTCACCGTGTTGACGTGGGTGCGCTGTGCGCTTTTGGCGTACCAGGTCCAACCGATTTCCACGCGCTTGAGGGCGGGCACGATGTCGTGGTAACTGCTGCAGCCCAGCACCTGGCCGGTGGCGCTGTCGGTCACGGCAAAGGCAAAGCGGTTGCCTGCCTCGCGCATGGCCAGCGCGTCTTCGATGTATTTGCGGGTGTTCTCGGGCTCGGGCACCGAGGTGATGCGCAGGTTCCACAGCTCGCCATCGGCGGCGGCGGCTTGGAGGCCTGTTTCGTGTTCGCGCGAGAGCGGTACGAGTGTGATGCCACGCCCGTTCAGGGTGACGGGTTCAACGAATGCCATGGTCAGTCCTTGTGATGGGTTTTCCGGTGTGCTGAGGTCCGGTGCAGGCCGATGGGAGGGCGGGGCAATGTCGATATGCCCACCCGTTCGGCCCATGATACCGATCACGCCGGGGCGAACACGTCAGTCAAACGCAATGGCAGTGATTCGCCCACGCCAGAATGGGTACACCTTGCCCTGTGCGGCACGGCTGATGACAAAGCCGTGCGGCACGCGCATGCCTTGCACCAGCCGGTAGTCGCTGCGGGCCACGTGTTCGCCCGATCCGTGGTAGGGAGTGGTGAGGTCGCCGTCGGCCTCGGCTTGCATGGTAGCGATGGCTCCATCGGTGTCAAAGGTGACCAGCATGCTGGCGGTTGTCTCCTTGTAGCTGGCAATCACGCGGGCTTGCTGGTTGCTCACAGCCTCCCAGCGCACGAACGGGCTGTGCAGCAGCGCGGGTGGATAAGTGGGGCCTTCGAGCAGCCAGCGGCGCAGGGTGATGCTGTCCAGCTTTGGCGTGGGGGGCTCATCCACCACGGTCAGCGTGTCCAGTACCTTGGCGCGCATTTCCATCCGACCGTCCAGGTAGGCATCGTAGGCGGTGGCCCACACCCCGGGCGCGATGGGTGTGTTGGCGCTGAACACCAGTGCCGGGGTGGTGAGGCTGGCGGTCTGCTGGGCGGTGGTGGGGGCAAAGTCTGTGGTCAGGGGGCGGCGAAAGTCGCCTGCCATGTCGATGTGTGCCACGGTAAAGGCGGGCACACCGCCGGGCAAGGCAAAGTGTGCGTAGCGTGCCACGGGCTCGGGCAACGCACTGGGCCGGGTGGATGTCGGTGCCGTGGCGCGCGCCAGTGGTTGCACCTGGGCATGCAGGCGGGCAAGGTGTTGGCGGGTTTGCCAGCTGTTGGCCGCCACAGTGGCGGTCAGCAGCGCCAACATGGCGCAAAGGGCGAGGGTGAAACGTTTCAAGGTGGTCATGTGAATGGGGGATGGGTGAACTCATGCCCATTCTGGTTAACACCTGTGTGGGTTGCCTTAACCCGGGTTCAGACCCTGCTGGCGCAGCTTGCGCCGAATGCGCGAAATGGCCACGTCTGTCACGCCAATGTACGAGGCCAGGTGCCGAAGCGGAACGACGTTGAGCCATTGCGGGTGCAAGCGTGCAAGCAGCAGGTAGCGCTCGGTCGCGTTGAGCTGCAGGAAGGCTTGCTCGCGCTGCATTTTGTCGTCCAACAGCTGCTCCAGCACCATGCGTTCGTGTGCCTGCCAGCAGGGGTCGGTGCCTGCGGCAGCGTGCCACCGTTTCCAGGGCATCCGCCACACCCGGGTGGGGGCCAGTGCCTCGATGTTGAAGCGCACGGGCTCGGATTGCAGCCGCCGTGTCACGGGCCAGAACATGGCACCTTGCACATAAAAGTTCTTGTTGGATTCCAGCCCGCCGTCCGTGGCGTAGTACAGCCTGCAGGCACCGCTTTCTATCCAGAACAGGTCCTCCCAACTTGCACCGGCGGGCAGCAACAGCGCGCCTTTGGCCAGCATTTTTGGCGTGGCGCACTGCATCAGTGGCTGCCAGACGGGGGCAGTCGGGTCAAAAGCGACCGAATGCCAGCGCGTCAATGCTTGCAGAAACCGGTGGGCGTTGGGCATGCGGTTTCAAGTGGCCTCAATTTTTGTAGGGGCCCGATGGTTTGTCGCCATCCTTGCGGAGGTTGGCTTGCTGCCAGAGGCGTGCCAAATGCAGGCCTGCGCCACCCGACAGCCCCACGGCCAGGATGCCCATGATGCTGGTGCTGCTGTAGCCCTCGGCAAACAGATCCCATCCCATGAAGCGGGACAGCCAATAGCCAACCAGGGCCCCCCCGACAAAGCCCACCGCATCGGAGATGCCCTGTTTGAGCATGCGGTTCAGTTGTGCGTCCATGGGCTTGCCTTCAACGGTTGCGTTGGTTCATGAAGACCAGCTTCTCGAACAGGGTCACGTCCTGCTCGTTTTTCAGCAAGGCCCCCACCAGCGGGGGGACGCTGACTTTCTGGTCGGCGCTTTGGAGGGCTTCCAGCGGGATGTCCTCGGCCATCAACAGCTTGAGCCAATCCAGCAGCTCACTGGTGGAGGGTTTTTTCTTCAGGCCGGGCAGGTTGCGGATGTCGAAGAAGGTTTTCATGGCCGCAGCCAGCAGTTCCCGCTTGAGGCCGGGGAAGTGCACGTCCACGATCTGCTGCATGGTGGTCGCGTCAGGGAACTTGATGTAGTGGAAGAAGCAGCGGCGCAGGAAGGCGTCTGGCAGCTCTTTTTCGTTGTTGGACGTGATGAACACCAGCGGGCGATGCTTGGCGCGGATCAGCTCGCGGGTTTCGTAGCAGTAGAACTCCATGCGGTCGAGTTCGCGCAGCAGGTCGTTGGGGAACTCGATGTCTGCCTTGTCGATTTCGTCGATCAGCAGTGCCACCGGCTGGTCGGACGTGAAGGCTTGCCACAGCACGCCTTTGACGATGTAGTTCTGGATGTCTTTGACTTTCTCGTCACCCAGTTGCGAGTCTCGCAATCGGCTGACGGCGTCGTACTCGTAAAGGCCTTGTTGCGCTTTGGTGGTGGACTTGATGTGCCACTGCAGCAGTGGCAGGTTGAGGGCCTCGGACACTTCTTCGGCCAGCATGGTTTTGCCGGTGCCGGGCTCGCCTTTGACGAGCAAAGGGCGTTTCAAGGTGATGGCGGCATTGACGGCCAGCATCAGATCGGCGGTGGCCACGTAGTTCTGGGAACCCTGGAATTTCATGCAACGGTCCTGTGCGGTGAGAGTGAAGGAAGGGGGTGCGGTATCAGGGAAAACATGGGAAAGCGCCCATAACCTAGTCTATATACTTGAAATTTGATTTTTATCAATCAACCTTCCTGCGCTTAAAAATGAACCCACTGTTGCCCAAGCCGATCTTTCGTGTTGTCGCTGGTGCGACGTTCTTTGGGGCAGCCCTGGCCGCTCAGGCGCAAGCCCCCGCAGGCGACGTCAGCGCCGGCGAAGCCAAGGCTTCCATGTGCATCGGTTGCCACGGGATCATCGGTTATCAGAACAGTTTCCCTGAAATTCACCGGGTGCCCAAAATTTCGGGCCAATCGGCGGGCTACATCGTGTCGGCCTTGACGGCCTACAAAAAGGGGGATCGCAAGCACCCGTCCATGCGGGGGATTGCGGCATCGTTGTCCGAGCAGGACATGGCCGATCTGGCCGCGTTCTACAGTGCCCATGCGGGCAATGTCACGGCTGCCGAGACGCCATCCAAGGCCCCTTCGGGGGCTGTGGCGGCGCTGATCGAGAAGGGGGCATGCACGTCGTGCCATGGAGCCAACTTCAGCAAGCCCATCGACCCCAGCTACCCCAAGATCGCCGGGCAGCACCCAGACTACCTGTATGTGGCCTTGAAGTCTTATGCCGTGGATCCGAACCACGTGGTGGGGCGTGCCAATCCCATCATGGGGGGGACGGCAAAGCAATACAAACTCGCCGAACTCAAGCAGATGGCGACCTACCTGGCTTCTCTGGACGGCGAGCTCAAAACCGTGCCCCAATCCAAATTTCGCTGAAGGCCTTCGTAGCGCTTCGGTAGGGCTTTTCTCAAGGTTTTCCCACCGACAGGTAAATGCCTGTGGTCTGCTTGGGGGCGTGCACCAGCCCGAAATAGACGGGGCCGACCAGGGTGTCTGCGCCGACGTACAGGCTCATGCCGAACTGGGTTTTGCTCGCCCCCCGCTCTGAGCCACTGTTCCACAGCTTGGCTGCCTCCAGTGTGGCCCCGGCAAACAGGGCACGCGACACCACGGGCTCGGTGGGCAGGCGACGGTAGTAGCCCAGCCGCCCGAACACGATGTGGTTGCCCACCAGTTGCCCTGGTTTGTATCCCGACAGGTTGTGGAACCCACCCAGCGAATACTCGTTGACGGCTCCCAGCAGCACGTCACTGATGCGTGCCACCCGTGCGTGAAGGTTCAGGGTGTGAGGACCCCAGGTGAGGGCACGGGTGCCTTCGATGTCGATCTGGTTGAACGTGTCACGCTCGTCACCGCTGCGCTGCTGTCCGATCGCCACCTCGCTGGTCAGCCGGTGGCCCGACTGGGGGAAGTGGGCATGGTCCAACTGATCTGCCACAAACCGGGCCTTGACGCCTGTCTCGGTCCAGCGCACGTTGCTTGGGTTGTCGTTGCCCACCACCGCTGACACGAGCTCGAGATCCAACCCGCGGTGAGCGACGAACACCCCGAGCCGCATTTCACCCTGGCTGCCCGCACGGCCCACGGTCCAGCCGTGGTCCAACCCCAGGTTGAGCTTGCGCTTGCCCATCCGTGCCAAGGCGTCTCCGTTGGCCGCGTAAAGCATGAACTTGGTTCTGCTGAGACTGGCGTGGGCGGACACAAAGCGGTCCCTGTCCCCACCCCAGGGGTGGTAGAGCTCGGTCATGACCCCGGTGGTGTCGCCGATCTCCAACTCGTTGCGCCATTCGGTTCCGCCCGGGGTCAGCCAGTGTTTGCGGTGATTGAGCCGGAGGTTGAACTCGCTGTCTCCCCGGAAATCCGTCTGCAGGTTCAGTCCCACACGAAAGTAGTTCGGGCCCCAGTCGTTTTCCTGTAGCTTGAACACTAGCCCTTCCCCTTGGGTGTCGGGGGCGCGACGCAGCTGGTAGTCCACCCGCTGGTAGTCGCCGCTGGCGGTGAGTTGCACCAGATCGTTCTCCAGCTTCTCCATGTCCAGAGGGGCGCCGGGCGCTGTGTCGATGAGGCGCTGCAGCTGTTGGACCCGTTGCTGGGGGACGCCCTCGAAGCCGACAAAGGCCAACGCGGTGGCGGGTGATGCGGGTGGCAACTGGCGTTGTGCCTGCCATTGCGCGTATCGGGCCTCGCCTACCGCAAAACGCTCCAGTGAGGCCTTGATGGTTTGTGCATAGTCCATTCCCAGTTGGGCAATGTCCTTGGCGCTGCTGAAACTGGCTGAGGTGAACTTGCCCAGTGGAGGGGTCAGCAACAGATCGCGAGGGGTGAGTTCGGCAATGCTGCGCTGTACGTTCTGCTCCGTGAGGATGTTGATCATCTGGGTGCTCACCCCCACCACGTTCCCCAGCGTTTCGCGCCCAGCCAGCGGTGTGCCGATGTTCACCGCGATCACCACGTCAGCTCCCATTCGCCGGGCCACCGATACCGGCAGGTTGTCCACCAGGCCCCCATCGCCCAGGATGCGTCCATTCATTTCCAGTGGTGCAAACACCCCTGGGACCGACATGCTCGCGCGCAGCGCAGCGGCCAGGTCGCCGTCACCCAGCACCACGGGCTCGCCGGTTTCCATGTCGGTGGCCACGGCGCGGTAAGGGGTGGGCAGTGCGTCAAAGTTGGGCAGGTGCCGGGTGTGCAGCGTGTACCGGCGCAGCAGCCATTCCAGCGACCGTGTGGAGATGGCCCCGCTGGGCAGTCGGAACTCCCCGTCCCGAAAGCCCAAGGACAGCACGGGCGACATTTGCAGGTCTTCCTCCTTGTCCCGCTGCGACAGGGTCTGACGAGGGGCGCGGCTTTCGAACAGCCCGCCCCATTCAATGGCAATCAACTCCCTCTCCAGCGCTTCGGGCGTCATGCCGCTGGCGTACAGCCCACCGATGATGGCCCCCATGGACGTGCCCACCACCATGTCCACCGGCACCCGGGCAGCTTCCAGTGCTTTGAGCATGCCCACATGGGCAAACCCACGTGCGCCCCCTCCCGACAGCACCAAGGCCACCTTGGGCCGTGTGCCCTGCACCGTGTGGTCCGAGCCCGAGGGGGTGGCGTGGGCGATCAGGGCGGTCCATGCCATGGCCCCGCATGCCAGCAGATGCCACCAACGGCCGGGGATGGGGCGTACATACCCTTGGGATGTCGCCTTGGCGGTCGTTCGCCCCCGGCTTTCGTGGTAATTTGGAACAGGGTGCACATCCGTGCCGCCGCTCATCAATGTATTTGCCATGACCGACATTCTGATTCACCACGAAGCCGGGGTAGCCACCCTCACGTTCAACCGGCTGGACAAGAAAAACTCCTTCACCACGGCCATGTATACCGCCATGGCCGATGCCGTGGAGGCCGCTGCCGCAGACCCGGCAACGCGGGTGCTGGTGTTCCAGGGGCACGAGACCATTTTCAGCGCAGGCAACGACATTGCCGACTTTCTGAACAATCCACCTGCCACGGCCGATTCCCCGGTGTTTCGGTTCCTGCGGGCCCTCAGCACTTTCCCCAAACCGATGGTGGCGGCGGTGTGCGGTCCGGCGGTGGGCATTGGCACCACCCTGCTGTTTCACTGCGACTTGGTGTATGCCGGCGACAACGCCGCGTTTTCCATGCCTTTCGTGAACCTGGGCCTCTGCCCCGAGGCCGCTTCCAGCGTGCTGGTGCCCCAACTCATGGGGTACCACCGGGCGGCAGAAGCCTTGCTGCTGGGTGAGCCTTTCATGGCGGAAGCGGCTTTGGAAGTGGGACTGGCCAACCGCGTGGTTCCCCCGTCCGAGGCGAACAACTTGGCCCAGTCGGTGGCGCGCAAGCTGGCATCCAAATCCCTGAGCAGCCTGGTGGAGACCAAGCGGCTCATGAAAAAGGGGCGTGCCTCGCAGGTCGCCGCCGCCATGGCCGAAGAAGGCGAGAGCTTTGGGCGCATGTTGCGCGAGCCCGCGGCTCGAGAAGCCTTTGGGGCATTCATGGAAAAACGCAAACCCGACTTCTCAAAGCTGTGAGCAAAACCAAATCCCCTGCCGCCCCTGTGGTGTTCGAGCCTGAATTTGTCGAAGCGCTGAAAGACATTTTCGAGCAGCGCATTGTGTTCAACCAGGTGCTGGGCTTGAAGATCGTCAGCATCGCTCCCGAACGCGTGGTGGGCAGCGTGGCCATGAAGCCCCAGTTGGTGGGGCATTTTGCCTACAACCGGGTGCACGGTGGCGTCATCAGTGCCAGCCTGGATGCATTGGGCGGTCTGGCTGTGATGGCTGCCATTGGGGCCCGGCACATGGACGAGCCTGTGGCCCAGAGGTTGCATCGCTTTGGCAAGCTGGGCACCATCGACCTGCGCATTGACTATTTGCGCCCCGGCATTGGCGAAGCCTTTGAGTTGCGTGCCGAGGTCATGCGCTTGGGCTCGCGAGTGGCCAGCACGCGCATGGAGTTTCTGGGCGCCGACGGCAAGCTGCTGTCGTGCGGCAGCGGCGCTTACATCGTGTCTTGACCCCAGCCCAGGTGCCGTTGACCTGTGTCAATCGGGTCGAGGTGCGGGGAGGCTAAGCTGCCCGCCCATGCAAACCGTCGCCTCGCCCAACGCCTCCCTCCCTCACTTTGACATTGCCATTGTGGGCGCAGGCCCCGCAGGCCTGTGCCTGGCGCAGGCCCTGAAACCCCTGGGCCTGACGGTGGTGCTGCTGGAACAGCAGCCCGCCGACAGCTTGGCTCGGCCCGCGTTTGACGGACGGGAAATTGCCCTGACCCAACACAGCGTGCGTCTGCTGTCGGACTTGGGCATGTGGCAGCGCTTGCCTGTGGCCGACGTGTCGCCTCTGCGCGATGCACGGGTGCTCAACGGGGCCCATCCCTTTGCCATGACCATCAGCCACCGGGATGCCCCCCCTGTCCGGGGCGTGGCCCCTGGCGAGTTGGGTTTTCTGGTGGGCAACCACCACATCCGCCGGACGGCCTTTGACGTTGTTTTCGGTGATGGACCCGCTCCTGCCTTGTGGGCAGGGCACGCGGTGCAACGGGTGCACACCACAGCCGACCATGCTCACCTGACGTTGGCCAATGGTCAGGCCCTGACCGCCTCGCTGCTGGTGGCCGCTGACAGCCGCCATTCGCCCACCCGTCGCGCCCTGGGCATCGCCGCCGATCACCATGACTTTGGCCGGAGCATGCTGGTGTGTGCCATGACGCACGATGAGCCCCACCACCACGCGGCTTGGGAGTGGTTTGACCATGGCCAGACGCTGGCCCTGTTGCCCATGAACCCGTGCCCCGTCACGGGCATGCACCGTTCCTCGGTGGTATTGACCCTGCCCGGTGGTGAGGTGGATGCCGTGTTCGCCCTGGACGAGGCGGCGTTCAACGCCGACTTGCAGCGCCGGTTTGCCCACCGGTTGGGCCAGATGCGCCAGGCCAGTACCCGCCATGTGTACCCGCTGGTGGCGGTATACCCACGCCGTCTGGTGTCTCACCGCCTGGCCTGCGTGGGGGACGCCGCCTGTGGCATGCACCCGGTCACGGCCCACGGTTTCAACCTGGGTCTGCGCAGCGTGGAGGCCCTGGCGCAAAGCCTGACCCAGGCGCTGCGCAGCGGCCAGCCCCTGGCGTCCCCCGCCGTGTTGGCCCGGTACGAACGCACGCATTGGCTGGCGAGCCGCCCCACTTACCTGGCCACCCAACTGGTCACCCGTCTCTACACACAGAACACCGGGCCGGCGCGCCTGTTGCGCGACGCAGCCTTGCGCCTGGGCCAGGGATTTGCGCCTTTCCGGCGGGCGGTGGCAGCCTCTCTCACGGGCGCTTGATTTAACCTTGCGGCCCATGAGACATCGACGTGACAAGTGGCCTGCGACGCGTGCAGGCCAATGGGCCCGTGCCATGGCGGCGCTGGCTTGGTGCGGCCTGCTCGCCGGTTGCCAGTT
>Ga0075012_10001598_pt1 | contig 22822 bp, 22 predicted proteins | sample All_14_2_FD_71474 | JGI IMG/M metagenome (GOLD analysis project Ga0075012, IMG submission 71474) | Freshwater microbial communities in response to fracking from Pennsylvania, USA - Allegheny Zone_MetaG_DW_15 | ecosystem: Environmental > Aquatic > Deep subsurface > Groundwater > Drilled...
GTGGAACCGCTGTAAAACCGTCGAAAACACGATGTTTTCGCCGAGCGTGCCATGGATGGCGAAAGCGCGTTTTACAGCGGTTCCACCAATACCCCGGTGTTCCCGGCACGAAAATCCGGCCTGGATGGACAAAAATCTTTCACCCTCTCCCCAACCCTCTCCCGCGCTCACCATCATCGTTTTAACAAAAATCCTTCCGCGGGAGAGGGGGCTGCTCCGCGCCAAGTGGTGCCATATGCCACTTACAAGGCATTTTTTCCCTTAGCCTGACTGCTATGGCCCCTCGCCCAACATGGTTTTACCCTGAAAGATCGTTGTTGGGCCAGGGCCCAACAACGATCTTACCTGGATTTCCCTTAGCCTGACGGCTACGGCCCCAAGCCCCAATCTACGTTTATATATAATTTAATGATAGACTCAATCATCCTTAAATTATAAGCACCGTATGCACGCACAATTCCTACCCTGTTCGGACAAGCCACCAGCCCCCTTGCTGCCCTGGTTATGCCACCCCGGATCCCTGACTGCAAAACTGCGGGAATACAGCGGTGATGCGCGTTTGCAGGTGATAAAACAAGATTGGCGGGCGCCCAACTGGTGGGATAAATCTGTTTTGGGTTTACAAAGCCACCGCATTTTACAACGTGACATCCTCATGTCGAGCAAAAAAAAGGCCTGCTGGTTCGCTCGCAGCCTCATGCCTGAGCCTACCGTCCAGTCCAATCCCGACGTGTTTGAACGCTTGCAACAAGAAGCTCTGGGCGATATCGTGTTTAGCCATGAACACATCCAGCGCACGTCCCTGACACATTATGCCGCTCTGCCGCAGTGCATCGAGTATCATTGGCCAGACGCGTCACTTATCAATCAGGCGCCAATCATTTGGCTACGCCTGTCAACCTTCAGTATTCGTCGGCATTATCCTTTTTTTCTGACCGAGTTGTTTATCCCGTCCTGGGTGGAGACGCTGCGATGAACTGGTCGGCATACTGGCGTTTGTCACGTTTTCACAAACCGGCCGGAACCTTGTTGCTATGGGCGCCAACGGCCTGGGCTTTGTGGATGGCGAATCGGGAAGCGCCGTCTTTGCGTTTGTTCCTGCTGTTTTTGGCCGGCACGATCATCATGCGTGCCGCCGGTTGTGTGATGAATGATATCGCTGATCGCAACATCGATGGTCATGTACAACGCACCAAAAATCGCCCCCTTGCAGCCGGTGAGTTGACTGTGAAACAGGCATTCGCCTTGTTGTTTGTCTATTTGCTGCTGGCTTTTTTGATCGTCTTGCAACTGCCCTTGAATTGTCTGTATTACGCTGTGCTGGCGCTGCTGGTCACCTTTGTTTACCCCTTTTGCAAACGCTGGATTAACGCGCCGCAACTGGTGCTGGGCATTGCTTTTTCCATGGGTATTCCGATGGCTTATGTCGCATCGCATGTCGCTTTCGACACTGGCATGTTCATGTTGTTGCTGATCAATTTTTTGTGGATAGTCGCCTACGACACGCAATATGCCTTGTCAGATCGCCCCGACGATTTGCTGATCGGGGTCAAATCCACGGCCATTTTGTTTGGTCGCTTTGATACGCTGATCATCAATGTGTTACAAATTGCCTGCCAATTATTATGGCTGATTCTGGCCTGGTCCCGGCAACTGTCCTGGATTTTTTATGTCGCCTGGTTATGCGCATCGCTGTTATTTGTTTACCAACAGCACTTAATCACATCCGGCAAAAACGACGCTTGCTGGAAAGCCTTCGCCAGCAATAGCTGGTACGGGCTAATTATGTGGGCGGGTATAGCGCTGAATTGAAACACGGGGTATTATGATTAATTGATTATTTTGCAATGAAAGGGATATTCGCAATGAAAAAATACTTGCTCGCACTCGGTCTGATTTGCAGCGGCAGCAGCTACGCAGAACCATGGGTTTTTGATGTCGCTCCCTATATGTGGGGAACCAGCCTCAGCGGCAATGTATCCCTCGCTCACCGCAATATTCGTGTTTCTGAAAGCTTCTTCGATTTACTCAAATATCTGGATTTTGGCGGCATGCTCTGGCTGGATGCGCATAAAGATCGGGTTGGTTTCTTTTTCGACGGATTTTATACCAAATTATCCACCTCAAGAGACGTGCGCTCCACGGTTGTCTCGGTTCTCAGCACCATGACCATTGACAGCGCGGGTGTTTATTATCGTCTGTTGGGCGACCCTGACGTGGGCTTTTCTCTGACGCCTTACCTCGCGGCACGTTATACCGCCACAAAAACCGACGTGAGCGTCAGCCGTTTTGATGTGGGACTGAAAGAGCACTGGACCAATGCAGTGATTGGAACCCGGGTTAACTACAATTTCAATCCGTATTTTAACCTTGACGGCCGTGCTGACTATGGTCAGGGCTACCGTTCCAGCGGTTATAATTTAATCCTGCTGGCAGGATATCAGTCACCCAATCATTTTAAACGAACACGATTTTTCCTCGGTTATCGATATTTGCATCAAAATTATGGCCACAATGAAGGCCTCAATTTATATCGCTGGAAAATGGATATCTACGGACCTGTTGCCGGTTTCAGAATGCGGTTCTAGTTGTGGATTTCCCGGGTTCGCTATCGCTAACCCGGGCTACGATTTGTTCAGCAAACGAATTGTTCCTGTGTCGCTTCGTCACTTGCCGAACTTGCCGGTGCATTGGCAGCGCTAAAAATTCCGCCCTGACTGGCTCGACTGGCCAGTGTTTTTTTTTCAAGCCGAACAGCCAGTTGATCCGATGATTCAACCAGTGCGCTGACGATGCCCGGTTCTTTATGCGAGTGACCGGCGTGCGGGTTGTATCGAACAACCAAAGCTTCTGCTTTGTCCCCATTGAGTTCCCGCAGGGCTGCTTCCAGAACATCGGCCATCTCTGACGGACAAACCAGATCATCTGTTCCCTGAACGATGTGTATTGGAATACCTGCCAGGCGAGGAAGGTCATTCAGAATCTGATTAGGCTCGATAAAACAGTTGTGTTCAAAATAGGTCGCTTCAGTCAGCCCCATATTCACGCCATCATCACTGCCGCCCCATTCCAGATCCTCTTCCTTAATTTCCAGGAAGGAACAACGTTTTTCCCATGTTGCGATTTGGGCCGCGGTTGTGCGTCTGATTTCCGGGTCTGCATGTTGCAGCAGGACATAACAAATATGATAAATGCTGTGGGTTTCCACGCTGATCTGCTCAGACTGACCCGCCCTGGCGATCAGGCTGCGCATGTTGTCTTTGAATGCTGCCCATGGCGCCGGGTATTTCAGCGCGGCGGCACTGCCATCATGCGTAAAGGCGTTAATGTCGTCTGCACCTCTGGCCAAAAATATACCGCGCAGAATCAAACCTGAAACGCGTTCGGGATGCGCTTGTGCATATAAAAGCGACAAGGTTGAGCCCCAGGAACCCCCGAAGACCACCCATTCTTTGAACCCAAACATCTCTCGAATGGTTTCCATGTCGCGAATCAAATCTTGGGTGGTATTGGCTTCCATTTGCCCTTTGGGCGTGGAATTCCCGGCGCCACGTTGATCTGCCACGATGATGTGGTATTTTTCCGGGTTAAAAAATTGCGCAAAATAAGGCGCGGTACCGGAGCCGGGGCCGCCATGCAGGGTAATAACCGGAATACCATTCGGGTTGCCATAACTGGCAACATACAAATCATGACCGGAGTCGACGGATATTGTGTATTCTTTGTTGGCTGTAATGGGGGGATAAAAATCTGCCATGATGATCTCCATAAATTAATTCGTTTAATTTTTTCATGAGCGGGGTCACAAGGGCGGATTCTACAGGGAAGGATCTTAAATTCAAGTGGTCATTGCGAGATGCCCCGTCATTGCGAGGCACGAAGCAATCCAGTGTTCGGAGCACGGAACCACTCCCTACAAACAGCTCAATATACGCGGTGGACGTTTTTCCTCCACAGCGCTCGCAGCCCGCGAATCAAAAAACGGGTGTTTATTCGAAGCCTGTTTCTCAGCCTTTAATTGCAAGGCCACAACCTGCTCCAGACGCGTTACCATATTATGAATGTCACTAAAACGCGTATACCCATAATGAGCCGTCACGCGGATATTGGCCGGTGGGCGTGTGTCGATTTCAAATTGACCAAGCGGACTTTGCGCTTTCATCAGCGCCTCAATTGCCGCAACATTGTGGATGCCCTTGACGCGAAAAACCAGCATGGCGCCGCGATTTTTTGGATCCAGCGGCGTTATAAACTCAATTCTATCGCCCAGTTTCTGCTGCAACAAAGTCAACATATAACGCGTGAGCGATTCCGAGCGAGCGATTAATTTATCCCAACCAATATCTGCCATAAACGTCATATATTGTCGCGCCGGCGCCAATGCGACAGGAGCGGGATTACTGCAACGAAATGCCCTTGCTGCATCCCTGGACATGATGGCTGAATCGTAGCCATCAATAATCGGAAAAACCCGATCAGACGCAGCCGCTTTCCATCCCTGAATCGGTGGATAGTGTTTCAGATCAGCGTTTTTATTAACGTAGATACCCCAACCACTGCCTGCCGGACCGCATAAATGTTTATAAGCACAACCAACCGCGTACGTTACCGGTAAAGATTTCAGATCAAGGGTGCGGTTGCCAACGCTGTGCGCCAAATCGAGGCCGACCAGAATGTGATGCTCATGCAAGGTGTCGCGCAACTCGGACAGGATATAAGGTAAATCAAGCCGCTGTCCGGTGCTGAAAACCACATCCGACAAATGCAGTATTTTGATGGTATGGGCATGGGTTTTGACGAATTGGATGAGATTGGCTTCGTTATACAAACCGCGTGCATCCGGCGCTATGCCCAGAACAGAGTTCGCCGCATCAGCCGCATGAACGCCCAGGCGCTGCGCCTGTTGCACGTGACGGTTGATTACAGAATGAATGACAGCCTGATCCGAATAAAACTCCTTTCCCAGATGACAAATACGCGTTTTTCCGCTGTTCCAGTCTTCCAGTGAAGGGGAGTAAAAAGTGTCCAGCAAGCGTCCGAGATTCGCGGAAAGGCCTTCCTGGGTGTAGATGAATTCGCAGGGTTCTGCAAAGCCCAGCATGGCTTGTGCGGCGGCGATATCGCGGTCTGCAATATCACAATCAAACCAGTTACCGCTCTGTGCAGCGGTTTCAGCAAAATGTCCATCATGCAATCGGTTAGCTTGTAAATCAGTAATACGCTTGATTTCTTCGTGAGTAGGCACAAACACCGGTCCCAATGAATGGCCGGCAAAAGGTGTTACTCGACCATATCGGAACTTATACGGCAAGTATCCCAGTGGATCCATTTTATCCAGCGTTGCCGCTGCACTGTTGGAAAATCCATTGGGTGTATTGTTGAGAAACCGCATAAATTGATCAGGATTGCTGTTGATTGAGTCCCATAATTTTTTCATGAAAACGCCCACGATGAAGTCAGTTGGCGCATGATAGTGTGCTTTGACCAGGTTTGTAAAGCCGCATCAAGCTTCGTGCCGAGCCGTCAGGCTAAGGAAAAAATTTCGGTGCCAAGCGAGTGTACGGAGACCCTTCGCTTCGCTCTGGGCGACACGTTTGGACTGCGGTGTGGGTTGAGAGGTAGCCTATCACCCTGATGCTCGAGCGTGTCGCCCAGAGCGAAGCGAAGGGTCTCCTGATTGTGGCACGGTGCCACCTGATATGACGGCTATGGGTCAAGGCCGCAACCTGCCTGGATCTCGCTGCGAACGGGTAGGTTGCGGCCCTGGCCCAACAAGTCGTGGCACAGATGTTTATTTATATCTTCTTCACATTCCACTGCAAACACCGCCAGGTCCTGGCCGGTGGATGATGTTCAAATACACAGGCAGCACCCGTCGCTATTTTAATGCGATGTTTGGCTGCAAAGGCAGAAAAATCGCCGGTTATATGCGGAGAAAAGCGGGCTATGCCATTACTGGTGATCAACAACACTGTTTTTCCAGTATATGCATGCCGGATCTGCTCGGCAAAATCCAGCCAGTTTTGGATAATCACCGCCGGATCTACTTGCCAACCATCGGGAACAAGCGCCTGATTTTCCCATTCTTCCAGGGCCGCTGCGCCCAAACGCTCAATCACATCCTGTTCTGCCTTGTTTTCATCCTGCCCATAATCAATTTCATTGAACAAAGACAAGGTTTCGACCGGCAAGTCCGTGCCCATGGCCAGTTGCGCCTGCTCCGCGGTTTGTATGGTTCGTTGCAACGTTGAGGTGACGATATGATCCGGTACGAAATGATTTTCCTGTAACCATAGTCCCAATTGCCGACCCTGCAACAAACCGCTGTCTACCAGCGGCAAATCGGTCGTTCCAACCCGTCTGACCACGTCACCCGGGCCAAAAGTATTGCCATGTCTGGCTATGATTAATCGCGTGTTCATAATAATTCACCATGCTTCGCAATCAGGGCTTCTGCGCGAGCCAGATCTTCCGGGCTGTCGATGCCGGACATATTGGCGCGTCCCATAAAATCCACCGGCACGCAGCGAATATTGTAACCATTTTCCAGCAGCCGTAATTGCTCCAGACCTTCCAGTTTTTCAAAGGCAGTTTCGGGTAGTTGAATGTACTGTTCCAGGGTTTTGGCGGCGTAGCCATATAATCCAATATGACGCCAGACCGGGCTTTTGTCGCTCAGCTTCCGTAATTCATCTTCTTTGCGTATCGCCGGTATGATGTTTTTGCTAAACCAAAACGCCTGCCCGTTTGTTTCATTAAACACCGCCGTGGTGCCGCTGAAGGGCGTGCTCAGCTTGTTGTGACGCAGGATATCAAGTTGGTCCCAGCTTAAGCGCGTGACCGGTGTTACCGCATCGCAGGGGGATTCCATAAAAGCATTCATCATTGCCCGAAGAAAATCCGGCGGCGTCAGCGGGGCGTCACCTTGCATATTCAGAATAAAATCCGGTTTGTCTGTTAATTGTTTAAGCGCCTCGGCAACCCGATCCGTGCCACTGGGCGACTCAGCCGGGGTCATCAGATACTCAACGTCTATGTCAACACAGTGCCTGGCGATTCGCTCATCATCCGTGGCAACCACAACCGACACATCGGGCAAACCCTGGGCGGCAGCGCGTGACAGGCGAACAACCCGTTCCAGCATGCTTTGTCCGTTAATGTGGAGCAGCGGTTTTCCGGGCAAGCGGGTTGAGGCGTAGCGGGCAGGGATAATTATGGCGGTTTTCATGCTAATCCTCGTTGCCAGTTTTAGATATTTCAGGCTTTGATTCCTTTATCAAAAGCAATATCGGATCATAATGATAAAGCGTTTTGGCAGGTGCTTTTAAATTCAGGTTAATCTTTCGTGTAGAAAAATCACTCAAAGCCTGGGTCATATAATACAAAGAAGGATGACTGTTTTTTTGATCCGGCGTTAATTTGTCCGTGGGGAAAAAATACGGGTTGACGCTACCCAGCCAAATGGGTTGCTGAACATTTTTGATGTGATAATTGGATCGCCAAATACGCAGAATCTGTAACGGCTCCTCATGTTTGGTATAAAAAATCATGGTCAGAACCGGTTTTCGGTTTAAATACAGCTGCGCCATAATGGGCGTATCCAATGCATTATGTTGCCCGTTAATACGCGTCAGTATGGATTTGAACAGCGAATCTTGCTGCCTACGCCAGCCATAAGCCGATAAAGCTGCTTCAAGCTGTCCAAGGTGACCGGCGTATTGAATATTAAACAGGCTGACGCGATGCCCGATACGATTGGTACGGTAGATCGGTAAAATGGATTTGGTTTGATTCCACCAGGACGATTCAGTAAATAAATACTGGGCTTGATAAGGACGATGCGCGCGCGTGCTCTGATCAAAGGTAAAATACAGAGAAATAGCGCTGGTGGTCAACAACAGCGGCAATACCCACAACAGTACACAAGAGTGATGACCCTTTACAGAAATGCGCCGATACAAAAGCCAGTGAAACAGGGCAAGACCAAAACCGGCCAGATAAGCCCCCAGAACATCCGTTAACCAGGAGTCGCCCAAATAAAGCGGAGCCAAACCCGTAATCAGCAGCAGACTGGGCAAAACCAGATTTAAAACCCGTTTGTAAGGACAAATAATGAAATGATTAAGATAAAACAGCAAGGTGGCCATTTGTGCAGTAGCCATGCTTAATGGAATGGCCGGATAGGCATTTTCGTTTTGAATCTCAAGCAAACCTTCGGGAGGCGGTGTGCTGATCAGGTTATGCGTCAACAGTAACAAAACGGCACAGCTCAGGTTCAAAGACAGCCACCAGGTCAAACTGCGCCAGTCTTTCTTGATGATCGCCAGCAAACTGACAGCGGCCGCAACAGCAAACAAAGACAAATAGGAGTTTAACTCGGCAATCACAATAAAGAAAACATCGAAGGCAGTGGTTCTCAAGCTTTGTAAAAACAGCCAGACCGGCTGGTTAATCAGGGAATCGTAATTGCTGGAAACAAACCAGGTCAAGCCTGCAAAAGCCAGAACCGACAATAACAAGCCAAAAAAAACCAGGGCGGTTTGATAAAAATGTTCTTCATCCGGCGGCGTCAGGGCCAAAATCATCTGCCTGAGCCGTGGATGCTCTTTGGACCAGGACCAGACATTATGCAGTTTGACGCGCAAACCTTTGTTGGCAAATATGGCCAGGCGCTTGAGTCCGGCGCTTAATATCCAGATCCCGGCGAGTAAAACCATCACAAACAGGAACAGACGTGTGGCGCTCTCCGGTGACAACTCGCTACTGGCCGCGCCAATGGCAACGCCAGGCAACACGTACAAACAGGCCCAGCCAATGGCCGATATGACATTCGCAATCAAAAAGCGTAAATGGCTCATATGCATCATGCCGGCAATCACCGGGATGATGGAGCGCAGCGGACCGATAAAACGGCCAATCAAAACACTTTTTCCGCCATGTTGTGAAAAGAATTCCTTGCCATATGCAAGCCAGGTCGGGTAACGGCTGAAAGGCCAGATTGCGCTCATGCGATCGCGATAAACATAGCCGAGAAAATAACTCAAGCCATCGCCGGCGATAGCGCCGAGGGTAGCGGCCAGCAGCGTCAAATCAATACGCATCACGCCGGATCCGGCCAGTATGCCGAGGGCGGTCATGGTGATAGAGCCAGGGATAATGCTGCCAATAATGGCTACTGATTCAGAAAAGGAAATTATAAAACAGAAAAACAAAGCCCAATGCGGATGCAATTTAAGCCAGAGCGTGACGGGTTGAATGTAATCAGCAAATAAGTGCATAATTAATTTTCGAATTGGGTTAAAACGTGCTCCCGCAGGCGATTCGCCACGCTGGAAACCGTTGCAGTGGCATCGTATTCACTGATTTGCGTCATTTGTAATCGGGCATATCCGCAAGGATTGATGCCGTTGAAAGGCGCCAAATCCATGGCCACGTTTAAAGCTATCCCGTGATAAGTACAGCCGTTTTTGACGCGCAGACCAATGGATGCAATTTTCATATCGTCAACGTAGACGCCAGGCGCCCCGCAGCGGATGCTTGCGTTAATGCCGTATTCCGATAGCAATGCGATCAAGGTTTGCTCCAGTTTGCTGACCAGCGTTCTGATTCCCAAATTGCGGCGGCGAATATCCAGCAAAACATAGGCAACCAGTTGCCCCGGGCCGTGATAGGTTATCTGACCGCCGCGATCAGATTGCACCACCGGAATATCACCGGGATTCAACAAGTGTTCCGCCTTGCCCGCCTGGCCCTGGGTGTAAACCGGCGGATGCTCAAGCATCCAGATTTCATCCGGCGTTTCATCCGTTCGCGCAATGGTGAACGTTTTCATTTGTTCCCACACAGACTGGTAAGCCTGCAAACCCAGGTCACGGGTAATTATCATCATAACACCATTTTTATGCCGGGGTATTGCGTCAGTTCGACATACATCGCATCAAGTGTTTCTTTATCAAGGCAATGCACCGTGGCCGTGATGGAAACGTAATTGCCTTTCTCGCTGTCCTTGTGCAGGATGCGCGAATCGGCAGTTTCGGGATAATACTTTTTAATGATGGCATGAATGCCCTGTACAAAGTCGGATGTGTGATCCCCGATAATTTTTACCGGGAAATCACAGGGAAATGTGAGCAGGGTTGTTTGTTCGGTCATGATTAGCTGAACCATCCTTTAAAGGTTAAACGAATGCTGTCCGAGAAGCGTTTGAAATAACCGCCGGCGGGCACATCTTCCAGGGCGTAAACCGGGTAGGTTTCAATGACTTTGTCATCAAACTGCACCACCAGTTCGCCGACTTTATCGCCTTTGGCAATCGGTGCTTCCAGGGTGTCCGGGGCTTTGGAACTGACGCTCAGACGTTGATATTGACCATTGGGAATCGTAATGGATTGATCTTGCAACAGGCCAATGTTCAACTTGTCTGCCTGGCCTTTATATACCGGCACTTCTGTGACCGTTTTCCCGGCTTTATACAGTTCATGCGTTTCAAAAAAACGGAAGCCGTAGTTTAACAGACGCTCGCTGTCATCGGCTCTGACGGATTCGCTTGGCTCGCCCATGACAACGGCCAGCAAACGCATGTTTTCGCGTTTTGCGGAGGATACCAGACAAAAACCGGCTTCATTGGTGTGTCCGGTTTTCAGGCCGTCAACCTGGCCATTGCGCCACAACAAACGGTTGCGATTGGGCTGACGAATGCCGTTAAAGGTGAACCATTTTTGTTTGTACCAGTGATAATACTGGGGGAAGTCGTTAATCAACGAGCGCCCGAGGATGGCCAGATCTTTCGCGGTGGTATACAGTTTTTCATCGGGCAAACCGGTGCTGTCGGTAAAATGGCTGTCTTTCATGCCCAGATCCTGGGCTTGCTGATTCATGATTTCAGCAAAACCCGGCTCACTTCCGCCGAGGTGTTCGGCCATGGCAACGCAGGCATCGTTACCGGAATCTACAATAATGCCCTTTAAAAGATCTTCAATGCTGACTTCCTGGCCTTCCTTGACGAACATGCGCGAGCCGCCAATTTTCCAGGCGTCACGACTGACACGCACCATGCTGTCCAGTTTGATTTGATCGCTGTGCAAGGCGTTGGAAATTACATACAGCGTCATCATTTTGGTCAAACTGGCGGGGGGTAATTTTTCTTCGCTGTTCTTTTCAGCCAGAATTTTACCACTGTCGACATCAATTAATATGTAGGATTTTGCGCTCAAAGCGGGCGGAGAAGGGGTGATCAACGGCTTGTTGATGACAGCCGCTACCGGGCCGCGCGGGCTTGGCAAGGCGGATTCGGCGTTAATAGATGATGAATTAATCATCATGGTCATTATCAGCGCCAATTTAAAGATATTCCGAAGAAAGGTCATGATTTTACACCCGTTATTACAAAATAATGTGATGGTAACACAGCTGATTCAAGCATCCAATTGCGATTAATCAATTGAAATAGCTTGTATGATTTTTTTTTTTGCCTAAAATCGTCCGAAATGGTTTTTAACAGGTAGCTTTATGTATAGCGTTTTTTCACGGTTCATGACGATATTATTGGTGCTGACGTTGGCTGCTTGCGACACAACGCAAACAACGAACACAACAAACCGGACGAAAGGAAAAAATCACAGCAAATCGGCTACCACCCAATATCGCAATGGCCAGCGCCTCTATCCGCAAAGCCAGGACAGCGCCCCCAGAGGACCAGTACCCACCCATTTTGAAAAAGTAAAACCGAAATATGAACCGTATAGCCGATATGGCAATCCGGATTCCTATGCCGTTGCCGGCCAAACCTATCGTATCATGCGCTCGACCAAGGGCTTCAAGCAAAAGGGCCAGGCTTCCTGGTATGGAACAAAATTCCACAGTCAACGCACTTCCAGTGGTGAAAAATATAATATGTATGCCATGACCGCTGCCCATAAAACGCTGCCATTGCCGTCCTATGTGAAGGTGAAAAATTTGAAAAATGGTCGCGAGGCGATCGTTAAAATCAATGATCGCGGGCCTTTTCATTCGAACCGGATAATCGATCTGTCTTATGCTGCGGCCAATAAACTGGGTATATTCCCCAATGGTACCGCGCCGGTTGAGATTGAGGCGCTTAATGTGGGCGTTGGCGGTAAACCGCATGTGGCCCAGTATTATGTTCAGGCTGGTGCCTTTGGGACGAAGCAATTAGCGCAGAATTTGCAAGTGAAGCTGAAGAAAATGACCCGGGTGAAGGTGCAGGTTGAGTCGTACAAGCAGCGATATATTGTTAAAGTCGGACCCTTTGTTGACAAGCCATCGACGAATAAATTGAAGACTCAGCTGGCGCAGCAGGGGGTTCGCGGGGCGTTTACGATGGTGCAGTGATCTTAATGCGCATCATCAATAATCACCCGCGTACCCTTGCCGCCGGTTTCCGGAACCTCAACAAATTCCTCATTCAACCAGCGCGCATCCTCCGTAAACATCCGCACGCAACCATGGCTCGCCCGATATCCCGGCACATCCGCGCTGCCATGCAAAGCATATCCCCGGAAAAAGTGCATGCAATAAGGCATTTCAGCCCCGCCATTATCCCCGTCAGCCCGGCGTGGAAAAGCCGTTGAAATACAATCCACATCCTGTTTGCGAATCACACGATACGAACCCGATGGTGTAACGCAACCACCATATACACCGCGGCAGTCTGGCTTTCCAGACGAAATCGGCCCCCACCAAACCAGTTCTCCCGCTTCATCATAAGCGCCCCAGGCCAGTTTTTGCTGACTGACATATATCGTCTTTTCTCCACCCGCATCAATGTAACGAGGGAAGGGCGATACATCGTAAATGGTGACCTGATCCAGGTTTTTGGGAATGGCGATGGTCATGCCTGGTCGCAAACGGACGTTCATTCGATTGATGCGGCGAACAATATCTTCCGCCTCAGCATTGGGAAACAGGCTTTTCCAGCTGTCACTGGCCCTGGTTTTGATACAAAAATAATCAGGCTGGTGACATAGCGTCTCTCCAAAGCGAGCTTCAGCCCATGTAGTCGGTATGTATGCCACAATCATTATAATTATTAGCAACAATCGATTCATGATGACCCCAATTGTGGTGGTGATGCTTATAATAGCGACACAATAGACGTAAACTTTAGAGATATACCTTGCGCAGATGAGTTTTCGCAAGGTATAAAAAGTTTCTTAATATTGTCATAAGCTTGTTTCTATATAATAGTGAGTAACGCAATTTATCGGGTACGGAGTAAAGTATGCCAATAGTGCAGCCAGATAATACTGGTATGATGCTTTTTGCACAAAATTTACTGAACAATTATACCGGCAACAACTCCTGGTGGCGCCGCCTTTTTACCGGTAAATGGCGACGCAGTCATCTTTATGATGTGAATGTTCTGCTGGATAGCTTGTCAGCAACGCCTTCGCCAATACGCAATATAGTTGATCTGCTGGGTCGTCTGCATTTACTGACCACCAAAGCGAACTATAACCGACAAGGCGCGCTTGCCCGCTGTATTGAGCAAATCTGGGACGCGGTGATGAGTAATAATTCTTCTTCATTTGCCCTGAGCGCTAACAATACGGATACCGGTTACGTACGCAATGAAAACAGTAAAATAAATCTGTTGACGGTCGCCATGGAGCAAAAACGTCATGATCATGTCAAGCGGATTTTTGAATGGCTTGAAACCGCCGATATTAAAACGCAAATCAACACGTATCACTGCACGTTGATACAGATGATGGGTGTTAACTACCGTTTGCAAGATTGGATACTGGATATTCCGGCTTTGACCACTCGGCCCAATGAGCGTGTAGATTATCATTATCTGGCGTATTTGCCGGATTTACTGGCTGCCATCAAACACTTCACTTTCGAACAGAAAAAGCAGATTCTCTTACCGGGTTTGATAGAGGCTGTGCATCTGACTCGTCAAGCTGAAGCAGATTTGATTTTGAACGCTTTGTTTGAAGGCTGCGAACAACCGACCAATGTGCAAAAAAGATGGTTGTTTGAAAAAATGATTGATTACAAGCCAACTGTTTTGAACGTGCTTGATGAAGTGATTCATGCAGACCGTATTGATATGCCGGAACCCCCTTTGTACTCGGATGGAACGCTGTTTCCACCCTGTACCGGCCAGGATCTGAATGCATTAAACAAACTGACCAGCCTGACGGGTGTGAGCGGGTGGAGAAAAATTTCCGGTGGAAAACACTGGCTTACGGCTGAGCTGTCTATTGCCGAACAAGAGCAGGGGCTGATTCAAACCGTAAGCGCAGAGCTCCGTCGTTTGGTAGATTTTGGCATCTTGCATCTCAATCAATTCGTGCAAGATTCGAGGGTGTTTTTACGCTGTTCACGAATTGATACCTTACAATTGGGTATGGTTAAATCGGCTGAAGAGCCGTTATTGGAGCCAGACAATTCGCATTACAGCTTTGAATAAGGGCTGTTAAAAATCAGGACGACACGATATACTTGACCGTTACGTCAACATCGGATCTTTTGTATATGAGCTGGTTAAAAAAACTTCTGCCTTCCATTATTAAAACGGACGCTTCTCAAAAACGCGTTCCAGAAGGTTTATGGGTAAAATGTGTGGGTTGCAGCACGGTATTGTATAGTACGGAACTGGAAAAAAACCTGTCCGTTTGCCCAACATGCAATCATCACCATCGCGTTAATGCCCGCGTCAGACTGGAACAGTTTCTGGATGAAGGCCCGACAGAAGAAATTGCGGCACATCTTGAGCCGATTGATCGCCTGAAATTCAAAGATTCCAAAAAATACAAAGATCGTATTACTCAGGCTCAAAAAGCGACTGGCGAAAAAGAAGCGCTGATTGCGATGAAAGGTACGTTGCTGACGCAACCTGTGGTGGTAAGCGCCTTTGAATTCAATTTTATGGGCGGCTCCATGGGCGCCACGGTCGGTGAGAAATTCGTGCGTGCCATTACGGCTGCCACCGAAGAACGCAGACCTTATATATGTTTTACCGCCAGTGGCGGCGCGAGAATGCAGGAAGGCTTGTTTTCCCTGATGCAAATGGCGAAAACATCGGCGGCACTGGCCAAATTCGCTGAAACCAAATTACCGTTTCTGGTGGTGTTGACCGATCCCACCATGGGCGGCGTCTCAGCCAGCTTTGCCAGCCTGGGTGATATCATCATCGCCGAACCAAACGCGCTGATCGGTTTCGCCGGCCCACGGGTGATTGAGCAAACCGTGCGTCAGACCTTGCCAGAAGGCTTTCAGCGCAGTGAGTTCCTGCTGGAGCATGGACATATTGATATGATTGTTGAGCGCAAGGCATTAAGACCGGCGATTGCGGAGTTGATTGCGAAGTTGTCGCATAAGGCTGCGCAGAAGGCGTAATGCTTGATCGAGGCATGAGGCAATCCACGTTCAAAGCACCGATCCAGACATCACCCCCAACCCCTCTGGCATGAAGTTAAGGAAAATCCTGGTAAGATCGCGTAGGTTGGGCCCTGGCCCAACAACGATCTTTCGGGGTAAAACCATGTTGGGCCAGGGCCCAACCTACGCGTTCTTGCCTGGATCCAATGATAACTTAAGGGCATCACCCCAACCACAGGACAAAAAATTGATTTTCGACTCCCCCATCAACCACGAACTCTCCGTCTGGCTTTCCGTACTTGAAAACCAGCACCCGCAAGAAATACAACTCGGACTCGAGCGCATTAAAACCGTAGCCGCCACGATGAATCTGCTGCACCCCAAAGCCACCGTCATCACCGTAGCTGGCACCAACGGAAAAGGGTCAACCGTTGCCATGCTCGAATCCATCTATCATGCAGCCGCTTACAAAGTCGCCGCCTACACCTCCCCTCATTTAATCTCCTTCACCGAACGCATCCGTGTCAACAAACAGCCCATAGCTCCTGCCGATCTGATCAAGGCGTTCAAACACATCGAGCAAGCCAAAGGCAGCACCCATCTGACCTATTTTGAAACAGCCACTCTGGCCGCTTTACACTATTTCAAACAATGCGAAGCCGAGGTCATTATTCTGGAAGTCGGGCTGGGCGGCCGCCTCGATGCCACCAATATCATTGACGCCGATCTGGCCATCATCACCACCATCGATCTCGACCATCAGGATTATCTCGGCGATAACAAAGAAAAAATTGGTTACGAAAAAGCCGGTATTTTACGCCATGGACAAGCCGTTATTTATGCCGATACCCATCCACCTCAATCCATCATCGATCAGGCGAAATCCCTTGACTGCCGCCTGTATATCAATGGTATTGATTTTGATCAACACAGCGGAAACTGGCCCGAATCCCGCTTGCATCCCAATGCCCGAGCCGCTGCCATCAAAGCCATCCACTGTCTGCAAAAAGAATGCCCCGTCTCTGACGAGCAGCTCTGCCAGGGCATTTCCCAGGCACGGATTCAAGGCCGCATTCAACTGATCAACACAGCGCGCCCCACAATTCTGGACGTGGCCCATAACCCGCAAGCAGCTACCCACCTGGCCAGTTACTTAAAACGTCATTATCCCAATCGCAACATCCATGCGGTTTTCTCCGCCCTGGCAGACAAAGATCTGCCCGGCCTGATTGCCCCCATGCTGTCCTGCGTCAGTGCCTGGTATCCAGCCTTGCTGAGTGGAAAAAGGGCAGCGCCGGCACAATCGCTGTTGGACGCGTTAAATGCCCATGAACTTGACGTTTCCTTGTGTTATAATGATCCAGTTTTGGCTTATCAAGCCGCGTGCAAGCAGGCGGCGATTGATGATTTGATTGTGGTTTACGGATCGTTTTTGACGGTAACGGCTGTTTTGGAAATAACAGGCATTCAGTCGAACGACCTATCTGAATAGGAGTTGTTATGAAACTGGTTATGGATGAACGTCTCAAGCACAGGCTTGTGGGCCTCGCCGTGGTGATCTCGTTGGGTGCCATTTTTGTTCCGGCTATTATGAAACAATCCAACCAACGTTTTGACGATAAAAAAATGATCTCGATCAAATTACCGCCCAGACCGGACATCCCCAAAGTTTTGACGCAAAACGAGCCGGCCATGTTCAAACGCATGACGGTTGCGCACGTAACCTTACCCGAGGTCAAAGACGCGCCAAAATCCACATCGAAGCTGGCCAAAGCTGAACCGCTCAGTCAAATGAATGATGATTTACAAACAGCGCTGGCTGACATACCAGACGCGCCGATCGCGATTGCTGAGAAGAAAACGCCGGTGGTCACCTCCGTTCCGGTGAAAGCGATTGCCGCGCCGGCTGTTGTGAAAAAAGCGGCTGTTGTTTCCGCTGTGGTTAAACAATCTCCACCCAAAGTAGTAGTCGCTGCCAAAAAAGGCGCCGCGAGCAAACAAGCTTATGCGGTTCAACTGGGCACGTTCTCACAACAAAAAAACGCCGTTGCCCTGGTTGCCAAAATGAAAAGCAAAGGGTACCACAGCCTTATGGTTCAGGCTCGAGGAAAGCATGGCACGGTATATCGCGTGCTGGTAGGCCAGGCCAATCAACGCCAGGAAGCCAAATTGTTGCAACAAAAACTGGCGCGTGCCGAACAAGTTAATGGCATCATCGTAACCACCAACGGACTGGGATAATCATGCAATGGTATTGGGTAGATCTATTGATTCTTGGCGTGATTGCGCTGTCGGTTTTGACGGGATTGATACGGGGTTTTGTCAAGGAACTGGTCGCCATCTGCGTTTGGGCTGTGGCTATTTGGGTTGCTTATCATTACTCGGATTTGCTTGATCCCATGCTGCAAAACTGGATTCAGGATAAAACTGCGCGTACGGTCGCGTCTTTTGTTTTGATCATGTTAGCCACGCTGATCGCCGGCGGTTTGCTGAATGCTTTGCTCAGTGCCCTGATGAAGCGCACGGGTTTGAGCGGCACTGATCGCTTGCTCGGTATGGGTTTCGGTCTGGTTCGCGGCGTATTTATTATTGCCATGATCATGGTCGCGGTGAAGTTGACTTCGCTGCCTTATGAAGAGTACGCCAAAGAATCGCGTTTGTACGCCAAATTTGATCCTTTGGTGGATTGGCTCGGCGCTAAAATGCCTGATTTTATCGTCCAGGCCAAAGCACTTGAAGTAAGCCCATTGGTCGAAAATAATCTGGCAACGAGGAAACCCCAACTGTCGATAGATAATCAAATCACCGGACTTAACGCTCTGGATCGGGTGCCTGCGTCTTCAAACTGAAGCAGATATTCAGCACCATTCCGGCTGTGATGCCGATGACCATGTCAAACAAAATGGTCAAGCTGAAACAGGTGAAAAACACGCAGATATCGCTGCTGATAGATGTTTTGATCAAATGCCTGGCTTTGTGCGCTTCGCTCATTTTCCAGGCAACAACCATCAGCAAAGCCGCCATGGCGGGCATGGGAAGGTAAGCCAGAACCGGCGCCAAACCCACCAGTGCTGCCAGCACAACCAGGGCATGAATCACCGCTGCAACGGGTGATTGTGCACCGGCTTTGAAATTGGCCGCCGAGCGGGCAATGGCGGCGGTGGCGGTAATGCCGCCGAAGAACGGGGTGACGATATTGCCGATTCCCTGTCCCAGCAATTCACTGTTGGCGCTATGCCGCTTTCCACTCATTCCATCAAGCACCACAGCACAGAGCAGAGACTCAATGGCACCCAGCATGGCGATGGCGAACGCGGAAGGGAGCAGATTTTGAATCATTTGCCAGTTCCAGATAATCGGATTCCCACCCGCACCAGCTTGCGACCAGGGCAGCATAAAATGTGGCAAAAAAGGCGGAATGCCGTTGCCGGATGAGCCATCGGGCAGTAAATAATGAAAGCGACTGCCAATGGTTTCAATACCATATCCTGCTTTGTTTAACACAAACGCGGCCACAGTGCCGATGAGTACAGCGGGCAGATGAGGCGGAATCGGGTTTTTCAGTTTCGGCCAGAGCAGCATAATGGTCAGGGTGAGCAGGGCAACCAGCAGGCTGGGTGTATGCAAAGCGGGGAGGGAATGCAGCAGAAGATTGACTTTCTCGAGGTAACTTTCCGGCATATGGGCAAGCGACAAACCGAAAAAATCCTTGATTTGCAGCGTGGCAATGACAATGGCAATGCCGCCGGTGAAGCCAATGGTCACGGACTCGGGGATGTGTTCAATTAATCGTCCCAGTCGAAACAGGGCCATCAGGATGAGTATGATGCCTGACAACACGCTGGCAACCAGCAGTCCGCCAAAGCCGTACTTCAGGGTTACCGGGTATAAAATGACCACAAATGCAGCGGTAGGACCGGAAATACTGTAACGAGAGCCGCCGGTCAGGGCAATGATGGCGCCGGCGATAATGGCAGTATAAAGCCCATACTGGGGCGCAACACCACTGGCGATGGCCAATGCCATGGCCAGCGGTATGGCGATGATGCCAACGGTTATCCCGGCGAGCAGATCTTTCCAGAGTCGGGGAACGGTATATGGTTCAGCCAGGCAGCTCTCCCGAAATGCATTGCCGATACGAAGTGAAAACAGATGGGCACGATGAGACATGGCATTAATCCCGGTGTTTTAAAAAGGCAATAATAGCAAATAATGGGCGAAAAGTCGCGGATCGTTCGCGTCATTGCGAGCGAAGCGAAGCAATCCAGAGTTCCGTGCTCCGAACACTGGATTGCTTCGTGCCTCGCAATGACGGGGTATCTTGCAGGCCGTCATTGCGAGCGAAGCGAAGCAATCCATGGTCGCGGCACGGACCCCCCTCAAAACACTGGCCTAAACCCTGCAACCCGGCTACTATATCCCTAATTGGATAAACCACAGGGAGACATGATGTCAACAAAACAGGACGTAAAAACCTATTCAAGCGGTTCCATCTTTTTCCACTGGATCGTCGCCTTGCTCGTTATCATCATGTTGATATTCGGCTTTTTCCTCGACAGCATCCCCGATCAATACGCCCCGACAGCCTACATGATGCATAAATCCGTTGGCCTGACCATTCTCGCGCTGATGCTGATGCGCCTGCTCTGGATCATCCACAGCGGCAGACCGCCTCTGCCTGCGTCCACCCCGGTCTGGGAAATAATACTCGCCCGCAGCGTTCAATATGCCCTGTATTTTTTCGTGATATTGATGCCATTGACCGGCTGGACCATGTCTGTAGCCGCTGGCAAAATCCCTGTTTTTTTCGGCCTGTTCAAGGTCCCTTTCCTCGATCTCAGACCGGACGAAGCACTGGCAAAATCGCTCGCCGAAGCCCATGAAGCCATCGCACTGATAATCATCGGCCTGTTGATCCTCCACGTCGCCGGCGCGTTAAAACATCATTTTATCGACAAAGACAATGTATTAAAACGCATGTTGCCTGGCAACAAAGAGGACAAATAAGACATGACAAAACGGATTTATCTCATTGTCCTGTCACTATTTTTTTATAACGTATATGCAACAGCATCGTCGATAGAAAAACAGATAAGCGGATACTGCAGCGCGAAGCAGAACGAGCAGCTCGCTTTGCTGGAACAACTGGTCAACATCAACTCGGGCACCAACAATATAGCTGGTGTCCAGCAAGTGGGTGAGTTGTTGCGTCCGCAGTTTGAGGCGCTCGGATTTAAAACCTGGTGGGTGAAAGAACCCCCAGCCTTCCACCGTGCCGCGACTCTGGTCGCCGAGCACAAAGGCACGCGCGGCAAACGCATCTTGTTAATCGGGCATCTGGATACCGTTTTTCCACCCAATTCCCCCTTTCAACGATTCGAACGCAAAGGCAACACGGCGAAAGGCCCTGGTGTGATTGATGACAAAGGCGGCGTGGTGGTTATTCTGTATGCGCTTAAAGCCCTGCAAGCCGCGCACGTTCTGGATGACGCGTCCATCACGGTTGTACTAACCGGTGATGAAGAAGATTCTGGAAAACCCGCCAGCATATCCAGAAAGCCCTTGTTCGAAGCGGCGGCTCACAGCGATGTAGCCCTGGATTTTGAATGCGCGATCAGCATGGACACCGCTACCATAGCCCGTCGCGGCATCACCGACTGGACTATTAAAACACAGGGACAGGAATCGCATTCTTCACTGGTTTTCAAAAAAGTAGTGGGCTACGGCGCTATTTATGAATTGGCGCGAATTCTCGATACCATGCGCGTGGAACTGGCCAGCGAACGTTATTTGTCGTTTAATCCTGGCATCATTATGGGCGGCACCGATGTTGGCTTTGAAGCGGAGAAGGCCAAAGGCTCCGTGTTCGGCAAAGCGAACATCATCGCCAAAACCGCAATGGCACGCGGTGATTTGCGTTATTTAAGCAGCAAACAAAAACTGCGGGCGGAAAAGCGATTCAACAAAATTGTGAAACAAAACCTGCCCGGTACCTCAGCCAGTATTTCTTATATAGATGGCATCCCGAGCATGGCGCCGACCGCCGCCAATATGAACCTGTTAAAACGATACAGCGAAGCCAGCGAACGCCTGGGTTACGGCCCGGTTAAAGCCTTGCAACCCGGATTGCGTGGAGCAGGGGATGTGTCTTACGTGGCCTCCATCGTATCCGCATCCCTGGCCGGCCTCGGTCCATTAGGGGTGGGATCGCATTCGGCTCTGGAAACCCTGGACATCAGCTCGCTGCCGATGCAAACGCAGCGGGCGGCGATGTTGATGTATTTGCTGGCTCAGTACTAACTGCGGGAGACCCTTCGCTGCGCTCTGGGCGACATGTTCAGGCTGCGGTGCGGGTTGAGAGATTGCCGCTTCACTCTGATGCTCAAGCGTGTCGCCCAGAGCATAGCGAAGGGTCTCCTGATGTTGGCTCGGTGTTAACCTGAGGGAGACCCTTCACTTCGTGCCACAAATCAACCGGGTATTGTTCTGTTGCCCCTCAATTTGAACGCTCTCTGGATGTTCATTCAAAATACTCACCGAAATCATCATGTGCCGGGCTGAAACAGGGCAAAAATCTATTAACTCGCCGATCTCTGTGCCTTTGTCCAGAGAAAACACTTTGCTACCAGCCAGCAGCGGTTCTTCGGTATCAATTAAAAACTGCTGTAAACCGTGTTTTAATTTGGCGCGATAATGGGTGCGGGCGATGATTTCCTGGCCTTTGTAGCAGCCTTTATCAAAGCTGATGTAGTTTTTTTTGTGCAGATCGAGGCGATGCGGTAAAAACATGGCCTGGGTGTCCGGGTAGATTTCCACTCGGCCAAGCGATAATTGCAATCGATGCCAGGCCAGTGATCCGCGCAGGGGTTGGTTGGCAAGTGCTGTGTTGCTTATCAAGATATAACAGTGATCGCCGAGCGCATAGCAGTAAGTGTCAGCCGTATGAATGGCAGAAAAGGGCAATGAGGGGAGGGTGATATCCAGGGGCAAAGACGCATCTGGATTGGGTATATAAAGCCCATATACGTGTGCGCCGGCATGCGCTTTCACTTTTACCCGCGACACCATCGCGGTTTTAGCCAGAATCGTCAACATGGACGGAATCAAATCCGCCGGTAACACAAGTTGAAAACCCTGGTAGTTGATCACATCAACCATCGCCTGGATTCGACCTTGAAGATTACAGAATAATCCCTGACGCATTTGATCACGCGTAACCTGGTTTACATCGCAACTGACTTGCCCCTGCAAAAACTCGCCAGCGCGATCGCCTTCGATATTGATCAAAGACAAATAGGACAAATCGTAAAGCCCATTGCTATTTTCTTCATCCAGAAGGGTGTTTATGGTGTATGGTCGCGTGTTAATGATGTAATCAGGCATAAATAGTCGCAGTCTGTGTTTTCCTGACGAGGAGTCTAATGTAAGATGGCGGCAATTGGCAACTTGAAAACGTGCCGCGACTTGTTGGGCC
>Ga0075012_10001600_pt1 | contig 22817 bp, 26 predicted proteins | sample All_14_2_FD_71474 | JGI IMG/M metagenome (GOLD analysis project Ga0075012, IMG submission 71474) | Freshwater microbial communities in response to fracking from Pennsylvania, USA - Allegheny Zone_MetaG_DW_15 | ecosystem: Environmental > Aquatic > Deep subsurface > Groundwater > Drilled...
AATGGTGCGGTCGAGAAGACTCGAACTTCCACGGGTTGCCCCACAGCGACCTCAACGCTGCGCGTCTACCAATTCCGCCACGACCGCTCGCATCGGATCGGCGCTGATAGCGGAGGTTGGGAGGGAAGGGAAGGGCTGCGTAGAAGTGAATAGTGCTAGTGAGCGAGGGTGTGAGTGACAACGTCGATGAACGGCACAGAACAGCTCACTTCTCACTCACTAGCACTTCTCACTTCTACGCAGCGCCGGCCATGAAGTCGTAGACGTCGGCGGAGCGGGTGACGGTGATGGCGATGCGGTCCTCGCGGATCTCGATCTCGCCGCGCGCCACCGGATGGTTGTTGGCCAGGATCCAGACCTCGTCGTGTTCGGAGGCGTCGAGTGGGATCACGGCCCCGCGACCCATCCGCAGCAGCTGGCTCATGGGCAGCACGGAGCGTCCCAGGACGACGGAGATTTCGACGTCGACGGCTTCGATCTGGGACATGACGGACTCGGACTCGGGAACTGGCGTGGACGGCTGGGCTTGCATGGGGACCCCCAACAGCCACATTGGGTCGTCATGCCTTCCAATGCGTTAAGCGCCGCCGTTTCGTCCCTGATCCGACCCGACGGCCAGCCGGTCGAATGGGCCGTCTCGCCGGGCCATGTCCCCTATGCGTTCGCCGTGGCGGCCATGGAAGAGCGTGCGGCGGCGATCGCTGCGGGAGACGCGGCCGAGCTGGTCTGGCTTCTGGAACATCCGCCCCTCTATACTGCCGGTGTATCGGCCCAGGACGCCGACCTTATCCAGCCGGATCGATTTCCCGTCCATCGGACGGGGCGGGGCGGGCAGTTCACCTATCACGGGCCGGGCCAGCGCGTGGCCTATGTGATGCTGGACCTCAATGCGCGGGGGCGTGACGTGCGCGGCTTCGTGCGCGGGCTGGAACAGTGGATCATCGGGGCGCTGGACAGTTTTGGCGTCCCGGCCGACGTTCGGGACGGACGGGTGGGGGTCTGGGTCGAGCGGAAGGGTCCGGGCTGGTCGCGGGAGGACAAGATCGCCGCGATCGGCGTCAAGGTCAGGAAGTGGGTCAGTTTTCACGGCATCAGCCTGAACGTCGAGCCGGACCTGGACCATTTCGGCGGGATCGTGCCGTGCGGCATCGCCGAGCATGGTGTCACCAGCCTGGTCGACCTGGGCGTGCCCGCCACGATGGACGAAGCCGATGCCGCCCTGAAGGCCAGCTTCAAACGCGTGTTCGGCGCGGTCCGGGACGGTACGGTGCCGGGGTAATGAGTCGCAGTCTTAACGCCTGTGCAGCACACCCGTCCTATGGTCGCGTACAGTACCGGACACAGTGAGTCGCAGACCGTATGTTGAACGCCCTGGACCTCGATGACCCGGATGCCGCCAACGACGGCGCGGAGCCGACGCTCGATGATCTGGCGACCTTCTTCGATGTCTCTCTGGATATGCTGTGCATCCGCAGCCTGGACGGCATCGTCCTGAAGGTCAGCCGGTCGTGGGAAACGCATCTGGGCTATGCGCCGGAAGACATGGAGGGGCGACCCCTGCTGCGCCTGGTGCACCCGGACGATATGCCGGCCACCCTGGGCAGCGTCGTACAGGTGGAAAGCCATCACACGCGCGGCAGCCTGTCCGGCTTCGTCAACCGCTATCGGCACAAGGACGGCTCCTATCGTCAGCTGGAATGGCGGGCCCGGCGCTATGGCGACAAGATTTATGCCGTCGCCCGCGACGTCACCGCACGGCTGGCGCAGGAGCGGGCCCTGGCCGAGGCCAAGGCAGCGGCCGAGGCGGCGAACGAAGCCAAAAGCGACTTCCTGGCCAATATGAGCCACGAGATCCGCACCCCTCTGAACGGCGTCATCGGCATCGTCGACGCCCTGGCCCGCACCGCCCTGACCGACGAACAGCGCGAGTTGGTGGCCCTGATCCAGACGTCCGGCACGACGCTGGAGCGACTGGTGTCCGACATCCTGGATGTGTCCAAGATCGAGGCGGGGCAGCTGGATATCGAGGCGCGGCCCTTCGACCTGCTGGGTGAATTGTCGGCCACCATCGAAACCTTGCGGCTGAAGGCCGAGGACAAGGGCCTGGCGTTCGAAGTGACCCTGAGCGACCAGGTTCGCGGCAACTTCCTGGGGGACAGCACCCGGATCCGTCAGGTCCTGACCAATCTGCTGTCCAATGCGGTCAAATTCACCAGCCGGGGGACGGTGAGCCTGGCCCTGGACGTGGTCGAGGCCGAGGACGGTTCGGTCCTGACCATCGAGGTCGGCGACACCGGCGTCGGTTTCGATCCGGCCGATGTGGGTATGCTGTTCCAGCGTTTCAGCCAGGCCGATGCCAGTATCACCCGGCGGTTCGGGGGCACGGGCCTGGGCCTGGCCATCTGCCGCTCGCTGGTCGGGATGATGGGCGGAGAGATCACGGCCAAGAGCCGTCTGGGCCATGGCAGCCGGTTCTCCGTGACCCTGCCCCTGCCGCGGACGGAGTCCCTGGCTGACTATGACGCGCGAGAAGCACGCCGGACGGCTGTCGATCGGGCCGTCGTCGATGAGGCTCCGGCTTCAGTCGCCGTGCGGCCTTTGCGGATACTGCTGGCGGAGGATCACCCGACCAACCAGCGGGTGGTGCAACTGATCCTGGCCACGCGCGGAGCCCAGGTGGTGACGGTCGACGACGGAGCCCAGGCCCTGGCGGCCTTCCGCGATCAGGGGCCTTTCGACCTGGTGCTGATGGATATGCAGATGCCGGTCATGGACGGGCTGACGGCGACCCGCGCCATCCGCCGGCACGAGACGGTGGTCGAACTGGCCCGCACCCCGGTGATGATGCTGAGTGCCAACGCCATGGCCATGCACCGTGACGAGGCCATGGCCGCCGGGGCCGACCTGCACGTGCCCAAGCCCATCACGGCCGCGACCCTGCTGGCCGGGGTCGAGGCGGCGCTGGCGCGCTAACCCCCGATCAGGGTCAGCCACTCGTCCTCGCTCAGGACCGTGACGCCGTGCTTCTGGGCATCCGCCAGCTTGGAGCCCGCGCCGGGGCCGGCGACCAGATAGTCGGTCTTCTTCGACACCGATCCGGACACCTTGGCCCCCAGGCTTTCGGCGCGCGCCTTGGCCTCGTCGCGAGTGAAGCGTTCCAGGGCTCCGGTGAAGACGACGGTCTTTCCGGCCACGGCGGTGTCGGACTTGGGTCGTTCGGCGTCCTCGATCCGGTCCAGTTCGGCGACCAGGGCCTCGACGCGGGCGCGGTTGTGCGGCTCGCGAAAGAACAGGGCCAGGGCCCGCGCCGCGACCGGGCCGACGCCTGAGACCCCTGCGATCTGGCCCAGGGTTTCGGAAGGCCCTTCGAGGCCGGCCACGCGGGCCAGTTCGACCAGACCGGGCCAGTCCTGGACCAGGCTTGCCAGCCCGCGCCGGGCCGGGGCCGCCAGTCCGGGGAAGGCCAGGGCGATCTTCTGGTCCAGCGGGGCCGCGGGCCACGGGTCCTCGGTCGCCGGTTCAGCCGCAGCCAGGGTGGCGATGACGCGGGCCGAGACGGCGTGCGCCTCTGACAGCCGGACCCAGGCTTCGCTGGCAATCCCTTCCGAGGCGGCGATGCAGGCCGCCTCGAACGCGGGCCAGGTCTCGAAGGCGCGCGCTAGCACGATAGAGGTCTGTTCGCCGATATCGCGAACCCCCAGGCCATAGATGAAGCGGTCCAGGGCGATGGTCCGGCGCGCATCGATCCCGGCGACCAGATTGGCCACGCTGGTCTCGCCATAGCCGTCTTCGGTTCGCAGGGCGTCCAGCCGCGCCGTGTCTCGGGCCAGGCGGAAGATGTCGGCGGGTTCGGACAGCCAGCCGCGCTCGTGGAAGGCGATGATCTGCTTCTCGCCCAGGCCTTCGATATCGAAGGCGCGGCGGCTGACGAAATGCTTCAGATGCTCGATCCGCTGGAAGGGACAGGCCAGTTCGCCGGTGCAGCGGCGCACCACCGATTCCACCCCAGAGGCATTCGTCTCCTTCACCAGCGGTGTCTTCAACGGACATTCGCAGTGGCTGGGAAAGGCATAGGGCGCGCCACGATCCGGGCGGTCAGCATCGACCACGCCCACGATCTGGGGGATGACGTCCCCGGCGCGTTGCAGGGTGACGGTGTCGCCGATGCGGACATCCTTGCGCGCGATCTCGTCGGCATTGTGCAGGGTGGCGTTGCGGACCACGACCCCGCCGACGGTCACCGGATGCAGGCGGGCGACGGGGGTGTGAGAGCCGGTGCGGCCCACCTGGATGTCGATGCCCTCCAGCACGGTGGTCGCCTGTTGCGCCGGGAATTTGTGGGCGATGGCCCAGCGGGGCGTGCGGGAAACGAAGCCCAGGCGCGACTGCCAGTCCAGCCTGTCGACCTTATAGACCACGCCGTCGATGTCGTAGCCGAGGCGCGCGCGATCCGCCTCCAGCCCGCGATAGACGTTCAGAAGGCCGTCGATGCCCTGGACATGAGCCGAGCGGTCGTTGACCGGCAGGCCCCAGCGCCGAAACGCCTCCAGCGCCTCGACCTGGGTCTGGGCGAAGGGGTCGGACACCTCGCCCCAGGCATAGGCGAAGAAGCGCAAGGGGCGGGTTGCGGTGATGGCCGGGTCCTTCTGGCGCAGCGATCCGGCGGCGAAATTGCGAGGGTTGGCATAGGTGCGCTGGCCCGCGGCCTCGGCAGCGGCATTGAAGGCGTCGAAGGCGGCGTTGGGGGCATAGACCTCGCCCCGGATCTCGATCACCGAGGGCCAGCCGGAGCCCGTCAGTCGGTCGGGGATATCGTCGAGGGTGCGAAGGTTGGCGGTCACGTCCTCGCCCGTTCGGCCGTCCCCGCGCGTGGCCCCGCGCACCAGGACGCCGTCCTCATAGCGAAGGCTGGCCGACAGGCCGTCGATCTTGGGCTCGGCGACGAAGACGATGGGGTCCTGGCCCGGCAGCTTCAGGAACCGGCCGATGCGGGCGACGAAGTCCGCCACCTCGCCGTCGTCGAAGGCATTGTCCAGCGACAGCATGGGCACGCCGTGACGCACCGGCGCGAACTGGGCCGAGGCGGCGGCCCCGACCACCTGGGATGCCGACGCGGCCGTGGTCAGTTCGGGGAACCGTGCCTCGATCTCCAGCGCCCGCCGCTTGAGGGCGTCATAGTCGGCATCCGAAATCTCGGGCGCGTCCTGGGCATGATAGAGGGCGTCGTGGCGGGCCAGTTCGGCGTTCAGCCGGGCGAACTCGGCCTCGGCCTCGGTGGGGCTGAGATCGGTGACGGAGGTCGGGGACATCGGGACTCGGGCGAGGGCGGACGGACCACCAAATCCTATCACCGCGCGTGCGGTCTCGGCTCGCCCAAAATGGGTCCCGTCAGTTGGTTGGCAGGGTCGAGCGATCGAAGTCCGGGCCCATGTTCAGGATGAAGATGGGACCGAGGTCGATCGTCTGGGCGGCCGCCGCCAGCTGGACGTTCACCGCCGCCTCGCCCGGCGCATAGTCGCGAGTTGCCGTCGCCTGGGTGAAATACAGCTTCCACTCGCCGCCGGGCTGAAGGGTCTCGGTCGCGATCTCGGGATAGGGTTCGACATTGCCCTGAAGCCGCAGGATGACACGGCCCGTCTCGTTGCCCACAGGCGCGCGCTCGGTGCGGATCCAGACCGCGACGGCCAGGACGTCGCCGCTGCGGATCGGCTTGGTCGTGGGGGCTGCGGCCCCGACGTCCCAGGCGTTGGCCCCGGCCCGCGACAGATCTACCCGCTGGGCAAAGCCGCCCTGAACCGAGGATTCGATCAGGCTGGTGGTCTGGTTGGGGCCATAGATGATCCAGCTGGACACGCGGACGTCATTGACCGCCCGCTCCAGCATGGACGACCTTGCGGCGGGGGCCGGGGCGTCCTGCGCCACGGCGATCCCGGCCGGCAGGCCGAGGCAAAGGACGGCGGCGGTCGCCAGAATCGAGCGGAACATCATGCGGTTTCCTCCTGCGCTCTTGTGGGCGCGTGTGTTGACAGCGCTGTCTATCAGCATTGGTCAGACATTTGAAGATGACGGATTCGCAGGCTGACGAGGCTCGGGCGGCCTGCTAGCGTCGCGGTCTGTTCCAGGAGATGTCATGCGCGCCACCTTCATTGCCTCCTCCGCTGCCCTGGCCCTTGCCCTCGGGGGATGCGTCCTGACCGAGCCGGCCCCGTCCACGGTCACTGCGGCGGCCGAACCGGGACATGAGCAGTTGCTGGCGGACCTTCGCATTCTGTCGGCCGACGACATGGAGGGGCGCGACACGGGCTCTGCGGGCGGAGAGCGGGCACGCGCCTATATCGTGTCGCGGTTAGAGGCGATCGGCGTGGCCGCCCCCGCCATGGGCCGGTTGCAGCCCTGGGAAATGGCGGGCCGCAGCCGCGAGGGCAGCAAGGTCTATAGCGGCGTCAACATCATGGGGGTCATTCCAGGCACGCGGGTGACCGATCGCTATATCGTCGTCACCGCTCACTATGATCATGTCGGGATCAGCGACGGCCAGATTTACAATGGGGCAGACGACAATGCCTCGGGCGTGGCGACCATGCTGGAACTGGCGACACAGTTGAAGGCCGAGCCCCCGGAGCACAGCGTGATCTTCGTCGCCTTCGATGGTGAGGAACGCGGCCTTCTGGGAGCCAAGCATTTCGTCGAGGCCCCGCCCGTGCCGCTGTCGTCCATAATCCTGAACGTCAACTATGACATGACCGCGCGCGCCGAGACGGACGGCAAGCTGTGGGTGACGGGGACCTATCAGCATCCGACCCTGCGGCCCCTGCTGGAGGCGGTCGCGGGGCGCGGAACGATCTCGCTGGCCTTCGGAAAGGACACGCCCCAGGACACCGGCAGCGACAACTGGGTCGAGGCCTCGGACCACGGGGCCTTCTACCGGGCCCAGGTGCCCTTCCTGTATTTCGGGGTCGATTATCACCCCGACTATCACCGCCCCAGCGACGATTTCGAGCGGATCACGCCGGTGGTCTTCGCCAATGCGACCGATCTGGCGATCGACGCCTTCCGGGCGCTGGACCGAGGCCTCAGCCGCTGATCGCGACCGCGTTTCGGTCGCAAAGATAGGGCTTGCTTTCAAGCGTTGCCGGTCGTTCCTTCCGCCTTCGGAAGGATCACCTTATGACCACTGCCCCCGCTCTGGACCTCCATATCGTCCAGAAGATCCGCAAGGTGGCCGTCGGCCTGTCCTTGCTGGTGCTCATCGGCTTGGCGCTGGTCAGCCAGTCCTTCGGCGGTTCAGATGGTCGCTGGCATGAAGCGGTGGAGGCGACGGGCCTAGCGGCCATCCTGGTGGCGATCGTCGGTCGGGCATGGTGCTCGCTCTATGTCGGCGGCCGCAAGAAGGCCGAGATCGTCGCGCGCGGCCCCTATTCGATCACCCGCAACCCGCTCTATCTGTTCAGCTTCGTGGCGGCCTTCGGCATGGGAGCCCAGAGTGGGACGCTGACGATCGCGCTGCTGTTCGTCATCGCGGCGATCCTGGTGTTCAGCCTGACGGTTCAGCGCGAGGAGCGTTTCCTGCGGGCACAGTTCGGCGCGGTCTATGCTGCCTATGTCGCCCGGATCCCCCGGTTCTGGCCTCGTTTCTCGCTGTGGCAGGATGAGGCGGAGCTGACGATCCGGCCGTCCTTCTTCGCGGTGACGATCCGCGACGGTCTGACCTTTTTCCTGGCCATTCCTCTGTTCGAGCTTATCGATGCGGGCCAGCAGGGCGGCACCTTCAGCGTCCTTGCACACCTGATCTGAGCCGGGCAGGCTGGACGCCGAGAGGTATGCCTATGCGTCGTTTTCTGTCGGTGAGTCTGGTTGCGTGCCTGGTGGCTCTCTCGGCCTGCGAGCGAACCGATGCGCCGACCGGGGCTGAAGCCCGCAAGGCCTCCGCCGCAGCCTTCCGTCACGATCTGAGCGGCGATGTCTCGGGCTACTATGTGCCCCTGACCCCGGCGACGGTGGGCGACTGGTCGCTGGACCGCGTCTTCGTCGGGCACCCCGCCGACTTCGCGGCGTGGGAAGCAGGCGGTGGACAGGGCGATTTCGCGCCGGTCCGCCTGGTCGTGGGCGGCATTGCCGTACGCCCGACCGCCTATCGCATCGAGGACGACCGCCTGCGGTTCGAGGGCACCGCCGAGGGGCCGGGCGAAGTGGTGTTCGACGGTGTCCTGGACCCCGAGGCCCTGGCCACGGCGCGCCGCAACCTGGGCGAGGAGGGGCCGGTTCTGGTTGGCGCCCTTATCATCGATGGCCAGACCGTCAGGGATGTCCGTCTGCGCTGGTCGCTGGGCGATTGACGGCGTCGCGATCCGGGCGGCGTACCAGCCAGAAGGCGGCCGCCCCGGCGATACCGGCAGCAACACCCGCCGCCAGCACTGTCGGGTGGAATAGGCCGCTCGACAGGGAATGGACAAGCGCGAACAGAGCTCCAGCGACAGCGCCGGCAATCAGATAGGCCTGGATGTTTCGAACCCCGAGGCGGCCCAGGGCCACATGAGCCGGCAGGCCGAGAACCACAGTCGCCGCCCAGCCATAGATCGTAAGCACCAGGCTGAAGATCATCAGGGCGGACAGCCACCCCAGGTCGGCATCCGGCGAAAAGGCCATCGGCACGACGATCACGACCGCCCCGACCACGCCACTGGCCAGACCGGCGGCCAGTATACCCAAAAGCACCCTGACCGCTCGCCTGATCATGATCAGCCCACCGTCGCCTTGACGATCTTGCCGGGGGTGCGGGGCGGCTCGCCCTTGGGCAGGGCGTCGACATTCTCCATGCCCTCGATGACTTCGCCCCAGACCGTGTACTGGCCGTCCAGGAAGGTCGCATCGTCCAGGCAGATGAAGAACTGGCTGTTGGCGCTGTCCGGATTGCTGGTGCGGGCCATGGAGCAGACGCCACGCACGTGACGTTCGCGGCTGAACTCGGCCTTCAGATTGGGCTTCTTGGAGCCGGAGGTGCCGGTGCCGGTGGGATCGCCGCCCTGGGCCATGAAGCCGGCGATGACGCGGTGGAAGACCACGCCGTCATAGAAGCCTTCCGACGCCAGTTCGGTGATGCGGGCGACATGGCCCGGTGCCAGGTCGGGGCGCAGCTTGATGACGACGTCGCCGGTGTCGAGAGTCAGGGTGAGGGTCTGGTCGGCCATGGAAGGCTCCTTTTTGTCCATTTGCGCGGGGTGATAGCCCGTGAACCCGCGCGGGGCTATGGGAGATGCATGAGTGAAGACGAAAAGCCCACCGAGCGCCGCCGCATGGTCCGCCCGCCCACCGGGGGGACAGCCGCCGGACGCGGCATGGGCACCAAGATGAAGACGGCGGACACCAAGTCGATGTCCAGCCAGCAGTGGATCAAGCGACAGCTGTCCGACAAATGGTCCGAGCGGGCCCGCGCCGAGGGCTGGCGCAGTCGCGCGGCGTTCAAGCTGCTGGAAATCGACGAACGGTTTCGCCTGATCCGGTCGGGATCGCGGGTCATCGACCTGGGGGCGGCACCCGGCGGCTGGATCCAGGTGGCGCTGGCGCGGGGGGCGACGTCCGTGGTCGGGGTGGACCTCCTACCGGTCGAGCCGATCCCGGGGGCCATCCTGTTGCAGGCCGACTTCACCCATCCGGGCGTGGACGCCCAGATGATCGAACTGCTGGGCGGACAGCCGGACCTGGTCCTGTCGGACATGGCGCACAATACGGTCGGCCACCGCCAGACCGACCACCTGAAGATCATCGCCCTGATCGAGATCGCCGCCGACTTCGCCATCCGGACGCTCAAGCCCGGCGGTCATTTCGTATCCAAGAATTTCCAGGGCGGGGACGCCGGCGGGGTGCTGGCGCAACTGCGGGCCGAGTTCGAGACGGTCAAATACGTGAAGCCGGAATCCAGCCGCAAGGACAGCGCCGAGGTCTTCCTGGTCGCGCTGAACCGGCGATAACCGATCAGAGGCGGTAGGGGATCACCACGCCGTCACGACCCTCGAAATCCTTGGTGTTGCGGGTGACGAGCAGAAGCCGCCTGACCTGTGCGGTCGCCAGAATGACAGCATCCGGCAGTTTGAGCCGAGCGTCGCGCCGAATGACGGCCGCCGCATCCGCGATGGCGTCGTCGATGCCGATAATGTCGAAGCGGCGCATCATGGCCTTTATACGCGCCGCATCGCGATCCGGACCCGCCAGCAGTTCGATGCGTGTGACCACGCTGATGCAGGCCCGTTCACTGTTACGAACAAGGTCGATGGCCTCGGCGTGACCCCGCGTGACGTCGATCAGGATATTGGTGTCGAACAGACGCCTCATTCACCGGCGGCGATCAGACGTTGCTCGATCCGTTCGTCGATCTCGTCCCATTCCGCTCGAAGACGCTGTTGGTATTCCACCCCGTCTTCGACCTTGTCCTTCCAGATACCGAACACGGCATCCAGCGCGGCGTCGTCGCGGCGCTTCCGGTAGTCTGCAATCAGAGCTTCTACGCCCTCGCGCACCAATGCCGCGCGCGACTTCTTCTGCTCGCGGGCCATTTCAGCCAGGATGGCGATCTGGTCATCGGGAAGGTCGATCAGCGTTCGCATGAGAACGATATACGCTCAGTGATATCAGTTTGTCGATATCGGCCTTCTGCGGGTCGCTGAGCGTATCAGGCAGACGCCGTTTGGGCCTTCAGGACCTTGCGGGCCTCGATGCGGCGCCAGACGGCATCGTGGACGGTGAAGAAGGCGGTCTGGACCAGGGGCTCGATCACGCCGATGGCCAGGGCGATGCGCCAGTCGCGGGTCAGGGCAAAGGCCACCGACACCGCCACCACGAAATGCATCAGCCCATAGGTGACCGTCTTGAGCGCCACCTGACGGAAGGAGCCGGGCAGGGCGTGGCTGTGGCCGGCGTGGCCATGGACGCGGCTCTGTTCCTGGGCATCCATGACGACCAGACGGGCGGTGAAGGCCTCGGCCGTTTCCTCGACGCGCGACAGCCGCTTGCGGCGTTCCACCCGGTGCCAGACCCGGTCGTGGATGGAATAGGCGATGGTCTGAAAAAAGGGCTCGACCACACCGACCGCCAGGGCCATGCGCCAGTCGCGCGTGATGGCGAAGGCCACCAGAATCGCCACCACCAGGTGCATCACGCCATAGCTCGCGATCTTGAGCGCGAGGCGGCGGGCCGTGCTGATGATGAGCTGGACCATGGTCGGAAATGTGGGGTGGAGGGCTCAGGGCGCAAGGCAATAATTCTTATCGCAACGATAGCGGCTTCCTGACCTTGCGGTTCCCCGCCGTGACACGTTATACGCGGCCCGCAAAACGGAGACTCCTCATGGAGATACGCGAAGGGCTCACCTTCGACGATGTTTTGCTGGAACCCGGCCCGTCAGAGACCATGCCCGCAGACGCGGACGTATCGACGCAGCTGACCCGCGACATCCGACTGAACATCCCCCTGACCTCGTCCGCCATGGATACGGTCACCGAAAGCCGGCTGGCCATCGCCATGGCCCAGGCCGGGGGTCTGGGCATTCTCCACCGCAATATGACGGTCGAGGAACAGGCCGATCAGGTGCGCGAGGTGAAACGCTATGAAAGCGGCATGGTCATCAATCCGGTGACCATCACGCCCCAGACGACCCTGGGCGAAATCCGCCAGATCGTGGCCAAGAAGAAGATCAGCGGCTTTCCCGTCGTCGATCCCGACACGGGGCGGCTGGTCGGCATCCTGACCAACCGCGATATGCGGTTCGACACCGATCCCAACCGCAAGGCGATCGAACTGATGACCACCGGAGACCTGGTCACGGTGCGCGAGGGGGCCGGACGCGACGAGGCGCGGGCCCTGCTGCGGGATCGCAAGATCGAGCGGGTCATTGTCGTCGACGAGGACTATCGCGCCACCGGCCTGATCACGATGAAGGACATCGAAAAGGCCCAGGCCCACCCCCATGCGGCCAAGGACGACCAGGGGCGGCTGCTGGTCGGGGCGGCCTCGACCGTCGGCGATTCGGGCTATGAGCGGGCCATGGCCCTGGCCGAGGCCGGGGTGGACGTGGTGGTGATCGACACCGCCCACGGCCATTCGATCCAGGTCAGCCGGGTGGTCGAGCGGATCAAGCGCGAATCCAACCGCATCCAGATCATCGCCGGCAATGTCGCCACCCATGACGCCGCGCGCGCCCTCATTGACGCCGGGGCCGATGCGGTGAAGGTCGGGATCGGGCCGGGCAGCATCTGCACCACCCGAATCGTGGCGGGGGTGGGCGTGCCGCAACTGACCGCGATCATGGATGCCGTGCGCGCGGCCAAGGCCTCGGGCACGCCGGTCATCGCCGATGGCGGCATCAAATATTCGGGCGACCTGGCCAAGGCCATCGCGGCGGGCGCCTCGGTCGCCATGATGGGGTCGATGTTCGCGGGAACCGACGAAAGCCCCGGCGAGGTCTTCCTGTACCAGGGCCGGTCCTACAAGTCGTATCGCGGCATGGGCTCGGTCGGGGCCATGGGGGCCGGTTCGGCCGATCGCTATTTCCAGAAGGAGGTCGAGACCCAGAAGCTGGTGCCCGAGGGTATCGAGGGTCAGACCCCCTACAAGGGTCCGATCGCGCCGGTGCTGCACCAGATGGTCGGGGGCCTGCGGGCCGCCATGGGCTATGTCGGGGCCGCCAGCATCGCCGATTTCCAGGACCGGGCCCGCTTTGTGCGGATCACCGGGGCGGGCCTGCGCGAAAGTCACGTCCACGACGTGATGATCACGCGCGAAGCGCCCAACTACAGGCAGGGATAGGACCATGGACATGACCCCCGAGTTCATCCTGCTGGCTGGGGTCCTTGTCCTGGCCCTGATCCAGATCTTGGCCGCCGGTGCGGCGCGTACGGCCGAGCTAGGGGCCAAGTGGAACGCCGGGGCCCGTGACGGAGACACGCCGCCGCCGGGCAAGCTGGCCGGGCGGCTGATGCGGGCCCAGGCCAATCTGTTCGAGACCCTGCCGCTGTTCGCGGCGGCGGTCATCATGGCTCATGTGGCGGGCAAGGACGGTTTGGTCACCGCCGTGGGGGCGCATCTCTATGTGCTGGGGCGGGTCGTCTATCTGGCCATCTATGCCCTCGGCATTCCCTATCTGCGATCGTTGGTATGGCTGGCGTCGACGGCCGGACTGGTGGCGATCATCGTCGCCCTGTTCCTTTAGATGCGCGACGGCGGACGGATAGAGGCGGCGATCGAGGTCCTGACCGATGTCGAGACCCGGCGGGTCCCGGCGCGGCTGGCGCTGAAGGGGTGGGGCGAGCGGTCGCGGTTCGCAGGGTCCAAGGATCGTGCCTTCGTCTCCGGCCTGGTGCTGGACGCCCTGCGGCGTAGGCGCTCGCTGGCCTGGCGGATGGGGGATGACGGCGCGCGGGCGGCGGTCCTGGCCACCCTGGCCTGGGACTGGCGCTGGTCCGTCGATCGGGTAGCCGAGGCGGCCGCCGACGAGACCCATGGTCCGGGGGCCCTCACGCCGGACGAGACCGCGCGTCTGAACGACCCGATCGCACTTGATACCGCGCCTGATGCCGTTCGCGGCGACTATCCCGACTGGCTGGACCCGCACATGGCCCGCGTGTTCGGCGAGACGCGCGGCGAGGCAGGGCAGGCCTTGTCGGAGCGTGCACCGGTCGATCTGCGGATCAATACGCTGAAGACCGAGCCGGACCGGGCCATGAAGGCCCTGGCCCCCCTGGGCGTCGAGCCGGTCGAGGGCATGGTGACGGCGGCGCGTATCCCGGCCCCCGATCCCGCCACCCGAACCGGGGCGGTCGAGACCATTCCCGCCTTCGGCAAGGGCTGGTTCGAGGTCCAGGACCTGGGATCCCAGATCGCAGCCGCCTGCGCGGGCGAGATCGCGGGCAAACAGGTGATGGATTTCTGCGCCGGGGGCGGGGGCAAGACCCTGGCCCTGGCCGCGGCCATGGGCAACACCGGCCAGTTGTGGGCCCATGACAGCGACGCGCGGCGCATGGCCGATCTGATCCCGCGTGGACGACGCGCGGGCGTGCGAAACCTCCAGGTCCGCTCGCCGGTCGAGGCCGAGCCGCTGAAGGGTCTGGACGGCCGAATGGACGTGGCCTTCGTCGATGCCCCCTGTACCGGCTCGGGCACCTGGCGTCGGCATCCGGACACGAAATGGCGGATCAGCCCCGAACAGCTGGCGCGCCGCATGGTCGAGCAGGACACCGTCCTGGATCAGGCCGCGCCCCTGGTGAAGACGGGCGGGCGACTGGTCTATGTCACCTGTTCGCTGTTCGCCGAGGAAAACGAAGACCGGATCGCGGCCTTTCTGGCGCGCGTACCGGGGTTCGGACGCATCGATCCGCCCGCCCACTATGCCCGGTGGCGGACGCCGGAGGGTTTCCTGCGCCTGTCGCCGCAGACGGCCGGGACCGACGGCTTCTTCGTGGCGGTGCTGGAGCGGGCCGGATGAGCCAGGGGCGGCTGGAGCGATACGGCGACGTCTCGGTCCTGTGCGTCATGGCGGCCCCGGTCGAATACGGCGATCATCTGAAGGCGCGGATCGACCCGCTGATGACCGGCGTCGGTCCCGTCGAGGCCGCCATCGCCCTGACCGCCGCCCTGGCCCGGTTGCAGGCCGAAGGTCGGCTACCGGACCTGATCGTTTCCCTGGGATCGTGCGGATCGCGGACCCTGGACCATGCCCGAGCCTATCAGGCGTCGTCGGTGGCTTACCGCGACATGGACGCCAGTCCGCTGGGGTTCGAGCGCGGCGTCACGCCTTTGCTGGACCGGCCCGCCGTCATGCCCCTGCCGTGTCCGATCCCGGGCGTGCCCAGGGCCAGCCTGTCGACAGGGGGTTCAGTGATTTCCGGTGCCGGCTATGACGCCGTCGAGGCCGAAATGGTGGACATGGAAACCTGGGCCCTGGTCCGGGCGGCCCAGACGTTCGGCCTGCCCCTGGTCGCCCTGCGCGGCGTTTCCGATGGCCGGACGGAGCTGAAGGCGCTGGAAGACTGGACCTCGACCCTGCACCACGTCGATGAAAACCTGGCGCTGGCCCTCGACAGACTGATCGCTCTGCTGGAAGAGAGCGGCCTTTCCGCCCCCGAATTCGCTGCCCACACGGACGTCTCCGCATGACCGATACCGATCACCAAAAAGTCCTGATCGTCGATTTCGGCAGTCAGGTGACCCAGCTGATCGCCCGCCGCTTGCGCGAGGCCAATGTCTATTGCGAGATCCATCCCTATGCGAAGGCCGAGGCTGCCCTCGCAGGGATAAAACCAGCCGCCATCATCCTGTCGGGCGGCCCCGAGAGCGTCCACGAGGAAGGCAGCCCCCGCGCGCCCCAGGCCGTGTTCGAGGCGGGCGTCCCTGTGCTGGGCATCTGCTACGGCGAGATGACGATGTGCGAACAGCTGGGCGGCAAGGTCGAGGGTGGCCACACCCGCGAGTTCGGCCGCGCCGAGATCACCGTCGAAAAGGCCTCGCCCCTGCTGGCCGGTCTGGCCCCGGTCGGCGCGGAGGAAACCGTCTGGATGAGCCACGGCGACAAGATCGTCGCGATCCCGCAAGGGTTCGACGTCGTCGCCTCCTCGCCCGGTTCCCCCTATGCCGTGATTGCCGACGAGACCCGCCGCTTCTATGGCGTGCAGTTCCACCCGGAGGTGATGCACACCCCGCGCGGCCATCAGATGCTGAAGAACTTCACCTATGGCATCGCCGGGCTGAAGGGCGACTGGACCATGGCCGCCTATCGCGACGAGAAGATCGCCCAGATCCGCGAACAGGTCGGCGACGCCAAGGTGATCTGCGGCCTGTCGGGTGGAGTCGACAGCTCGGTCGCGGCCGTGCTGATCCATGAAGCCATCGGCGACCAGTTGACCTGCGTCTTCGTCGACACCGGCCTGTTGCGCAAGGACGAGGCGACCCAGGTCACGACCCTGTTCCGCGAGCACTACAACATCCCGCTGGTGCATGTTGATGCGTCGAAGGAATTCCTGGGCGAGCTGGCGGGCCAGTCGGACCCGGAGACAAAGCGCAAGATCATCGGCCGGGTCTTCATCGAGATATTCGACCGCGAGGCCAGCAAGATCGAGGGCGCCGAATTCCTGGCCCAGGGCACCCTCTATCCCGACGTGATCGAGAGCGTTTCCTCGTCCAGCGGCAAGGCCCATGTCATCAAGAGCCACCACAATGTCGGGGGCCTGCCCGACTATATGAAGCTGAAGCTGGTCGAGCCGCTGCGCGAGCTGTTCAAGGACGAGGTCCGGGCCCTGGGTCGCGAACTGGGCCTGACCGACGCCTTCGTCGGCCGCCACCCCTTCCCCGGACCGGGCCTGGCCATCCGCATCCCCGGCGAGATCACGCCCGAGGCGGTCGAGACCCTGCAACAGGCCGACGCCATCTATCTGGACGAGATCAGGAAGGCCGGGCTGTACGACCAGATCTGGCAGGCCTTCGCCGTGCTGCTGCCGGTCAAGACCGTCGGCGTGATGGGCGACGCCCGGACCTATGAGAAGGTGCTGGCTCTGCGCGCCGTGACCTCGACCGACGGCATGACGGCGGACTTTTTCGAGTTCCCCTGGGACGTACTGGGCCGCACCGCGACCCGGATCGTCAACGAGGTCCGCGGCGTCAACCGCGTCGTCTATGACGTGACGTCCAAGCCGCCCGGCACGATCGAGTGGGAATGATTCAGAGCTTTCGGTGCCTTTCGACGCCACTTCCGAATCTACCACTAAAACACTGACTTACAAGAAAAATATGTTCGCTGCCTCTCGGTATCTATCGAGGGGCAGCGAACCCGTGTGTCGGTATGCCAGACGGTCTTTCTCCCGTTGCCTCTCGACCCCCCGATTCATACCCTCATAGGGCTGAGGGCGTCCTGACGGTCTTTTTTCTGAAACAAGCCTATGAGTTTCTTGAAGAAATCGCTGCCGAAGACCCCGAAAACGCCTGACGGTCTTTTGGAGTAAAATTCGCATGCTAACCGACGCAGAATTGCGAAATACGCGAGGGAAATCAAAAGCGTACAAAAAGACCGACAGGGACGGTTTGTACGTGCTCGTAACACCGACAGGCGGCATCGCTTTCCGGTACGACTATCGCTTCAACGGGCGGCGCGAGACGGTGACCTTCGGTTCCTACGGTCCGGCGGGACTCTCCCTGGGGGAGGCGCGGGAAAAGCTGCGTGAAGCGAAGCGCCTGATCGCCGAGGGCGTTTCACCGGCGCTGGACAAGCAACGCGTGAAACGCAGGCTGAGAGAGGCCCAGCGGTTTGAACAGGTGGCGATCCGGTGGATGGACCACGCTCCGATGGCCGACAGCACGCGCCAGATGCGACGGTCGATCTTCAACCGAGAGGTTTTGCCCGAATGGCGAAACCGGCTCCTGAACGAGATCACGCCGAACGACCTGAGAGCGCACTGCATGACCATTGTGGATCGCGGCGCCCCGGCGACGGCCATCCATGTTCGCGACATCGTCAAACAAATCTACGCCTACGCCATCCTGCACGGCGAGAAGATCGACAATCCCGCCGACGGGGTCGGGCCGGCGTCCATCGCGACCTTCCGGCCGCGGGACCGGTCGCTGTCGCCGAGCGAGATCCGGATCGCGCTGAACCTGCTGGGGGAGGTGGCCACCCTGCCGACCATCCGTCTCGGGCTGAAGTTCATCTTGCTGAGCATGGTGCGGAAGAGCGAATTGCAGGACGGGACCTGGGACGAGGTCGATTTCGAGAACGCAGTTTGGTCGATCCCGAAAGAGCGGATGAAGCGGTCGCGGCCGCATAACGTCTACCTGTCGACCCAGATGCTCGACATCCTGATCGCGCTGAAGACCTGCGCCGGGAACTCTCGCTACATCCTGCCGTCGCGCTATGACGCCGACGCGCCGATGTCGCGGGCGACTTTCAACCGGGTGACCAGCGCCATCGCCGAGCTGGCGCGCGAGCGCGATCTGCCCCTGGAGCCCTTCACGGTTCACGACCTGCGCCGGACGGCCTCCACGCTCCTGCACGAGATGAGTTTCAACTCGGACTGGATCGAGAAATGCCTCGCCCACGAAGAGCGATCTTCCCGCGGCGTGTACAACAAGGCCGAATTCGAGGCCCAGCGGCGCCACATGGCCCAGCAGTGGTCAGACGCCGTGGACGCCTGGGAGGCGGGGCGCGGATTCACGCCGGATCTGACTATCCCGGAAACGGCCGGCCCTCGTTTCGATCCGCGGCTCTGACCGGGCGGGTGATCCGCTTGCGGACATCGGGCGGCGGCGCCCGGCGGATCGGCTTGGCCCGCCGAAGCGCCAGCCAGGCTTCCACCTCGGCCAGGTCCCAGACCACGCAGCGCGGGGTCAGCAGGAAGCGCCGGGGAAACTGGCCGCGCTGCTCCATCTCCCAGATGGTGCTGTCCGCCAATGGCACCATCTGACGGAGCTGCGGCTTCTTGATCGTGCGCCTCAGCGGCGGGTCGGCCTGGGCCATCGAAGATCTCCATGTTGTCATGGGAATCGAACTCGAAAGGCTGCGGCAGGCCAAGCCGCCAAACTCTCCACCGTAAGCTTACGGCCGGCTGCAGAGCGGGGATTGCACATTTCTATAGTTCGACTAGTTCGGAAATATGGAAACCGCAGCCTCGATTCTTGCTCTCGCCGCCCTGGCGCAGTCGACGCGGCTGGAGGCGTTCCGACTTCTCGTGCGGCACGAACCGGCCGGTCTGCCGGCCGGTGACATCTCCAACCATCTGGCGATCCCGGCCAATACCCTGTCGTCGCATCTGGGGGTGCTGTCCCGAGCGGGACTTATCAAATCGGAGCGTCGCAGCCGGTCGATCATCTACCGGGCCGATCTGGACCGGCTGCGCGACCTGGTCCTGTTCCTGCTCAAGGACTGCTGCGGCGGCCGGGCGGAGCTATGCGAGCCTCTGCTGGCCGAACTGACCCCCTGCTGCGCCTGAGGATCCCGTGGACGTCATCATCTATCACAACCCGGCCTGCGGGACGTCGCGCAACGCTCTGGAGCTCATTCGCCACGTCGGCATCGAGCCGCACGTCATCGAGTATCTGAGGTCGCCGCCATCGCGCGTCATGATCGCCTGGCTGGCCGAACGAACCGGCAAGCCGCTGCGCGACCTGTTGCGCGACAAGGGCACGCCCTTCGCCGACCTGGGCCTCGGGGACCCGGGCCTGACAGACGATCAGTTGCTCGATGCGATCGAGGCCCATCCGATCCTGCTCAATCGCCCGATCGTCGTCAGTCCTCTCGGCGTCGGCCTGTGCCGACCGTCCGAGGCCGTTCTGGACCTCCTGCCCGCCGATGATCTCAAGCGGTTCACCAAGGAGGACGGCGAGGTCGTCATCGAGGCGGCTGGCCTTCGGGTGGCGCGATGATCGATACGCCGGTCACCGACGCGGCCCCGCCGCGCCGCCTGTCCTTTCTCGACCGCTGGCTGACGGGATGGATCTTCGCCGCCATGGCTTTGGGCGTCGCACTGGGGACTCTGGTTCCCGGCCTGCCCGCCTGGGTCGACGGCCTCTCGGTCGGGACCACCAACATTCCGATCGCCATCGGCCTGATCCTGATGATGTATCCTCCGCTGGCCAGGGTCCGGTACGAGGAACTGCCGCGCGTCTTCGCCGACAAGCGGGTGCTGGCCCTGTCCCTGTTCCAGAACTGGGTGCTGGGCCCTGTGCTGATGTTCGCCCTTGCGGTCATCTTCCTGCGCGACCAGCCGGAATACATGACCGGCGTGATCCTGATCGGGCTGGCGCGCTGCATCGCCATGGTGCTGGTCTGGAACCAACTGGCGCGGGGCGACGACCAGTATGTCGCCGGTCTCGTCGCGTTCAACTCGATCTTCCAGATCCTGTTCTTCAGCCTCTACGCCTGGGTCTTCCTCACCGTCCTGCCGCCCCTGTTCGGCCTGCAGGGCAGCGTGGTGGACGTCAGCGTCTGGACCATCGCCGGCGCCGTTCTCGTCTACCTCGGTCTTCCCTTCCTGGCCGGCTTCCTGACCCGGCGCAGCCTGATCGCCCGCCGCGGGGCCGACTGGTACGAGCGGCGCTTCCTGCCGCGCATCGGACCGATCACCCTGATCGCCCTGCTGTTCACCATCGTGGTCATGTTCAGCCTGAAGGGCGGCGAGGTGGTGGCCCTGCCGATGGACGCCCTGCGCATCGCCATTCCCCTGACCATCTACTTCCTCGTCATGTTCGTGGTCAGCTTCCTCATGGGCAAGCTGATCGATGCCGACTACCCGCGCACGACCGCCCTGGCCTTCACCGCCGCCTCGAACAATTTCGAGCTGGCCATCGCGGTGGCCATCGCGGCCTTCGGGCTGACCTCGCCGGTCGCCTTCGCTGCGGTCATCGGTCCGCTGGTCGAGGTGCCGGTGCTGATCCTTCTGGTCTCGGTCGCGCTGTGGATGGGCCGACGCTGGTTTCCGGACACGGCCCCGCCGGCGGACGCCGCCTGATGGTCGTGCTGCATCTCCTGGACGCGGATGACGCCGGCCTGATCGCGGCCCTGCAGGGCGAGGGCCTGCCGGAGCCCGGGGCCGGCCGCTACTTCCGAGCCGACGACGACAGCGCCCTGGCCGGCTACGTCGGCCTGGAAGGAGAGGGGCGGGACCTGCTGCTGCGCTCCCTGGTCGTACTCGCTGGCCTGAATTCGCGGGGGCTCGGGAGCCGGATCCTGAGCGCCGCCGAGGCCGCGGCGAGCGAGCTGGGCGGAGAACGGCTCCACCTGCTCACCACGACGGCCGAGCCCTTCTTCGCCCGGCGCGGCTTCGCCGCCGCAGATCGGGCGGCCGCGCCCGCCGCGATCCGGCGAACCCGCGAGTTCGCAGACATCTGCCCGGCCTCGGCCGCCTATCTGACCAAGGATCTCGGATGATCTTCGCCCGCCTGCGGCCGCTGCCGGATCCCGATCATCTGCCGGCCCTGGACGCGGCCTATCTGTCGAGCAACCCGGCCGCCGGCCTGGGTCCGCACGACCACCCGCCACGCATCCTTCTCCTGTACGGGTCGCTGCGCGAGCGCTCCTATTCGCGGCTCTGCGTCGAGGAAGCGGCCCGCTTGCTGCAGCGCATGGGATGCGAGACCCGCATCTTCGACCCCTCCGACCTGCCTCTGCCGGGCTCGCCCGGCGACGACGACCATCCGGCGGTGCGCGAGCTGCGCGAGCACGCCCTGTGGTCGGAGGGCATGGTCTGGTGCAGTCCGGAACGGCACGGCCAGGTCTCCGGACTGATGAAGCTGCAGATCGATCACCTGCCATTGAGTTTGGGCGGCATGCGCCCGACCCAGGGCCGCACGCTCGCGGTGATGCAGGTGTCGGGCGGTTCCCAGAGCTTCAACGCCGTCAACACCCTGCGCCTTCTGGGCCGCTGGATGCGGATGATCACCATTCCCAACCAGTCGAGCGTGGCCAAGGCCTTTCAGGAGTTCGACGAGGCCGGCCGGATGAAGCCTTCGGCCTACTATGAGCGCATCGTCGATGTGATGGAGGAGCTGGTGCGCTTCACTGTCCTCACTCGACCGCACGCCACCCAGCTCGTGGACCGCTACTCCGAGCGCAAGGCGGCCGGCAGTCCGGTCGAGGCCGCAGCGGATCTCTCCGCCATCGCCATCGCGCGTCAGGCGTGAGGCCGCGTCGGCGGCGCCTTGCGGCGTCGCGCGCCTGGCAAAGGTGGTAATTCGCCACTTCTGGCGAATTAGGCGGGTTGTTGGCGGTAACTCGCCAGATGTGGCGAATTGCGATCCTCCCTGTTGAGGCTCGGGTCTTGAGCGACCGACCTGGCGAAGTGCCGTGCCGGCGTCGTGCGGTCCCGCCTATCCTCGATCGACCAGCGAATAGCTTGTGCTGCGCCCGCCGCCTTCATCCTTCACGAGGATGCCCCGCCCCACCAGATCGTTGATGTCGCGCAGGGCCGTGTCGGGCGAGGACCTCGTCAGCGCCGCCCATTTGGTCGAGGTGAGCTTGCCTTCGAAGCCGTCGAGCAGCCGGTTGATGACCGTGCTCTGGCGCTCGCTCAACGTCTGACCTGCTAGCGCCTCCCAGAAGCGCGCCTTGCGCATGACATGCGTCAGGGTGGTTTCCGCGCCATCGAACGCGCGATCGAGGCAGCCGAGGAACCAGTCCAGCCAGAGGGACACGTCCAGCGCGCCTTTCTGGGTCGCCTCCAGGGTGGCGTAGTAGTCCTTGCGCTCCAGCCTGATCTGGGCGGACATGCTGTAGAAGCGTTGAGCGCTTTTCTCGGAGCGGGCGAGCGCCATGTCGGCGATCGCCCGCGCGATCCGGCCGTTCCCGTCGTCGAACGGGTGGATGGTCACGAACCACAGGTGGGCGATCGCGGCCTTGAGGACCGGATCCGTCCGCGGCTCGTCATTGAACCAGTCGAGGAACGCCCGCATCTCGTCCTGCAGACGGTCGGCAAGGGGCGCTTCATAGTGCACGCGCTCTCGTCCGAAGGGGCCCGAGACGACCTGCATCGGGCCGGAGCTCTCGTTGCGCCAGGCGCCGACGACGATCCTCGTCATGCCGCTGCGCCCGGTCGGAAACAGGGCGGCGTGCCAGGCGAACAGCCGTTCCTCGGTGAGCGGAGACGCAAAGTTCTGGGTCGCGTCGAGCATCATTTCGACGACGCCTTCGACGTTGCGATCCGCGGCGGCGAGGGCCCCGATATCCATGCCGAGGCGGCGGGCGATGGAGGATCGCACCTGATCCTTGTCGAGCAGCTCGCCTTCGATTTCGCTGGATTTCAGGACATCTTCGGTAAGGGTCTCGAGGACGGCTTCAGCGCGGAGGTCGA
>Ga0075012_10001601_pt1 | contig 22806 bp, 23 predicted proteins | sample All_14_2_FD_71474 | JGI IMG/M metagenome (GOLD analysis project Ga0075012, IMG submission 71474) | Freshwater microbial communities in response to fracking from Pennsylvania, USA - Allegheny Zone_MetaG_DW_15 | ecosystem: Environmental > Aquatic > Deep subsurface > Groundwater > Drilled...
AGGTATCCTTTGTCTCCATAAGCTTCTGACGCTGGCACAACAATAAATAAACGGTCGGATGTTTTAGCATTTATTAACGCTTTTTTTAGTCCTGGAACCAATCCATAATCGCCTAATTTGAACTTAAAAGGTTGATTAGTGCGGAAGGTATTTGCATACAATGGGTTGCTAGGCGAACTAACCATGGAGTGAAATGAAATCTCCATACCTTCAGCAAACTTCAGTTTGTTATTAGTATTTTCCTCTAGGACCCATACTTTCGTGCCTTCAACAGTTCGTGTTGGCGCTGCTTTTTCGACAATACGGATGGTCAAAAAATTATCGGCATTTGGTGGAATCAGTCCATTTACACCTTTTTCACCTCTTGCTAAATGACTCGGAATTTTAATGCGGGCAAAATCACCCACTTTCAATTCATTCATAGCAATATCCCAGCCTTTTGTTTGCATTTGAAATCCAACCAAAAATGGAAGTTTATCTTTCTTCAATAAATGATTTCCATCCACTACATCTCCATCCTTCAAGCGGACTTTGTAGTCAATCATGACCATATCTCCGGGCTTAATGCTTTCACCTGTTCCTTTTTCGAACCATTCGATCACCATTCCATTGTCCATTGGTTTGGTTTCAATTACTGCATGATTTTTATCAAGCGAGCGGTCCGTTTTCACGTTTGACTGAACTGGTTTTTTATCTTGTTCCACGCCTGAAGTAGAGCATGATGCCAAATACAATCCAACACAAACAAAAAGTACTTTTTTCATTAATTCAAGTTTAACAAATGAATATCAACAACCAAAATTGAAAGGGGTGGAATCTTCTCGAAATCACCAATTAATCCGTGCGCTAAGTGACTTGGAATAATCAATTTCGCTTTACCGCCTTTCTTCATTTTTTTAATTCCTTCATGAATGCCTGATTCAATTTCACTTTTATCAATCACGAATTCGTCTACGTGATCTTTCTTGGTTGAATACACTTCAGATCCATCCAATAAAGTGATTTTCATCTCTACATCAGCTGTTTGTCCAACACTTCCAATTGAACCTTCACCCTCTTCGTAAATAAAGTATTGTAAGCCTGTACCAGATTTCTCCATTTTCCAATCCTTGTGTTGTTCAAGAAAAAGTTTAATCTGTATCTCCTCTTCAATCGCTAAGTTTTTATTCATCTCAGTCGATTTTTCTTGATCCCATTGAGGAATCACTTTTGGCTTTTCGGTCTCTGTACAAGCAACCAAAAAAAGCAACATCGCAAGAAAATAAAATTGTTTTATCATGCTGGAAAATAATCGTTTACCAAAGATTTAAATTTATTTACTGCATGGTCTAAACCTTCATAAGAAATTCCACCTGCTGCATATTGATGTCCACCACCTTCAAAGTTTTCCATGGAAAGTTTATTGACAAAATAATCTCCTTTCGATCGGAAAGAAATCTTTACCACACCATCTTTCTCTGCGAAAAACGCGGCGATTTGAATTCCTTGTACTGAAAGTGCCATGTTTACCAATCCTTCCGTATCTCCTTTTTGATAATTGTAGCGCTTCAACTCCTCATCTGACAATGAAATCAAGGCAATTTTATTTCCAGGAAGAATTTCCATTTTCTCACTTAATGCAAATCCGCGCAATTTCAATCGATCCACCGTATTGGTGTCGAATACATTCTCATGTACCTTGAAGTGAACAACACCTGCTTTTAATAATTTTGCTAAAATTTCGTGCACAACAGGTTTCATAGCAGGGAAACGGAAAGATCCCGTATCTGTCATAATTCCCAAATATATTGGCGTCCCAATGCGTTCGTCTAATAAATCCAGGTTACCTGAACCTTCAATTAAATCGAAAATCAATTCACATGTTGAACATGCGCTTGTGTCTGAAATAATCAATTGACAAAAATCTTCTGCTGGATGCGGATGATGGTCGATCATAACTTTTTTTGCCTGAATCTTCAGCATCACTTCTTCCATGTCCTTCCCTACTCGATTCGGCGCATTGTAGTCCAAACAAAAAACCAAATCAGCGTTTAAAAGTAGTTCTGTACATTCGATTTTATGTTCGTCAAAACATTTTATGTCAGCCGTATTTTCTACCCAATGTAAAAATTCGGGAGCCGGGTCTGGGTGACAAACAACTGCTTTTTTACCTAGTTTTTGTATGAATTGGTACAAGCCCATTGAACTACCAATCGAATCACCATCGGGTGAACGATGCGCAGTTATCACAATGTTTTTTGCACTTAATATTTCTTCAACTATTTCTTTGTAGATATTCATTTCGTCGTTATAATCACCACTTTTTGAGCGGTTACAATTAATTTTATTTTTTCTCTAACAATCGAAGTCCTTTGCAGATTGTTTTCTCCTCCTTGCTCATTGTTGGCTTTAAGCGAACAAAAACACGCATTTCAAGATCATTTTTCAAGATAAAATCACCATCTGCTTCATCCATATTGGAAAGTAGGATTTGTTTTTCTGAATGATGTTCTTCCTTGCCTTCTGCTGCTGGAACAACGGTTTTTACATAGAGTTCAAATTCTAATCCTGCTAAGGTATCTCCTACCAATTGAAAGCGATAAGTCACATCTTTGTATAAAACGAGGGCAATTTCCAATTCTTGGTTATTCTTAACTTCTCGAATGGCTGATTGATTATTGAGAATCCATCCTTTTGGTAATGGAGTTTCTGTACCACCAAAATCACACTGTGCTTGCAGATTGGAAGACAGAAAAGAAATCACTGAAATCAGCAGGAGAAAACGGTATTTATTTCTTTCCATAATTTCCAATTTCAGTTCTTAATTCATCTATCACCTTCGCAATTTTGTCATAAACCTCATCATTTGTGACGGTTGTACGATTTCCAGAAAGTAGGTAATACCCTTCTTTCTTTTCCACTTTAATTGAATCCGTTTGGATGGACAATTCATCGTAAAGCTCAAGAATCAGCGTTAATTTATCACTGAAAAAATCAATTTCTTGGTCGTCTCCCTCTTCAATTAATGAATACAATAAATTCTCTGTAACAATCTTCTGAGTGGCTAAAAATTCACGCAATTCAGTTTTCTTTTTGGTATTGTTCCGCGCATCCAACGAAACATACATGTTTTGAATCCACGCACCAATTTTCAACTTTGTCAACTCAGTCCATTCGTTTTGTTCGCGTAATGCAAGAATCGCATTGGTATATGCCATTGTAGCAGCGAAATCTACTTCAGTTGGACTCGTTTTACTTTTCGGGAGCAGGTAGAAACTTGAATCGATAATATTCAACTGATTCTGAAGCAATTTCACTTTTTCGAAAATCACTTTTGCCTCTTTTTTCCGTCCAAACGACTGGCAATACGATAAATCTGACAACAATACTCCTAAAACCATTGATTCATCTACTGACGCAGTATCTATCGGTTTTAAACCATACACCAACTTTGAATTAAACGAGTTGATGTATTTTTTAAGCATACGCATTTGTTCAGCTGTACCGGGCGTTCTATAAATCACCCAATTTTCAGCTTGAACAGAATCCTTGACAACATTCAGGGTTTTCTTTGGTTGAATTGGCTTTCTTTTCAGTTTTTGTTCACCTCTATCACATGCCACCAAAGTATACAGCATTGCCAAAACAATGAAAACAACTTTCGGGAAAATGAATTTGATGATCATAACTTTTTATGCGGTTAAACTCTTCGTTTCATTAGTAATACGCGTTCTCAATCCTTCAGAAACGGGCATTAATGGTAAGCGCATGTTTTCTTCCATGATACCTCTTACTTTCATTGCGACCTTCACTCCTCCAGGATTTCCTTCTTCAAAGAACATCTTTGTCACTGGCAATAAATCGTAGTGTTCTTTTCTTGCATTTACCAAATCACCTGCTTGTGATGCGTGCACCATTTTGCTGAATTTCTCTGGAAAAGCATTCGCTACAACAGAAATAACTCCATCAGCACCAGCAGCAATCAATGGCATTGTCAAAGCATCATCTCCACTTAGAATTCCGAATCCAGTTGGACGCAAACGAATGAGTTCCATGATTTGCTCCATGTTTCCTGATGCTTCTTTCATAGCAACAATATTGCTGATTTTAGCCAATTCCAAGGTAGTTTCAGCCAACATGTTCGAACCAGTTCTACCCGGTACATTGTATAGGATAATTGGTAAATCAGTGCATGTTGCAATGTATTTGTAGTGCTCGACAATTCCTTTTTGGATGGGTTTATTGTAGTACGGAGAAACGGAAAGTATTCCATCTACTCCTGCAGGGACTTTTTTCAAAGTCTCGCCAACTGCCATCGTATTGTTACCACCAACACCGTAAACGATTTTCAAACGACCATTGTTCTCGTCAATTACCGTCTTCAGAATTTCCATCTTTTCTTCTTGACTCAAAGTTGGTGACTCACCAGTAGTACCTTGAACGACAAGAAAATCTGTTCCTCCTTCAATTTGCATGCGCACTAATTTTCTAAGTGCTTCGAAATTGATTGTAAAATCTGCATTGAATGGCGTTACCAAGGCAACACCTGAACCTGTAAATGGATTATTCATTTGATGATAATTTAACGAGTGTGTTTTTTGCGAAATTAACCATTTCTTCTGGTTTTTCACCTTTTGAAAATACGCGAATTGTAAAAATATCCAAGGGAGAATTAATTCCAATGGAATAGTTGATATTCATATCACTAAGTGCTTTTCCCAAGCGTTTTGAATCGTCTTCAAAATACAAAAGTGCATCGTAGGATTTGGTGATGACAGACCCTAATACTTCATTTTTCAATTTACCGAAAAATGTGAAATCTTTTGGAGACACAAAGTGAATTAAGCGATGCGTTGGTAAATCAGCTTTTTTCAAAGATGCTGGAATAGTCACAACGATATCCAATTTTTCAACTAAACTATCATTCAACACCTTATCTAATTCTCTTCGGAATTCACTGAAATAAGAGGCATCCTTGTATGGAAACACAATTAAAACGCGCTTTATTTGTCTCCAAATTGAGTTGGAATCTGTCATTAGTTCTTTAAAAGTTGAATAAACTCATCTTCCGACAAGATTGTGATTCCCAGGTCGCTTGCTTTTTTCAATTTTGCTGGACCCATATTTTCACCAGCGACAACAAAATCAGTTTTACTGGAAATGGACGAAACATTCTTTCCGCCATTCGATTCGATGACTTCCTTAATTTCATCTCGCGAGAAAGAAGTGAAGACGCCTGAAACCACAAACGCTTTTCCATCTAATTTATTCGAAGCACCTTCCTTTTCTACCAATTCAAATTGTAAACCTGCTTTTTTCAAGCGCTCGATTAACAAAATGTGTGCTTCATCCATGAAATACTGTTGAACTGAAATGGCTATTTTTTCACCAATTTCATCCACATTTACCAATTCATCAAAGGATGCAGAACGAATAGCATCAATATTTTTAAAATGCTTGGCTAATTTCTTCGCTACTGTTTCACCAACAAAACGAATTCCAATCGCAAATAAAACGCGCTCAAAAGGCACATTCTTGGCTTCTTTCAAACCAATCAATAAATTGTTTGCCGATTTATCTGCCATTCGATCTAAATCAACCACTTGATCAAACGTTAAATCAAACAAGTCGGCTTGATTGCGCACAAGTCCTTTATCATATAATAAATCGACTGTTTCAGCACCTAAGCCATCCACATTTAATGCTTTACGACTGATAAAATGTTCCAGTTTTCCTTTCATTTGGGTAGGACAAGCATCTTCGTTTGGACAATAATGATTAGCTTCGCCTTCTTTGCGGATCAATTCTGTTTGACACTCTGGACAATGTGCTATATAGTTAATTTTTGCTGCCGAAGTCGATCTCTTCTCTAGGTTGACTCCAACAATTTTCGGAATGATCTCTCCTCCTTTTTCCACATAAACAAAGTCGCCTTCGTGCAAATCCAATTTTTCAATCTGATCTGAATTGTGCAAAGAAGCCCTTTTCACGGTTGTTCCGCCTAATTGAACAGGGGTAAGATTTGCAACCGGAGTAATTGAACCAGTACGTCCAACTTGATAAGTAACTGCCTCTAATCTTGTTTCTACGCGTTCCGCTTTGAATTTATAGGCAATCGCCCAACGAGGGGATTTAGCCGTAAACCCTAATTTTCGTTGTTGTTCGTAATTATTTACTTTGATGACAACGCCATCAATTTCGAATGGTAAATTATGACGTTCCTTATTCCAAAAATGAATAAACTGCATGATTCCATCAATGGAATTGGTTTTTTCGATGAAGCGATTTTTCGATTGTGGCACTTTGAATCCCCATTCTCCAGCCGCATTCACTGCCTCAAGGTGTCCTGGGAAATTTAAATCAGTTCCATAAACGCCATAGAGATACGAATCCAACGAACGTTCAGCTACTACCTTAGAATCTTGCATTTTCAAGGTTCCTGAAGCCGTATTACGTGGATTTGCGAACAAGGCTTCACCATTTTCTTCACGATCCTCGTTCAATTTTTGGAAACTCTTCAAGGGCATGAAAATCTCTCCACGAATTTCAAAATCTGCTGGAAATTGCCCTTTTAACTGCAAGGGAATTGTTCGAATTGTTTTCACATTGGTAGTCACATCCTCACCCTGTGTTCCATCTCCTCTAGTAACTGCTCTTGTTAATACTCCATTTTCATAGCGAATTCCAATTGCAACGCCGTCGTATTTCAATTCGCATACATATTCCAATTCACCTTCTGCTTGCTTCTTCAAACGCGTTTCCCATTCCTGAATTTCTTCTTCAGAATAGGTATTGGAAAGCGAAAGCATTGGAAAACGATGGACAACTGACTCAAATTTCTTAGTTATATCACCACCAACACGTTTTGTTGGGCTAAAATCAAAAGCAAATTCAGGGAATTGTTGTTCCAATTCTTGCAAACGTTTTAGCAACATATCAAAATCATAATCCGAAATTACAGGATTACTCTCCACATAATACAATTGATTGTGATGATTGATGGCTTCTGATAACTTCAGAATCTCTTCCTTAGCGTCCAATTTATTCATGTGGTGAAGTTAAGGCTTTTGAGCCTTTAACATCCTATCCTTCCCTTGTAAATCTTTCCTCAATACAATGTTAACAAACCCAAGTTCTTCGAAGATGGATTGCGTTGCTTCGCCCAAACGTTCGTGAATTTCCACGTAAATAGTTCCACCAGTTTTCAGTAAATCTGCACTTTGTTTCGCTAGCGCCTTATAGAAAATCAAGGCATTCGTGTCTTCCACAAATAAAGCCATGTGCGGTTCATAATCCAAGACATTTGCTGCCATTTCGTGCTTGTCAAGAGTTGGAATATAAGGTGGATTTGAAACAAGAACATCACATGAATTTGAAGCACATCCGGGTATCGCTTCTTCCGATAGCGCATTGTGAAAAACGAAATTCAGTTCTAATCCCAAACTCTCTGCATTTTCCTTCGCCAAATTCAATGCATCCTCCGAAAAATCAGTCGCAAAAGCTTGCGCTGATGGAAATTGACTTTTCAGGGCCAAAGCGATACATCCAGATCCTGTACAAAAATCAATGAATTGATGAATCGAAGAGGTTTGATGGTCTTTCACTATCCATTCCACCAATTCTTCCGTTTCTGGTCGAGGAATTAATGCGCGTTTATCCGTTTTGATTTCTAATCCAAAAAACTCCGTGTTTCCGATGATATATTGAAAAGGTTCATTGGCTTGCAAGCGCTTCACAATATTGCGGAAGTACAATAAATCCGATTCAGACAAGCGTTGATCGTCGCACAGCAAATACTCCGATGCTGACAAGTTCAATCGCTGAAGAATCGCTTCTTTCAACATGCTTTTAATTTCACTCTCTGTAAATTGAGGGCTTAAGCGTTCTTTGAAATAGGATTTTATGGCGCTTATGGAGTTTGTTTGAACGAACACTTGTTTTTTTTGACAAAGGTAAATTAAGATTTGATTAGGGTTTGTTTTTGTTTCTTCTTTTTTGTTGGGGTAAAAAATTCACCACCGAGAAACTGAGAACACTGAGTGTAATTTGAGACATCATAGGTGTCCTCCGTGACTTTCTCTTGGACGTGCGCGACCTCCTTTTCTTTGTGCCTCTGTGTTGAAAAATTTACCACTGAGAAACTGAGAACACTGAGTATTACCCTAGACACCACAGGTGTCCTCCGTGTCCTTTCTCTTGAATATGCTCGTCCTCCTTTTCTTTGTGCCTTTGTGTTGAAAATTTACCACTGAGAAGCTGAGAGCACTGAGAAGTTAATTAAACACATAAAGAACATAGAATAATCTGTCTCTTTGTACCTCCGTGGTGAAAAAATCACCAAAAAGTTCTTAATTTCACCTTATGGGACAAGAAAAGAAGGAACATCCAAAAGAAAAATCAAGATTACACCCGCGGAATAAGCACCGTGAGCGCTATGATTTCAAGCTTTTAAAAGCTGCTTGTCCTGAATTGGCGGAGTTTGTAGTGATTAATCAATTTGGTGATGAAACAGTCGATTTCTTCAATCCAGAGGCGGTTAAATTGCTGAATAAAGCCTTATTGAAAGCGCATTACAACGTCAATAATTGGACTATTCCAAGTGGATATTTATGTCCTCCCATACCTGGAAGAGCCGATTACATTCATCATATAGCCGATTTTTTACGTTCGAAGAATTTCGGAAAAATTCCGCAAGGACAAAAAATCAAGGTCTTGGATATAGGTGTCGGCGCTAACTGCATCTACCCTATTATTGGTGCTACGGAATATGATTGGCATTTTGTAGGATCTGACATTGATGCTGTAGCAATTGAAAATGCGACGGAGATCTTGAATCAAAACCCTCAATTGAAGGATAACATTGAACTACGTTTCCAAGAGAGTGAAAAAACGATTTTCAAAGGAATCATTGCTTTTGATGAAAAATTTGATGTCACCATTTGCAACCCTCCTTTTCATACATCTGCTCAAGAGGCTCAATCAGGTACTGCTCGAAAATTAAAGAACCTACAAGCCGAAAACAAGCGAGAAATCGTTCTCAATTTTGGTGGACGCAGCAATGAATTATGGTGTGATGGAGGTGAATTAGCGTTCATTAAGCGCATGATCATTCAAAGTAAGAAATATGCTAATTCTTGTTTTTGGTTTACCACCTTGGTTTCAAAAGAATCAAATTTGAGAAACATTTACCGCGAGTTGGAAGATGCTAATGCGTATGAAGTAGCAACTTTACCGATGGGACAAGGAAATAAAACGAGCAGGGTTGTCGCATGGACATTTTTGACTGCACAAGAGCAAATAAATTGGAAGAAATTGCGTTGGGTATAAACTAAACTACTGCAATGAAAATAGTAAATTTCAGTTTATTTATTTCAGTTTTAACAATCCTCTCGTGTGGCAAAGTCCCATCTGAAGAACCAAATCAAGCATTTGAACATTTTATAGGCGATTTTGAAGTTGGCAACTTAAATGGATTTCATTTACTTGTGCCTGATACTTTAGTGAATACGCAAATTGTGAATTATCCAGTCCGAAAAGGTCTATATGCTTTAAAAAACACCTTAAATCCAGGAGATTATATCAACAACGGATATCGAGCTGAGCTTGCCATTTACAACTGCGCTAAGTATAAAACGGAGGTGTATTATGGTTTTAGCTTTTTTATTGATACAGCCTACATTGACCAAGAATACAATTTGATTTGTCAATGGCAAGATCTACCCAATTATCTAATGGGTGAAGACTGGGAACCAAATCCAGTTTTACATGGATCTCCCCCTCCTTTGGCGTTGGTTTATTTAGACGGTAAACTTGAAATCAAGATGAATGAAAACCCAACAAATAACAATTCTACTTTTATCGTTGGTTCCCCAATAGATGTGGCTAAAGGAACATGGAATGACATTGTATTTCATGTGTATTGGAGTGACGATGATAGTGGTTATTTTGAAGCGTGGATGAATGGTAATCTAATTACCCCAAGCAATGGAACAACTAATCGATTCTACAATGCAAATATCTTCAATCGTTCTGGAAACTATTTCAAATTTGGACAATATCGAGGGAAAGAAAACACCGCACATTCCAACACTATTTACTTTGATGAAGTAAAAGTTGGAAGTTCATATAATGAAGTAGCGCCATGAAAACTCTATTACTGATTGCTTCAATCGTACTTAGTTATTTTTCTTTTTGTCAAGAAAAAAATTCTTTGACCGATCATTCCATTTCGGCAGACTTTGGAAGCTATCGCAATAAATACTTATTTCCAATTACTAACATCACCTATCAATCTCCTGTTTTTAGTAAATTCAATTTGAAATTTTCAGGTCGATTGAGATCTTATGGTACACTTTACTTTTTAAGCAACAGCGCATACGACATCACACCAATACTGTCCTATTATACCCAATCTGAAAAGCCTACGTCACTATATTTTTCTGGCGGAATTGGACTTGACACTCGGATTCGCTTGGTAAATGATGAAAGAAGTTTTGCTGTTTCGAGCGCAGAGCCCTTATTTGCTCTTGGAATACACAGTAAAGTCAAGAAATTTCATTTCCAACTTCCAATTTGGATGAGATTTTATTCCAACGGTAATTCACTATCCATATTACCAGAAATATCCTTTCAAGTTGCGGATCGTTTCACAATTTATGTGCGTGATGAATTAACTCGCTTGTCAATTCCACAACTGAATTCCACTGAATTAAGACATGATATTTATGTTGGGACAAGTTTCTTTTTTTAATTTAGATCAATGAACAAACGCATCATTTTAAGTCTTTTACTAGCACTTGTCTTTAATGGATATAGTTTTTCTCAAATCAACGACTATTTCTCTTTTGAACTAGCCGGTAGTGGGGGACTAGCCTCATTTAATTATGAGCGTACTTTTCTAGATAAAGAGATGATTGATTTAAATTGGAGAGTTGGTTTCAGCTATGCCCCAGTCGATAAAAATAACGGTGGAGCGCTCGTTTTTCCGGTATTGGTGCATGGCTTGATTGGTAAAAATGCTCATAAATTGGATGTCGGATTGGGACAAACGTTTTCGATTACCACAAAAGGAAGACCTTTCATCATGATGCCTACGGTTCTTGGCTATCGTTTCCAACCCATTGAAAAAAATTACTTTCTGCGCCTGGCATACACTCCTATCATTTCCTATTTAGTTGATTTTCAAGTTCAACATTGGGCAGGATTTACGTATGGATATCACTTTAATCGAAAAAAATGAGGTGTTTACTTGCTATTTGCTCGATCTTGATCTTGGTTTCTTGTAACAAAGAAAAATACTTTGATGGTCCAGATCACTATTCAGACGATTTCGAAGCGTATTCAACTATTGATGATTTATTGGTTGATAATGACGAAAAATGGTCCTTTTTTCAGTTAACATTTGATGAAAATGTCCTTAAAGTTGATTCGTCATTTGCACATACAGGAACACAAAGCATGCACTTTTACGCAGCTGTTTCAACGGAAGAGAAAGGTGCTTCAAAATGCAGTATCAGTAAGCAAAAAATGGCTTTTTACGAAGGAGAAACCGTTTCTGTTGAAGTTTGGTATTACTTGGTCGGAACAGCTTCAGCTGATTGGTTGTTTTTGTTTGATTTGGAAGAGCAAGCTGCTATTGGTGCTGGTCCAGGCATGCGTTTAGCGATGGTGGATAATGCTTTACGTGTTGAACATAAATATTACAATCCAGATATACTTCAACTTACGACTGAAGAGGTACAATTTCCACGAAATGAATGGGTAAAGGTAAATTTCGAAGCAAAACTCTCGCAAAAAAAGAAAGGGTATGTGAAAGTTTGGCAAAATGACCAGTTGATCATCCACCAAGAAAATTGGAAAACGCTACCAACTGACTTTCTTTACTCCCAACAAGGAACCAAAGGAATGTATACCAGCATTGAGTTTGGACTTACAGCCAACACGCGTGAAAACCCAATGGAATTGTACGTTGACGATATCATCGTGAAAAAATTGGATTAAATCAAAACTCAAACTTCAGTAAATGCTTGATTTTGTTGATTGGAATTTCATTGTAAATGATTCCTGCAGCATATGGTGCAATTTCGTATTGGTTATACACGAAAATCATTTTGCCATCTGAAAAGTAAAAGTTCTCATTGCATTTAAAGCCTTTATCAAACCAAAAACCTTCCTCTTGAAGATCAGCATCTGCTGCCAATTCCAAACCTTTTCTAAAATAGACTTCAGCAAGCGTAGTAAATTTATTGATATCTTTCACCACATCTTTTAATGCCAAACGCTTACCGTTTTCCTTACCAATCAAATAATGCGCATCATTTGCATTTCCGTGCGCTCCCCCCATATAGCTGTAATTGAACATGTGGAGCTGAATAAAATCTTCGTATTGCTCATCAATTGATACAGAATCTTCTTGGGTGTAGGAATTTAATTCTGGAATTGATTCTTTGTCCTCATTGTAGTATGCGATGAAATTTTTCATGACACTTTTGTAGAACTCATCTCCAATCAAGGTGACTTTTTTCTTTTTAGTACCTTCTCCAATTGGCATTCCAACGAAATCTACAATTAGATCATTCGTCGTTTGTTGATAGGGCAATAAGTCAACACCTTCAATGGTGCGATAATGCATGTAAGCACATTGAAAACTCGGTTCTTCATTCTCTACAAGACCTATTTCAAAAGGACTCTGTTTTTTTTCGGTTGTTAGCGTGTCAACAGAATTATCTGCTTGTTCTTCCTTAACACTTTTCTTTGCGACATCATTTCCACAAGAAGCAAGCAAGACAATTGATACAAGAAAAAAGAAACTAAATCGCATACTTAAAATTATGAGTTATGAGTTATGAAACAATAGTATTAATCTCTTTTCTAATGCCTCACGCCTGTTTACTATCGCCTTTCTTCAGTCCTTTAAAAATCAAATAGATTCCAGTCAACACCAAAGGAACACTCAACCATTGACCAGTATTTAAACCTGTCATAGCAGCAATCGAATCATCTAATTCAGATTGACCCAATTTGAAGAACTCAACTAAAATTCGTGCACCGAAAATGAAGATCAAAAATGCTCCGAAAACAACTCCTGGTTTTTTCCAAAGTTCTTTTTTCCAGAACAAGAACATCAACACAACGAAAGCGATGAAATAGCAAATTGCCTCATACAACTGCGCTGGATGTCGCACTGGAATTGCTTCCCATGAACAAACATACGGATACAAGCAATCGTGGTGTAAGAAACGGAATCCCCAAGGAACATCAGTTTCAACGCCCACCATTTCATGGTTAACCAAATTTCCTAGGCGAATAAAGGTCCCACCGATAGCAATTGGTGCTGAAATTCGATCTAAAATCCACAAAAATGGTTTGTGAATGACTTTCTTTGAATAATAGAATAAGGCCAATAGAATCGCAATTGCAGCGCCATGACTTGCTAAACCACCTTCCCATACTTTCAAAATATCCAAGGGATGTGAAAAATAACCGCGCTCTAATAAAATGCCCTCTGAATCGAAACTATCGAAATGTGGACCGTAGAAAATAACGTGTCCCAATCGCGCACCAATGATCGTTGCAAGCACCATGAAAATCACCAAATTATCCAGTGATTTATCATCCATTCCTTCTTTTTTGTAGATTCTTTTTGTGACAAAATATCCGAGGATTAATCCTGTAACAAACAAAATACCGTACAAATTTGGTGTTTTGTATCCATCAATCAACTCAGAGCTGACATCCCAATTAATAGCTGCTATCACTTGCTTTTGGTGTTTATTATTTCGACTAAAGATACAGGTTTTTCCTTCTGAACTTTAAATTTTAGCTTTTCTGAACGACCTTTCTTGAAAATCTTATTAGAAGCCTCTTTTCCTTTGCGCAAGGCCTTTTGTTCTTCCTCTGGTAAATGAATCGTGTGTAAACATTCGTCAGAACAACAATTTTCCATTTTCGCCTTGCACGAATCGCATTGAATAAAGAGCAAATGACAAGCGTCATTCACACAATTGGTATGCACATCAGCAGGTTCACCGCATTGGTGACACACAGAAATAACATCTTCCGTAATTCGTTCACCGCGACGTTCGTCAAAAACAAAATTCTTACCGATGAACTTATTTTCTAATCCCTGATTACGGATTTCGTTGGCATACTTGATAATTCCACCTTCCAATTGGTGCACATTGTTAAATCCACGATGTTTGAACCAAGCTGAAGCTTTTTCACACCGAATTCCACCGGTACAATACATGACAATATTTTTGTCCTCATTACCTTTCAAATACGTGTCTTCAATAAAAGGAAGCGACTCACGAAAAGTATCTACATCAGGTAAAATTGCCCCTTTAAAATGACCAACTTCCCATTCGTAATGGTTTCGGAAATCTATTAAAATTGTATCAGGTTTGTCCGTCAACTCGTTGAATTCTTGAGGTGTTAAATGCTTTCCTTTGTTGCGTACATCGAAGGTTTGATCGTTTAGTCCATCCGCCAAAATTTTATCGCGCACCTTGATTTTTAATTTCAAGAATGGGAATTCCGCTTCAGAATCATCCACAGAATAATTCAATCGAATGCCGTTTAAGAATTCTATTTGATAAAGTTCTTCTCTGAATTGATCGAGGTTATTGACTGGCACCGCAATTTGTGCGTTAATCCCTTCAGTTGCGACGTAGGTTCTTCCGACTACATCCAATTTTGACCACATTTGAAAAAGGTGATCTCGGAATAAACGAGGATTGGGAATCTTGGCATATTGATAAAAAGAAATCGTCACAAACGAAAATCCCTTTTGTCTCAATTGAACCACCAAATCCTCTTTACTTAATGTGTTCCACAGTTGCATGCTATGTTGTTTTAAATAAAAAGTTCTACAAATGTACGTAGAATTTGGGATTCGGAGTTAGGGATTCAGAATTCCAAACCCTGAATCCTGAATTACAAATTGCTCTCGATGCATCGGGATTGCAATTTGTTTGTGGAAATTATTTACATTCGTTGAGATGAAAACGTGGAGATTACTTCTTTTTACACCATTGGTATTTTTAATGACTGCTTGTCCGACGTCGAACAGACAATCGTTACCAAGTGTTTTTGCCAATAAGATGGATTTTCCGAATTTGGAAAAAAGGAATCACAAAGGCATAAATTTCCAACTTTCAGCTTTATTCAAAGACGCTTATGACGATTATTTCTTGTTAAAACCAGATGGTGCGTACAACAAAGAAATCATGGATATGAACGTGCGTTTTTGCATTGAAACATTTACTGATTTGGATGTTGCTGCCATGGAATTCATCGAAGGTCAAGGTAAAAAGCCTTTAGATCTAGCGCATGAGAACTACATTAATCAACGATTGAAATCACTTGAGGAACGCTTATTGTCGACCAGAAAGCCTTTGCCAAAGAAAATTGGGTTTAATGGATATATTCAGGTAATTGAAGGTGGATCAAGCTTGGATGACAAACTTTCTACATACATGATTGCAACAGTAGAAATCGATAAACAGTTTCACGTTTTTCAATTAATCGGTCCGAAAGATCACATGGGTTATTTCTATGATGATTTCAATACCATTCTTCAGTCAATTGAAAAATAATGGATTCTCTTGAATTTATTCAGCAGTTCAAAAAAGAAATCAACTTACATCTCCCAGGTGAAAGTGCCCATTTAAAAATGGCACCTGCACACCGACAAACCTTGAATAGTGCCTTAAAGTCAAATGTTGTCATACGCGAGTCAGCTGTTGCGGTGGTACTTTATAAAAATGGAAATCAAATTGATTGTTTATTGACCCAACGTCCAGAATACGACGGAAAACACGGTGGGCAAGTTAGTTTTCCTGGAGGTAAAAGAGATGAATCAGATTTAGATTTAGAAGAAACGGCTCGCAGGGAATGTTTTGAAGAAGTTGGAATTCCCATTGAAAAAGGAATTTTATTGGGTGAGTTAACCGAAGTGTATATTCCAGTGAGTCAATTCCTTGTAAAGCCCTTCGTATATTTTCACGAAGAATTGCCTGAATTGATTCCTGATGAACGAGAAGTTGCTGAAATTCTCTCCTTTCCGATTTTTGACCTCAAAAAAGAAGAACTTATTTCATCCATGGAAATTCACCTTCCGGATGGAACCATTTATAGAAACATTCCTTATTTCGATTTAGCCGACAAGAAAGTATGGGGAGCCACGGCTCTCATATTGAGTGAAATTCGAGAAATGTTACTGGTTCTTGATTAGAATCTGAAACGTGCAAATCCAAAGGCTGCAGAAACGCTATTTGAATTCTTGGTAAAGAACGTTAAGGCATCGTAAGAAGAAATTCCACACTCGTAAGCACCATCTTTTAAAATGAAATTGATTCCTACAGGTATGTTGTTTTTGTAAATTCCACCTCCAAAATATCCAACACTTAAGGCTAACCATTTCACTGGACGTACTTCACCACCGAATGAATATACTGCATTTGCAATACTTCCTGGATTGTCATTGTTCAAAGGAGCTACCATATCAAATCCTAGTGCCAATACCTTTCCAAATTCCATGCTTGCTCCAAAACGGAAATCTGCTGCATTTTTCAATACATATTTCTCTTGACCTTCAAGTGATAAGATTCCACCTGAATTGAGCATTTGGTTGACTGCTTGTGTTACATTATAATCAGAAAGTCCATTGATAGAAACATTGGTTAACAAGGTGTCATTCACTTTATAAACGTTTCTATTGTAAGTAACTTGACCAATGTTATTCACTGCGGCTGCAACTTTAATTTTATTTAATAGAATTACACTTGCAGACAAATCGATACCATATCCACTACCAACGATTTTAGGCAAAAAGTTACCTCGTTCTGTAAAATTGGATGGATTTAGACTGGCAATACTTCCATAATCAATATTAAAATTAGGCGTAACAGAGGAGTACATAAATAAACCATCGTCAGTCGATTCCATGTTAAACATAGCTATCGATTGAATAAAACGTCCGCCAATTCCACCATAAACAACAAAAACTGAATCTTTACCGAAAATTTTTCGTCCGTAACCAAAATTATAAGTACGGTTCCAAACAGCACGCACTTCGGATCCTTTCGTTATTTGAGATAAGTTTAATGGAACTGACATAGTACCGAGAATAACACTACTCAATGTATCTTGAGATAAGTTGTCAGAATTCGCAATAACTGATGTATCACCTGCAACAACGATTGTTAACGAATCGAAATAAGTCGCTAATTTCCCTCTAAAAACGATGTCTGTTAAATCATCATTGAATTTAGAATACCATTGGTAATTTTCACGAATATTGAAGGCAATACCACCAAACTTTGGTGTTTGAAAAGAAAATCCACCCCAATTGTAGTTCACGAACATAGAAACTCCAGCACTTGCATATTCAGCAGCAGCTTCTTGTTGCTCTGCCCAATTAACAGTATCAGCATCATTCCCTGAAATCTCAGATCGAACTGCCTTGTACAACTTTTTTAATTTATCAGATGACAGGGAGTCCGAATAAATTCCAAAACCGAATTCGGAAGAACCCATTGTAAATCTTTTACCTTGGTATCCAGTTCCCCAACCTAAAGCGGATGAGTTGATTCCCAAACTATGATAATCCGTTACAAAAGTTGTAGCTACACCTTTTCCAACAGCAGGATAAGCAATTCCTTGACTTTGAGACAATAAGCCAAATGATAAAATCGTTGAAAATAATAGAAGTGCGAAAGATTTCATAGTTGTTTTCGTTGTAGTTGAATGTGAAAATAAATATAATTCTACAGAAAACAAAAAGAGGAACAAATTCATTAAAACTTGTTCCTCTTTTCGCTAAACCTTGCTAAAACTATAAAACCCAAAAACTACAACTATGAAATTGTGTTTTGTTGATACAAATGTATGGCTATTTTTTTGATCGACACTATAATTAACATTAAAAATATGTTAAATTTTTAACCTAAGGCAACATCTAAAATCATCATGACTAAAAATCCGCCTATAAACCCAAGGACAGCAACGTCGGTATATTTATCTCGTTGGGTTTCAGGAATCACTTCTTCTACCACTACAAATATCATTGCACCTGCTGCAAAGGCTAAAGCAAATGGTAAAATTGGTTGCAAATAAATTACTGCAACAGCTCCAATAACACCCGCAATTGGTTCAACAATGGCCGACATTTGTCCGTACCAAAAACTTTTCCAGCGGCTTGCTCCTGCCCTTCTCAAAGGCATCGCAACGGCAAATCCTTCCGGGAAATTTTGAATACCAATACCTATTGCTAAAGCGATTGCTCCGGTGATAGTTGCCCCATCCATTCCTGTTGCTGCAGCGCCAAATAATACTCCAACAGCCAATCCTTCTGGGATGTTGTGTAAAGTAATTGCAAGAACCAATAAAGTTGTTTTATGCAATTGCGTTTTTACTCCTTCCTTCTCTTCATCTTGAAAATTAATGTGTAAGTGGGGAAGTTTTTTATCTAAAAAATATAAAAACAATGCGCCAAGTAGAAAGCCGAGTGCAGCAGGAAACCAAGGTGCTGACGGGAAGGACTTTTCTGACATTTCAATGGCTGGATTCAATAATGACCAAAAACTGGCAGCAACCATTACACCACCTGTAAAACCTAACATACCGTCGAGAAGTCCACGATGCATTTTCTTAAAGAAAAACACCAAAGCTGCTCCAGCTGCAGTCAATAACCAAGTAAAAGTGGTTGCAATTAAGGCTGCTAAAACAGGATGAATATCTGTGAAAAATTTCTCTAATGCTTCCATTTATAACTTTTTCGCCTTTGAAAATCAAAGATAACAACTTCCTTCGATTTACTTCGATACAGGATTCGGAATTTGGAATTCGGGATTTGGAATTCTAAATTCTAAATCCCGAATTGATAGCTCATAATTCATAATTCTACCTTATCTTTGCACCCGAATTTATAGAAAAAACACAATGGCAACTAACAGAACATTTACAATGTTGAAGCCTGATGCAATCGAAAATGGTTACACAGGTAAAATCCTAGACATGATTATCGCAGCTGGATTTGAAATTAAGGCGATGAAGTTAACACGTTTAACAGAAGCTCAAGCAAAAGAATTTTATGCTGTTCATTCAGAACGTCCTTTTTATGGTGAATTAGTTGAATACATGACATCTGGACCAATCGTTGCTGCAATTCTTGAGAAAGAAAATGCTGTTGCTGATTTCCGTGCATTAATTGGTGCTACTGATCCTGCTGAAGCAGCTGAAGGTACTATCCGTAAATATTATGCTGAATCAAAAGGACGCAATGCTTGTCACGGTTCTGACTCTGACGAAAATGCAGAAATCGAAGGGAAATTTCATTTTTCAGCAAACGAAATAGTATAATTTTATTTGTAATGATATAAAAAAGGCTACACATGAATGTGTAGCCTTTTTTATTGAAATTGATTTTCTTATTCAGTCTTTAAACTAACGAATTGATATGGTTTGTATTTTCCTGTTTTAACCGCATCCTTTTCATAGATTGGTCCATCCACAATTGCAGAAGCGATAACAACATTTACTTTACCTTTGAATTTTTCTTCTTTGCTGAAATACTCTATTAAATCATACTTCATATTTTCAGCACGGATTTGCGTCAGTTTCTCATTCGATTCATACGTTTCTGTTGGTACATGAGAAGCCGAAGAATAAATATTAATTGTAATTGAAGGTCTTCCTTCCTTTAATTGCTTTTCGATGTCTTTTACAAATCGTTTTAAATCTCCTCGGTTAACCGATAATTTATTTTTGTTGTAATCGAAATAATGTTTGAACTCAAAATTATTATAACCCAATGCAGTAACTTCTGGTATTAAAACAACATCTGGATCTGCAACGGAACATGCAGTATTAGCAATTTGACCGAATGCATCTTTAACAATTACTGAATAATTGCCTTTGCCAAGATTTATTGCGTCCTCACTTGTTTGTCCGTTTGACCATTCGAACATAAATGGTGCTAATCCACCTGATACTGTTAAATCTATACTACCATCAGTTCCATCAACTTTTGTAGTGGCAATAGATACACAAGATATTGAGATTGGAGGCGGGAAAATAAAATAGGCTGTGTAAATATCACTTAACTCGGTGTCGCGATTACTCGCCCAATATACATTGCTTCCAGAATAACTAAAACAAGCATCGAATTTAGCAGAATTGATTTTCTCTCCTAAGTTAACTGGTTGCGCCCAATCGGTCCAAGATCCTTTTCTTACAGCATAAAAAATATCTGCATCACCAAAACCGCCATGACCATTGCTGGAAAAGAATAACGTATCTTGATTTTTTGAGAGAAAAGGTGACATTTCAAAACCAGCTGTGTTAATGTTATTTCCTAAATTCAAAGGTGCAGACCATGTAGTACCTGATTTTAGACTTACATATATATCCTCTTCACCAATGGTTCCTGGACCTTTATAAGAAATCAACATAACATTTTCGTCCTCATTAATATGAAAACCATAAAAGTCACCTTCAATATCTAGCGTGGGCACTTCAATTTTCTCTGGAGAACTCCAACCAGAGCCTTTGGATTCTGAATATGCAATTCCTTTGACAAGATCCTTTTTACCTTCATAGGTATTTAGAAGATATAAACCATTTCCCAATTTATTAATTCCAACAATACCATTGTTGTATTTTGTATTCAAAGATGAAATTGATTTACATGCAGAATAAGAACCATCTTCTTGACGGTAACTCACCCAAATGTCCTGATCAAACTCTCCTCCTTTATTCTCCTTATCAAAGGATCTAATAAAATACAGTGCCGAACTATCTTTTGAAAAAATGGGCAAAGATTCTTCAGCTGCTGAATTAACTGTACCAGCTAATTTTGATATCCCTTCAAAATCCCAAATTTGTGTAAATGAATTAAAAGATAATATAATCGTTAAAAAAAATAGTGTATGTTTTTTCATTTTCATAATATAAATTTATCTTCCCAGCATTAATCCCAGGACAATTTCATGACTTCCTGTACTAACCGTATTGAAACGTGATAATGAAAAATCATAAGAATAACCCAATTTTAATTTATCACTAACATTCATTCCAACCATTCCTATCACAGCATCTGAATGTCTATAAGAAAATCCTGCCCATAGCCATTCTTTGTATTCAAATAAACACGATCCTTCAATTGATACTGGCGCAGGATTCATGTATTTAACTAATAATGCTGGAACTATCGATAAATCATCATTTACAGGTAATTTTATCCCAGCTGTCACATTGAAATGCATTTGAGTGTTGAAATTTGCTGTTCCTGATCCAAACTCCACAAAGTCTTTACTCAAATGATCAGCAGAAATCCCAACGAACATTTTTATGGAATAAAGGTACATTCCTGCTCCAATATCCATGATAAATTTATTTGATTGGTTTCCTACAAAAGCATCGTATTCAGAATCTCCTCCTGCATAAGTTGAAAAAGGATCATTCTGATTTAATACAACTGCTTTATCTTGTAAAAATGTATTGTTGGACAATCCAATTTTTGTCCCAAAAGACAAGTTATATTTCTGAGACAACGGTAGGTGGATAGCATAAGTACCAGAAACATTCATTCTTCTAAATGCACCATACTGATCTGCCAAAATTTGTCCACCAACTGCATGTTTTAATTTTCCAGTTTTAATTTGTGGATTTCTTACTGGACCTTGACTAACACGGAACGAAGGATTGTATCTAGGTCGCATAAATTTACCAAGCACCATTGTACCTGATACATACGCTGTTTTTGGACTATCATCAAATCCTACCCACTGCCATCTGCCACTCAATGTTACATCCAAAAAATCATACACGCCAGCTGCAGCTGGATTTACCATGTATTGATTTCTCAAGTATTGACTGTATTGCGGCACTTGCTGCGACCATAAATAGCTGGAAAAAACAATTCCAATTATTGCTAATATACTTTTCATACCCTTAATTTTTTATAATTGATACAATTCCGTTCAAAACTTCTCCAGATTTATCACCTTCTAAATAGATAATATAATAATAAGATCCTACAGGTAATTCTTCTCCACTTTTGGTTGTTCCATCCCAAGGATTTGAACTGTAATCACCTTCTTCAGATTCATAAATCAAGCTACCCCAACGATTGTAAACAAAAACTTTGTTTTTAGAATAAACAACATCAATGTCCACCATTTCCCATATATCATTGGATAAATCACCATTTGGAGTAAATGCTGTTGGGATCACAATTTCACACCCACTATTAATAATTATTGATTGAGTAACAAAAATTTCATTCCCACATGCATCTGTCACAGAATATGTTCTTGTGATAGTTTCAGGACATTTTTGATTATCAGACACATCACTTACCCAAGCTACAATTGGAGCAGAACAATTATCGACTGCATCAGTTACAACAGTAATGTCTGCGGCAGGAATGGTTTGTGTTGGATCAAGTGTAATTGAAGCTGGATTAGACGCTGTAGGTAATGTATTATCGTCAACAGTTATCGTTTGTGTTGTTGTTGCCGCGTTACCACATGCATCTGTGTAAGTCCATGTTCGAGTGATTGTTCCTCCACATGAACCACCAACCAAAGCACCATCTGTACCTGCAACTGATCCTGTTCCATCACAGTTATCTGTCCATGTTAAGTTACTCATTGCTGGAACATCTCCAACACACTCAACTGTTACATTTGCAGGAGCAGCAGCTAAAACTGGATTGGTAACATCCGAAATAGTTATTGTCTGCGTTACATTGATTGTATTTGAACATGCGTCTGTAACTGAATATGTTCGTGTGATGATTTCTGGACATGAACCATTGTCTGA